>NPIE01013050.1_pt1 | contig 10317 bp, 8 predicted proteins | sample 8637661 | NCBI WGS metagenome assembly NPIE01 (sample SAMN07420842, study PRJNA396082) | bioreactor metagenome | isolation source: sample BA12 brine-fed electro-methanogenic bioreactor BA | place: Japan: Kochi | collected 2016-12-09 | reverse complement strand
TACTCATTATGATACTGATATTATCATAATATCAGTATCATAATGAGTACATACATACGTCCGGAAGTTTTCAAATCTGCTCCTACTCAATCGGAAGCATTCAGCCGTCTGGTTGAAATTGTTCAGGTTCTCAGAAGCCCCGAAGGCTGCCCCTGGGACAGAGAGCAGACCATTGAAACTCTTGCTCCTCAACTTCTGGAAGAAGTATATGAGGTAATTGACGGTATCAAGAACGAACATATTACCAATATCAGGGAAGAGCTTGGCGATGTTTACCTTATAGTAACCATGATAGCCCAGGTCTTATCAGAAAATGAACAGGCGGAACTTCATGACATTCTCAATGAGGTGTCTGAAAAACTCATACGCCGACATCCCCACGTTTTTTCCGCAGAAACCGCAGACACTCCTGAAGAGGTTGTACATCTCTGGAATTCGGTAAAAGAAAACATCGAAGGAAAAAAGAAGTCCACCTCTATCCTCTCTTCGGTAAAAAGATCCATCCCCCCGCTTGAAAGAGCTTACCTCCTGCAGAAGAAGGCATCAAAAGCGGGGTTTGACTGGACCGAATCTCATGATGTATGGAAAAAAATACAAGAAGAATACGATGAACTTTTTGAAGCCTTCAAGAACAATGACCGAAACCACGCTGAAGAAGAAATGGGCGACTTTCTGTTTTCTGTCATCAATATCTGCAGATTTCTCGATATCGATCCGGCAATTGCACTCCATCGTACGAACAACAAGTTTATAAACCGCTTTGAACATGTGGAATCAAGAATGACCGATTCCAAGCTGGAACTTTCAAAAGAGAACATGGAAAAAATGGAGCATTTCTGGCAGGAAGCCAAAACGCTCCTTGCAGAAGACTCCACTTAGAGAAACAGTTCTTCGTAGCTTACAAGCCTGGCCTCCGGCAGTTCCCCCTGCACTCCTTTGGGACGCGCAAGGCACTCTATACGATGAACGGTAAACAGATGAAAGAAATCTTTCACACTTTCTGAAAAAAGCTCCATATACCATCTCAGGTTTCCATCCTTTTTTGCAGTATCCGGTAAAAACAGCCTTATCCCATCGGGTTCATTACCAACGGTACCGCACGAAGGTATATTGGTTTTAAAAAAATCATACAACTTAACAAGTTCTGTATCAAATTCACTTTGTATCTTATATACAGAACCTCCGTAAGCCGACATAAGGGATAGTTTCTTTTCACCCTCTGCCGGCGGTTTAACAGCTCCCCGTTCCAGGGTCTTGAATCCTTCCGGCAGTACCTCGTTAAGACGCACAAATGCACTATCGGTTTGTTCATTCCGCTTCATCTCTACCATCAGGTATTCGGCTTCAGACTCAATCCCAAGCATCAGCGGATTTGCAAAGGTTAACTTTGGTTTCGGATTGAATCCCTGACTGAACTGGATACTGATACCCGCTCTCTGAAAAGACCTTTCAAATATTGTCATGGTATTTATATGACTAAGAAAAGAGGCTTTTCCGGTTTTTGAAAACCTGAAAAGTATTTTTTCTACAGGGCGGTTTTCATCTCCGCTTTCGGTTTCTTCATCTTTATGAGCTGGCGTTTCTTCATCAAATTCAGGAGTATTCTCAACAAGAGTATCTCCAACACATATTCCGCAGTTATGATCGCATGGGTCACTGCATACGGCTGTTATTATCTCTTCTTTTGATTTTTTAAATTCCTGCTTAAAAAATCCTTTCCCTACTCCTGTATTGATAGAATCCCACGGCAAGGATTCCTCCAGACTTCGTTCCCGCAGAGATTCTCCGACTACATTCCATTCTGCCTGTTCGAAAACATCTCTCCAGACATCACGCCGGATAAACTCTTCCCACGCATCAAGTCCTGCCCCTTTTCTGAAGGCTTTTTCAATTAAATCTCCGACCCTGGCATCTCCGCGCGAAATAACACCTTCCAGAGTCGATATAAAAGGATCGTGATAACTGATTTTTACTGAACCTTTTCGAAATCTCTTTTTTATTTCATATAGCTTTTCAGCTGCATCTTTTTCCTGCAGCTGTGCAGACCATTGAAAAGGTGTATGGGGTTTTGGAATAAAAGTACCAATATTGACATTCAACGGAATCCTGACTGCGGATCGGATATCATCAAGATAGGAACCTATCCGGTCGATTTCAGTTTCCATTTCACCTGCAGGAAGCCCGATCATAAAATAGAATTTTGCAAGTCGCCAACCGGACTCTTTGGCATTTCTTATGATAGAAATAACCTGATCAATTTCTACCCCTTTATTAATACCCCGTTGAGCGCTTTCAGAAGGAACTTCTATGGCGAAAGTCAAGCCGCTTCTACGGACCTTTGAAATCTCTTTCAAAAGCGGCAAGGTAAAAGATGTTACTTTAAGAGAAGGAAAGGCGAAAGAGATTCCTTCTTCGCTGTATCTGGTATTAAGAATACTTATCAGTTCACGTATCCGACTGTAGTCGCCGGAAGAAAGAGATGAAAGAGTTATTTCCCTGTAACCGGCTTTATAAACCAGATTATCAACTTCCTGTATTATATTTTCTATCGATTTTTCCCTTTTCTGACGATAGAAATAACCGGCATGACAAAAACGGCACCCGTTGGGACATCCGCGCATAATTTCTATCACTCCGTGATCCTGAACCGACTTGACATTGGGAACCGGAGGAATGCCCTGAACGGAACAACCGAATCCGCCCCAGGACGCTTTGACCGTCTCTCCGGTTTTTCCTGAATACCAGACGTGGGGATCCTCTCTCAGTATTCCGAGAAGTGAATTCCTGTCCGCTCCCGTCTTTTCAGCAGCGGCCAGTCTTCGAACCAGAGCAGCGTAGGCATCTTCGCCCTCTCCAATAAAAATCCCGTCAAAGAATTTGCCGAATGGTTCCGGATTTGTAACTGCCGGTCCTCCGGCTATTACCAGCGGTTCATCAGCTGCTCTGTAAGCGCTTTCCAGCGTAATCCCCCCGGCTTCCAGTACATGAAGAATGGAAGTGGCAGCCAGTTCATATCCGATAGAAACACCAAGCATGTCAAGAGAACGCAGTGGAATACCGCTTTCAAGAGTGTAAAGCGGTATTCCGCTGTTGCGCAGCTCTTCCTCAAAATCAAATGCGGGCGCAAATACCCGTTCACAGGCAACTGAAGGGATGCTGTTTAGTACCTGATATAATATTTTAACAGCATTATTCGACATTCCGATCTCATAAAGGTCCGGAAAACAAATTCCAACCCTGTACAGACTGTCTACTTCTTTCCGTATTGTTCCGAACTCTCCGCCGACATACCTTCCAGGCATAACGACACTGTGAAGGATCTTCCTCAGATCATGCTCTATATTTATTCTATTGTGAGTCAATTGAAAACCTCGCTTGATTGATAACGATCACTTAATAACGGTATCTGTGAATGTAAATATTCTGGACCAAAGAAAGACCGATTAATGCTGTCCATAAAGATGAGCCTCCGTAGGAGAGGAAAAACAGAGGGATTCCTGTTATCGGCATTATTCCTATGGCCATTCCGATATTGACGAACATGTGAAAGAACAAAATCCCCATAACACCGGCAATAACCAATGCTCCGAATCTGTCTTTACTGGAAAATATCATTCTCAGTCCTCTGATAATGATGACAGAAAAAAGCAGTATCACCAGAAATGAACCTACAAAGCCGAACTCTTCGGCCAGGATCGAAAAAATAAAGTCCGTACTCTGCTGGGGAAGAAACCGGTAATGGCTTTGCGTTCCCTGCAGAAAACCCTTCCCCCAGAAACCACCGGAACCGACCGCTGTTACCGATTGTATAATATTCCATCCATTACCCTGCGGATCGACTGAGGGGTCTATAAAGACAATCAATCGCATTATCTGGTAGTCTTTCAATACTATTTCTATGAGAGTGGATGATGCAAGCGACAGTGTGAGTATTACAAAAAAATATCCCATCCAGTAGAAATACTTTTTTCTAATAAACCAGTATCCGATCCATGAGGCGGTCGATAAAGCCAGGAACGAGATAACAAGAACTCCAAACAGATACGGATCGGCAAGAACTTTGACAAATGCCGTCTGGTGTTGCAGAAAATAAAGCTGTGAAACCGGCAGAACACCAAGTACGACAGTCAAAGCTCCGTACAGAATAATAAACAGAATATACCTTTTGCGGACGCCTGCAATAAATGCAATTACCAGAAAAAGAGGCAGAAAAACTGAAGCTGTACCAAGGTCGGGCTGAAGGAGTATAAGTCCCATTGGTATTACGGCAAATACAAGGCCGCGCAGAAAAATGGAAAGCTGATGAATCTGTTTACGGTGTTCTTCAAAAAATCGGGCAAGAACAAGAACGGCTGCAAGCTTTGTAAATTCAGAGGGTTGAATTCCGAAACCGAACAAACCAAGCCAGGACCGTGAACCATTCACCGACCGTCCTATTAAAAGAGTTATCACCAGCAAAGCGAGACAACTGACATAGATGGTCAAAGACCAGTTTCTTATTATGGAATAATCGATCATCAGAAGTGAGAAGTACAGCACAAGACCGACGACAACCCATATAATCTGATATACATATTCATCTGATACTAGAGTTCCTGTAGAAGAGATACCGCTTGAATAGATAAACAGGATTCCCAATACCATCATGATCATCATGGACACGAAGAGAATCGGATCAAAACTGAATAAGTTTTTTGATTTGGACATTATTCTCCCCTCCTTCGATCATTATGCAGCCATCCCCACCGTAATGCCTCTATGGCTTCATCATAGCTCTGTTCCGCAAAAATTCCCTGAAAAATTATGTTCGCAGCTCGTACTGCCCACCACTCCCATTCGTTCTCGGCTTCGACCATTGTTATGACTACAACCTGTTCTTCAGGAGGTGCACCATATGGACCGTTGGATGCAAACCAGGCATGCCATCTGTCATCGTACCCTACTTCGGATGTACCGGTTTTGCCGGCAACATCAACAACCTTGGTAGTAATAACCACCTCTGCTGTTCCATCAACAATAACACCACGCATGTATTCCTGGACCGTATCAAAGGTATCCTTTCGTATGGGCGCGGTCTTGAGCACCTCCGGAGCTGCAGTTTCCAGTACTTCTCCGCTGGTGGGATCTCTTACTTCTTTCAGGAAATGAGGTTTGTATATAACACCTCTGTTGACAGACATAGCTACTGCGTTTGCAAGTTGAATAGGAGTAACAAGGTTATATCCCTGTCCAATAGAGGTGTTCAGGGTATCGCCGCCGACCCAGGGACTGTTAAACCTTTGCTGTTTCCACTGGGGAGAAGGTACCTGACCTTTTATTTCCCCTGGAATATCAATTCCTGTCAGGTCTCCCAGGCCGAACATTCTGGAATATTCAGCGATAATATCGATACCCAGATGCCGAAGTCCTACGGTATAAAAGTACACATTACAGCTTTCGGCAAGTGCTTCCTTCAGATTCAGAGGACCATGTCCATGAAGAACATGACAATTAAAATAGCGATCTCCAAGCCTGAACCGGCCGTCACACTTTATAGTCTGTAACGGATCAAATGATTCCTCTTCAAGAACCGCGGTTGTCATGATGATCTTAAAACTTGATCCGGGCGGATTGGCCGATTGAACAGCCCGGTTGAGGAAAGGATGCCTGGGATCCAGACTCAGTTCTCTGTAGGATTCATCACTCCTGTCCGTATAAAAAAGATTCGGATCAAACCAGGGATAAGAGACCATGGCCAGAATTTCTCCCGTTGCCGGTTTCAAGACAACAACAGACCCCATTCTGTCACCAAGGGCTTCTTCGGATAACTTCTGTATCTTACGATCTATGGTCAGAATAATATTCTTTCCGTTTTCCGGAGTATCCATACGGTTGCTTATTCCGCCGACCTGACGTCCCCTGACATCTACGGTGGAAAAAGATTTCCCGTCTTTTCCCCGAAGAATACTGTCGTAGTTCTTCTCTATTCCGCTTTTACCGATTACCGAGTTAAGATTATAACCCTGGTTGAACATGACCTGCAGTTCTTCTACGGTTATATTCCCGACATATCCCAGAATATGCGAAAGCGACTCCACATCGTTGTAATGCCTTATTGGTTTACTGCTCCAGGATACTCCGGGAAAATCTTCTACATTTTCAGCAATTCTGGTTATGGTTGGAAGGTCCACTCCGCTCTTTATTTCAATCGGCTGATAATACTGTGCTGTTCTAAACGGGACTTTGCTTTCTACAGCCGAAACTTCCACTCCAAGAACCCTTGCAAGACGTTCAAATACAGCTTCCCTCTCCTCTTCAGGAAGCTGAGCCGGGACAATATACAGTGCAAATGAATCAATATTCATTGCCAGCGGATAATCAGCATTCCTGTCGTATATTTCTCCTCTCTGCGCCGGAACGGTCAAAGAACGCATTGCAACCGCTTTTGCCCGATTCTGATAGAAAATAGTATGAACTACCTGCATATTGAAAAGATAAAGAATATAGACAAGTGAAATTACAAGTATAATCAGGCCCAGGACAATTACCCTTCCCTTCGAAAAAACGGAATCCTGCTGACTTGAGAATCCGGGCATCAGTAACCATCCCGTTCATGACTTTTCAGAACACCTGATAGTTTAAGAAGTCCGAGTATAAATGGTGCAAGAAACATGTTCATTGCCATTTCTACAAAAGCGGGAGCAGAAAATGCAGTACTCACCTTTTCCGGAAGATATATGGAATTTATTACTCCTGACAGAACTATTTTTACAAGAGATGCCGCCATAAGAAGTATTAATGGAAAAAGCAGAGGATCAAGAAACACGTTGTCTTTGGTCTTTCCAAACAGATATCCTGTGGTCGAATAAATAAGTCCGTAATATCCGAATGGCGCAAGGGTTAAAATATCCATAAGGAGACCGGCGGCAAAACCAAGGAGAACGGCACGTCTGGATCCCGTCGAATGAGCAATAAACACAAGAAGAACCATTACAAAATCGGGATGAGCACCATTCCAGGACCAGCCTTTTAAAAAGGTCGTATCTATGAAAACAGTCATGAGGAGAACAATAGCAAACAAAACTGTTTTTCCTGTTCTCATCATTTTTTCTCCTGCTGAAGAACAAATACATATTCCAGTCTTGAAAAATCTATCACTGGTTCAATTTCAACAATAAGCGAAGGCTGCCATTCGGGCGCTTCTATTTTTATTACGTCCCCTATGGGAATTTCTCCGGGATATATGGAGCGCAGTCCGCTGGTTACCACGGTGTTGCCGGTATGGATCTCGTTTCTTGCCCTTTTCTTTACATACCTCATATAGAGAGTGCCGTCTTTTCTGTCACTGCCGCCAACAAGCCCTTCATACCGGCTCTCGGCAAATCGTGCTGCTACATAACACTCCTGATCAAAGACTGGCAGTATCATTGCTGTGTGAGTTCCGGCAGAAATGACCTTCCCAACAAGACCCTGCTTTCCATCCTGATACGCTATTACAGGCATATCAACGGCTACGCCGTCACGATTACCTTTATCTATGGTCATACCGTTAAACAGCGTACCCGGATCCATTGCGATGATATGAGCGGGAACATGTCGATATTCCTGATCAATTGAAAAGCCCAGTTGACGCCTCAGGCGGTCATTCTCCATTTTCAGAGAATCAAGATCCTGTTTTACCATCTGATACTCTTTTACCTGTTCCTGAAGGGAAAGGTATTCTTCCCTCAGATCATTCAATTCTCCGATGGAGTTTATTGTTCCGGAAACAAAACCTTCAATCGAAGAAAAGATATATTGAACTGCGGAAGCTGTTCCCTTTACGAGTCCCGATGGATTAATAATTCTGCGCCTGGTTTCCACACCCATACCGACCAGAGACACAATGACACACAGGACAAGGAGAGACCCGGAGGCATGGGATGAAATAAAATCTTTAGGCTTCCTCATGACACAAAGCTATACTTAACGCTCAACTGTTAAGCGTATTATAGATTGTCTTGCTGCCCGCTGCATCTCGCGTGTGTTCGAAGTACATTCCCGCACCTTTCGCAACACACAGCAGAGGTTCTTCCGCAAGTATAACCGGTACTCCAGTTTCTTTTGCAATAAGCCTGGGAAACCCTTTAAGAAGTGATCCTCCTCCGGTCATTACAATCCCCCGCTCAACTATATCTGCGGCAAGCTCCGGCGGCGTCTGTCCTAAGGTCCGCTTAATTTCTTCTACAACAGCATTGATGGGCTCCTGCAATGCCTCGCGGACTTCCACGCTGTCTATTTCGAGACGACGGGGCAAACCTGTTATAGCATCGGTTCCCTTAATTTCCATCTTTTCTATTTTCTTGTCGGCAGTTGCATTGCCGATACTGATTTTAAGATTTTCAGAAGTCTGCTCGCCAATTATCAGATTATGCACACTTCGCACGTGTTTTATAATTGCTTCATCAAATTCATCACCGCCAAGCCGTATTGCATTCGTCACTACCATACCGCCGAGACTGATGACAGAAATCTCGGTAGTACCACCGCCGATATCGCATACCATATGTCCTGCCGGTTCAAAAATCGGTATATTAGCTCCAATCGCGGCAGCCAGCGACTCTTCGATAACCTTGACTTCACGTGCTCCGGCTTTATAGGCGCTTTCCTCTACTGCCCGCCGCTCAACTTCGGTTATACATGTAGGAACACCAATAACCATTCTGGGTTTAACAAACCAACGCCGGGGAAGAACCTTTGAAATAAAATACCTTATCATTTTTTCTGTTGTTTCAAGGTCCGCAATGACACCATCTCGCAGTGGCCGAATTGCAATAATATCTCCCGGTGTTTTCCAGAGCATTCGCTTTGCTTCTGAGCCGACGGCAACCACTTTTTTAGTTCCCCGTTCCACGGCGACTACCGAGGGTTCACTTATTACAATACCCTTTCCCCTGATGTATATGAGCGTATTACATGTTCCCAAATCTATTCCGATATCCGTAGAAAAAGCTCCGGTAAATTTTTTCATAGCCATGTTATGTAGTCCTCCACGTTGTCTTAGTAAAGCTTTGTAAGGGCTCCATAATGTGAAGGGTCTATTTCAAGCACTCTTCTCCACTCAGCCCGGGCTTTTATACTGTTATTCTGCTTTTCATATATTTCGCCGAGGTAATAGTACGCATCGGCAGACCTTTTGTTCTTTTCGAGAATCCGTTTATATTGTATTTCCGCCTGCTCCCAATTTTCCTGTTCGATATAAAGCTTTCCAAGAAGAAATCTGCTTTTCTGCTCGATCGTCTCTTCTTCCGTTACACTTATAGCTCTAAGAAGAAAAGTTTCTGCTTCCTCTTCGTTATCCATTTTATCATAAGTTTGCCCGATCGTCAGATAAAGAATATCGCTCGGACGGTTTTCAACGGCCCTGAGAAAGTAACCAAGGCTCTCCTCAAATCTTCCGAGTTCACCGTAGGCAAGCCCGATATACTCAAGAGTATCCTCTCCTTCATACCCTGCCGCCAGGGATTCAAGAAGGTACTCAAGAGCCAGATCGGCGTAATACCTGCCCTTATGATAGTAAGCCTTTCCAAGAATATAGTAGATTTCTCTTCTCATCCGCATATTGTCAAACAACAGCGCCCGTCTGAGACTTACAATGGACTTGTCGAACAATGGTATCTGTTCTTCCGGAGTAAACTGCCCGATTCCAAGGTAAAATGCGGCAAAGCCGTGATAGAGAAGTGCATTAATGCCAAACGGATCTTTTTCCAGTTCGTCTTCCGCCCAGGCTACAACACCTGCATATTCCCCCTGATTCCATAATTCTTCAACGGGAATCGATACCGTGTCTTCTTTTTCTGACACAATGACATTTTTTGGAACCTGGTCTTCAGAATCCGTGTTCAAAAGAAAAAAGATCAAACCTGCAGCAGAAAGCAGTATGATACCGATTAAGAGAATAATCTTTCTTCCATTATTTTTTTCCGGCCGATATCGTTTCTGGTATCTGCTTTGCGGCAGAATCATTTTTTTCTCCATGAAAAAAGAGCAGGCCTGTAAGCCGGGTTCTGTTATGGCGACCATCTATCTTGGAAAACCGTCTCCGGTTTCCTCATGCAGTCTACCCGCGGTACCGGCCGGACCAGCCATACCGCTGCTTGACTTTGCTCCTGGTGAGGTTTACCGTGCCCTTGCCGTTACCGGCAAAGCGGTGGGCTCTTACCCCGCCGTTTCACCCTTACCGTAAGCCGGAACAAGCCGGTCTACGGCGGTCTATTCTCTGCTGCACTGTCTGTAACGGCCGAAGCCGTCCCCGGGGATTACCCGGCACCATGTCCTGCGGAGCCCGGACTTTCCTCC
>NPIE01008997.1_pt1 | contig 10318 bp, 4 predicted proteins | sample 8637661 | NCBI WGS metagenome assembly NPIE01 (sample SAMN07420842, study PRJNA396082) | bioreactor metagenome | isolation source: sample BA12 brine-fed electro-methanogenic bioreactor BA | place: Japan: Kochi | collected 2016-12-09 | reverse complement strand
GCTTCATGATTCGCCTTCTTTCGCCGCTGGCAATTTTTCCGTGCGGAGCATGATCAAGTCTTGGTCAAGACCGTGCCGCAGCACATCGAGCCGACCAGAAACCGAAACCAGATGAACCGCAGAAATAGGGCTCAAGCGGAACGGAAACAGACTCGTCGAATCCAGGACCGTTCTCAGAGCCGCCGAACTGTTAGGTTGAGCGTGCAAGAAAGCCTCGGCCAACCAGGCGATAACCTTCACCTGGGTTATGGCGAGTGAAAGCCCACCGGTATAGATGCCTTTTCTCGATGTTTCCTTCAAGACCTCCCAATCGACGAAGCTCCGCAGCACCCGTCGTGCCGCTCTGGATACCGTGTCGCGTTCCCCATATTGTTCCCGCACACGGCGCTGTACCTGACTGGCTGCGGCCGTCCCCTGTAACCTAAGCAGTCGACCAACGTTGGCCGCTACGGCCCCCCAGAACGGATAAACCGCCATGGCCATACCCCAGTGGATCGCAATATGGTCCTCGCGCGGCAGGTGTGAGAGAAGCTTGAGACCTTCCTCCTGAAGAGAATGCAGGTCCCGCGGGGGGCGGACCCAGATCTTCATCAGGATGGTGATCACCTTCTCCCGATTGCCACGATAAATACGTCTGGGCGTCACGCGTCCCGCGTCATGCGTCCTTAAATTATCTTTTTTTGACGCCGGACGCTGGACGCTCGGCTCATCTACGCTTCTGTCGACAGACAACTTGTCTTCGAGCAGCTCTTGGAGGACGTCGTAGATGGACATGTCATCGTTTCCAGCAAGCACCAGGTTGGCCGTTTTCTCCAGCCATTCAAGACGAACCCGCTGGCTGAAACCGATCTGGGTCAGGCGACTGTTCATCGGTCCCTCCTCTCGATCTGGACAAATGGGACGAGCAGTTCCTCGACGCTAATGCCTCCATGACCGACGAGGGTTTCACTCTCCCTCACGAAAGCAGCCCGGGGTGGCGCGATGAGGGCAAGGTAATCCTCTGGGAGACCCACCGATGGCCACTCCAAGGACTCCGGGAACCGTTCCTTGACTTGAGCCCTGAGCCTGGAATCGGAGTAAACACGCACACGCTCGCCGCGAACGTCTGCAACCACCCCTTCATCAGGCCGCCCTACGCCTTTCGCCTCGATGTTACCATGGTCCGAGGCAAGGTAGACCTGGAACCCTTGTGTGTGGAGCAAGCCGAGAAGGTCCCGCATGAAACCCCGCCTGACCCATTGCCGAACCTGGTTGTGCATACCCGCCGAACCCAACTCCATGCCGTGCATGATCCGGTCGACCTTGTCGATGACCAATCCAACGACACGCAGCTTGGGTCGAGAAAGTAGCTCGAAGACCTCGTCCAGGTCCCCGTCGCCCAGCCCCTTGGCGTAAGCTACCTCATGTTGCGTCAACCCCTGATCGACCCAGAACTGCGTCCACAGGTTCGGCTCTTTGTCTGTGGTATGGATGCTCGCCGGGAAATAGATCGGTGGCTTGCCGGCAAAGGCAGACTGCCGGGAAACCGAGGTTATGGTGGGGATCCAGGCGAAAACTGAAGTTTCACGAAACTGCAACGTCGAATCCAACTCTCCGAGCACATCTCGCAAGGCGATCCATTGGTCTAGGGCGAGGCCGTCCACCAAAAGATATGCGATCTTCGTGCGCCTGTCGTCTCCAAGGCTTCGGGCGAGGAACCGAGGGATGTGATGCAGCATCACCGGCGGCACGGGCGGAAGGTGGATCAGGCTCGCGTAGCGGTTCAACACCCAACCGGTGAGTGCAGAATCGATCCCGGATCGCAATGCATCCAGGCGATCCCGGTATTCTTCCGGCAGGGTGGTGTCCGGCTCCAGCTCCAAGGCAATGAGTTCCGCCCACCGGTAGGCAAAATGAAGCCACTCCCCATGACGCGCATCCACCGTGGGGATAGCTTTCTCGATGGAATCCAGCAACCCCTCCATGCGGCGGCGACGGTTCTCCTCAGGGGAGACTTTGATGCCGTAAGCCACCCAGGTATTGGCAAGCGCCTGCGATTTTTCGTGAGGAACCGGCTGGAGCAAACCCTCAAGGAAAAGGTTGTCGATGTAAACGCGGATATCCTGGTGGTCAAAAGGCAAGAGCATCGGTCCTTGGAACTCGAAGCCGTAATCCGCCGCGTCCTCGTGGACGGCATCGTCCTTCGGATTTGCAAGCGAATCCAAGAATACCGGCCAGCGCTCCTGCAGAAACGCAAAGAATGCTTGCGCGTCCGGAATAATGATTTCCAGCGCCCAATCCTCGAACAAGCCGTTTTGACGAAGCACCTGAATAAATCGCTCATCGAGGATGGCCGGAATCCGCCTGCCGCGGTAATGACGGCGGAGCAAAACGCGGAGCAGGTCCTTCGGCTCTTTGATGAGTTCCGGCGCGATCTCGAACACATGACGAAGGATGAAATCCTTCGTAGCGTTGTCGCCGAGTTGGCCCGGCGCGTGCCTTTTCTGCGCATCGAACAAGGCGTCGAGATCAGCTCGGTCGAGCGCTGCGACCACGGGATAGCTGAGGTTCGGGAAGAGATCGCCCAGGTTGAACGAGAGCTTGCGGCCATTCTGCAGCAAGTCGTAAGGCAAGGCATCGAGATCGCTCGAAGGCGATCTCACCACTACCACCAGATCGGTTTCCTCGCCACGGTCCCAGCGGGAGCGGAACTTGGATTCGTAGGCATAGCGAAAGGCGACATGATCTTCGAACGGTATCAGTTCGAAGCCTCGTTGCCGGATGCCTTCGAGTACACCTTCTTCTAAAAGCAGACCATCGGGATCCGCAACCAGGGTAAGCCAGGCGACCTGGGGTGTGAACTCACTCAAGATTTGATCGCGCCAACTACTCATGGGCGCATCCCTCCACTCGGACGAGAAGCAGGGGCATCATTTCCGGCAAGATCTGGGCCCTGCGCTCGAGTTGTTCCTTGAAGCGTTCTTCCTCTTGTTCGAAGAGACGCAGGCGATGATTTCGGACCTGAGGCAGGCCGATGCGCTCTATGGCTCTGCGTCGCGCAGCGAAGGCGTACTCGCCCTTCTCACGCTCCCGAGCAAGCCGTTCTCGATGAGCCTGCACCAGCTCGTCGTAGATCGTCTTCCCTTGTTGTTCCACCACCTCCTGCAGTCGCTCGAAGGCTTGATGCGTGGTCTCGACGTCCAAATGCATCAGGATCGTGGGCTTCGCTACAAGCAGTTGATCCCAGATGTGCCGGGCAGTCGGTGCGAACACCCGGCCATCGTCGGCCAGGAACAAGGGCATGATCCGACGGCGGTTCCAGTCGGCGGTCAAGATCGAGATTCGCCATAGCGACCAGAAACCCATGATCTCTGGGGCAAGGCCAGGAAGCGTGATGACCGGGACCGGTTGTCCCGGGGTAAAGGGAGGTAGGCGCATGGCCAGCCCACGCACCTTGGGATCTTCCAGCGTCAAGTGGCGGCTCAAAGGCTTCTCTTCAGCCTCCTTGCTGGTGAAGACGACATTGGTCAGTCGCTCGCCGTTGGGCCAGGTGAGATCCCAGGCGCCGTTCTTCCTCTCAGCCTTGCCGCCGTGAGCCGAAAGAAAGCTTACCGTCATGCGCTCCACCCAATGCGGGAGCGGGTGGGCCAGCAGCCGCTGGGCCTCGCGAGGGTCCAGGTCCTCGGTCGAGCCGAGCACGGAAGCGCTCTGCCGGGACTCCCGGGCCTGCTCCTGGATGCTTTTCAGGACCTCGTCGACCTTCGTCTCCACCACATCGGGATTGAGGATGGCCTCCACATACAGATCATCGAAGATCTGGCCCGCCTGGGCAGAGTCGAGCACGTCACCGGTCTTGTCGATGCCGAACTCTTCGAAGATGACCGCCAGTTTCTCCTCCAGGACCTCGCGGACACGGTGTTCGACCGAGTCCTCGAACACGAAGTTGATGGCGCGCACCGTGTGGGTCTGGCCGATGCGGTCCACCCGGCCGATGCGTTGTTCCAGGCGCATCGGGTTCCAGGGGATGTCGTAGTTGATGATGGCGCCGGCGCGGTTGAGGTTGACGCCCTCGGAGAGTTTGTCGCTAGTGAGCAGGATATCGAAGTCGTCGCGCTGCTTGGCGCGGGCTACGCTGGCATCGAAATTGCTTAGAATGGCTCTGGAGAGCGATTTGGTCAGAGAGCGATCACACACCAGCACGCGCCCAGGGAAGGCGGCCTCCAGAGCCGGCATGATGTGGCGCACGGTGTCCAGGTATTCGCTGAAGATGACGACTTTGCGGCGGGGTTCTCCGGGCTGACGTGGGGCATCTAGGATGTTTTGCACATCGTGGGTTAGCCGGGCTAACTTGGGGTCGTTTTGCGTCAAGTCCAGGGCTTGCATACGTTGCGCAATCGTTCTGAGCAAGTCCAGGTCGGTCTGGATATCGTGCAAGAAGCCCTCGCGGTCGCGGAACTCGTCGACGATGTAGATGCGATCATGGCGGGGGTTGGGGTCTTCCTTTTCGGCAAGGTCACGGGCGAATTCCAGCAGCGCCGCTTCGATGTCTTCCGGGTCCTCCGCATAAACTTTCTCAATCAACTTGCGATCGAGGATGTAGCGCCCCCCGCTCTTTTCGATAAATGCCAGCACACATTCGTGAATGCGGATGAAATTGTCAATGCTCTGCGCAAAGGCTCCGAAGGAACTCTCGAAGCGTTTCACCAACAAGCGGCGCATGAAGTCGTAGAGGTTGCGCTGCTGTTGGTAGGTGCGATTCCCCTCGACATCCAACGCCTCAAGACCCTCCTGTGTTTCGTACACAAAGGGCTGGTAGATAGCGCCCCGGAATTGCCCCCCTTCTCCAAAATAGGTGTGGATGACCTCATCGTAGAAAGCGGATTGCGCCGGTGAGAGCACAAAGAAGCGTTCTTGGGGATCGGCGACGTCGGAGAGTTGGGTGATTTCTTGCGCGTAGAGCGGATCACTTCTCAGGTCAATGCGGTTGCGGCGGATAACCACCGGCTCGATGACGGCGCGGATTTCCGCTGCGAGTGCGTGCGCACGCTGGCGCACGCGCGCCAGTTCGATGGGAGGCGGGGTATCGAAGAGGTGCTCGTAATATTTTTCCGCGCGCACCTGCTTCTCGCCGCCGCTATCGTGATAGCGCAGGATGTAGGAAAGCCGGCGGAACTCGGCGTGGTAGCTGCTGAAGCGCGCCGCCAGGTCTTCATCCAGGGTGAGGGGGGATTTGCCCGGTGGGATGAAGAGCTTGAGCAGGGCGAAGATGTCGGAGGGGGTGTTGTTGAAGGGGGTGGCGGTGAGCAGGATGACGGTGCGGTTGGCGCAGATTTGGCTGAGCGCCTCGTAGGCGGCGGTGTCTTCGTTGCGGAAACGGTGCGCCTCATCCACGATGATAGTGTGGATATCATCACCATAGTCCAGCAGATATTCTTGCACTTTATCCAGCGCCCCCAGGGAGTAGACGTCCCAATCGAAGAGACCGAAGTCGCTGAGGTATTGGTACCAGCCGCTGCCGCGCGTTTGGGCATCGCCCATGAGGGCCGGGGGACAGATGACGAGGCCGCGCCCCCCAAGTTGCCGCGCCAGGAGGCTGGCGATGACGGATTTGCCCAGGCCGACGACGTCGGCGAGGATGACGCCCTGGTAGCTGCCGATGATGCTGAGGGCCTGCTGCACGGCGTCCATCTGGTAAGTGTAGGCGGTGTAGCCGCGATCCTCCATCATCCGCCGGACAGTGGGGGCGATTTGCTTCTGTTCCATCAGGTCGAGGTAGGTTTTGAGGACGAGCGCGTAAGCCTCGAAGGGGGTAACTTCGGCTATCTGGGTCTGGCGGCGGATGGTGCGGACGATGGTCTCCCTGTAGGGAGCGAACGCGGTGAGGGGGACGGCGCTGGCCCACAGGTCGTCGAAGTAGGCTTCCGCCTGCTCCCAGCCGTAATCCCCGATTTCGACGTTGAACTCTTGCTGTCCTAACAGGCCCGGACGGGTGAGGTTGCTGGAGCCCGTAATGAAGCGCCCCGGTGCGTTGACGAGCTCCCGCCCGGCGGCATCGAGGGCAAAGAGGTAGAGTTTGGCATGGTTGGGATCGAGGGTTTTTTTGATTTCCAGGCGGCCCGCATCCAGGAGTTCCAGGAAGAAGGCGGCCTGCTTGTAGAACTCACCGGTATCCAGACGCGCATCGTTGAGTGCGACTTGCAGGGAGTTGAAGAATTGGCCGGCGAGCTCCTGCTGGGTGCGGGTGGCGGCCTGGGCATCGGCGACTTCGATGACCCGGCCCAGACGCGCATCGGCCTCGAGGCCGACGAGGATTTGGAGGGTGAGATCGTCGCGCGCTTTGAGGGCCTCATAAAGTTCGCCCCAGCCGGAGAAATAGAAGAAGCCGACCAGGAACTTGAGACGCTCGCTGTGGCGGATCAGAGATTCCAGGCGGATTTTGAGCGTGTGCTCGTCGGGATTGTTGGTGATGAAATTGCTTGCCATATGGCCTCCGATTACAGTGCGGCTTTACGTGCTCTTGGCCTTGCTGAGCCGCTCCCAGACCAGTTGACAGACGGCGCGGTAGACTTCTTTGCGCTCGTCGGCGGTCAGGTCGAGAGCATCAAAGACGATGTCATCCAGCGCTTTGCGGTCGGGCAAGGGCTGCGGTTCCTGTTCAGCGATGGGGATATCTGAATGAGGATTGATGCCACATTCAGTGAAAACATCGTGAATCTTTCGTTGACTGCCTTCTTGGAATGCCTGTGATAGCCGTTCACGATCCAGTTCAGCCGGATTTATGATCCAAAAATTATTACGTAAGTCTTTTACTAACATACGTAGAGCACCACCGCCTAAACCTCTACGCCCCAATGTTTCAATGGCCAGCCAGGTTACTGTAGAATTTAGCAAAGAGCAAAGAATGAATGCTTTCTCTGTAAAGGGGCGAATGCCGTGGAAATTATGGGTAAATGCAATATTATCATCACAAAGGTGGCAAATATGTCGGCTTCCCCGCAAATCAACCCAAAGCAGTGGTGCATATTTGATTTCAGACTCTAGTTCATCATCACATATCAGCCAGTACTTGAGGTTTTGTTCTCGAATAAGCATTGTATTAACATCACGCGGAGACTTCAGAACACTGATTTTTCTGGTGTTAGGAAGTGTGCCGGCATCTTTGCTAATCATGATTTCAGAGTTACGTCCTTGTCTTGACCATGATACGGTAAAAATCTCCCCTAACTTTGAAAGCTTTATAGTTTTTTCTCTATTTTGTCCGTATACTAGAATGAAGGCATCCGGCGCACGCAGATATTTGCCGCCCCACTTATCGCCTACATATTTCCCCGAGGGTTTCAGCCCCTTGTCCCCGGTAGCCTCGCGCCCTTCGGCCAACAATGCGGCGGCGGTGATGGGGAAGATACGGGCTACCTCATCGCGTTGGGTGGTCGTGGCCCGCTCAATCGCCAACAGATTGTCTGAAAGCACCACATTCTCAAAAGGCTGTTTGAACGCCACGAATTTGCAGCGGCTATCCCCGCTGACTTTACGGGGCGCGCCGGCCACGGTAATCACCGTGTTGATGTCGGCGCTGGCGAAGGAGCGGCGGGCATGGTTATCAATCACCAAGTGGAGGGGGGCCTGGCGCAAGAAGAACTCCTGCAGCCACGCGCCGTAGCCCACATCCAGCCAGGAGTTGGAGCAGATGAAGACATGCACGCCTTGGGGGTTGAGCAGCCGGAGGGAGCGGATGTAGAAGTAGGTATAGAGATCGGAGCGTCCGCTGGGCTTGCGGTCTTTCCTGAAGGTATCCGCCTTGGCGCGCGATGGGGCGAAGTAGTCGGGAAAATCGAGCAGCAGCATCTCCTGCAGCGCGGCTTTGTAGGCCTTTGGCGTCAGATGTCCGTTGGGATCGCTGATGTCCTCCTGGCGCACGTAGGGCGGGTTGCCGATGATGACATCAAAGCCGCCCCGGTCGAAGAAAATCTCGGCGAATTCGATGCTCCAGATGAGGGGGCGCTCCTCGTGCAGGGTGCGCTTCTGCGCTTCCAGGGCCGCGATCTCGGCCTGGAGGGCGGCGCGGCGCGCGGCTGTCGCGGCCTCGAGATCTAATTCGGTCTGCTTGGGGCCGAGAGATAGCAGTTCGCCCTGCTTGGGTTGGGGCGCGAGCAATTTGGCGATCTCGGCGCGGCGGGTTTCGATCTGGGCATCGAGGATGGCGCGGAAGACATCCAGTTCGGCCTGCGCGATGGGCCGGTAGTCGTCGCTGGCGTTGTAGAAAAAATCACGCTTGCGCTGCTTGAGGTCGGTGATTTTGCGCTTGACGGCGGGGGGCAACGCGGCGGCGTGCTCCTGCACCGGGAAGGTTTTATCGCCCAGACGCTGCACCAGGGAGTCGCCCACGCGCACCTTGAAGGTGAGGTTGGGCAACAATGGCGTGAGTGAATGCTGGAAATCATCGGGCATATCCACAAACAGCGTGAGCCAGAGGCGCAGGTGATTGATCCAGACGGCCCAGCGTTTGACCTCCACACCGTAGAGGGAACTGGCGATGATCGCCTTCTTGCGCTCGAAGGGGGTGGGCGCCTCGTTTTTGAGGTCGGCGGGGGTTTTGTCGCGGCTATAGAGATTCGCCAGGGCTTGATCGAGCACCTGCAACATGCCCACCTCGAAAGCACCGGAGCCAGCGGCGGGATCGCAGGCGGTAACAGCACTCAGGCGCTCCACCAGCACACGAATCTCGGCGGGCGAGAAGTTGCCCGGATTCTGGTATTCATCGTAAGCCTCGCCGGTGCCGGCCTCACGGAAGAAGAAGCGGTACAGGTCTTCCCGGCCAATCGCGGTGACACCCTCCAGCCACTTGACCAGCGCCAGGCGGCACATCAGGTCTACTTCCACGCGGGGGGTGTAGACTGCGCCCTGATCCTGATTGGTCAACCGCTCGAAGATGATGCCGAGGAATTCGGGGTTGAGTTCCAATTCCTCATCGTAGAGCTCGTTTTCCTCCACGGTGAAGTTGTACTGGAACAGGAAGTCGAAGAACGCGCCGATCTGGTCATCGGGAATCTCCAATCCTTGGTCATCCACGTCACGTTTGCGCTTGAAGAGCTCGCCGTTGAGGTAGGGGGCCATCTGGAGGATTTGCTGCGTGGCGGGCGAGAAAGGCGCGTGTCCGTAGGCCACCTTGCGGCCAGGAGGCGCGTTCAGCGCCTCGAAGAAGAGCGGCTCCAGCCACTCGTGGTAGAAGCGGTTCTGCCCCTCGAATCCGGCCTGATACTCTTCCCAATAATCCTGCAAGAAACGTGGATTGCCGCCCAGCCAGCCCTTCTTCTGCACAAAGCCGAGGAAGATAGTGCGGATGACGAACAGCAACGCGAAATCCTCGTGCGTGTCTGTGGGGCGCTTTTTTCCGGCGATGCTCTGGGCGATAGCGTCGAAGCGGGGTTTGAACTCCTTGTAGAAATCCTCTGAAAGCGCTTCGATGGAGAAGGCTTTGAGGATGCTTTCCAGGCTGGAGAAATCGGCGCGGCCAATCTGGTTGACGAAAGTCTTGTTGGGCGCATCCGGAGCGACGAAGAACGTATAACGGCGGAAGTTGCTGAACTGGCGGCGGGTGCCGTAGTAGTGGGCCGTCACCAGCGAGAAGCGGAAGTGTCCGGCGTCATCGTAGAAGGCTAACAGGCCCGCGTTGCTGTCGTGCGCCTTGATGAGCGCCTTGGCGAGATCGTACTGCACCTTCTTGCCCGAGCGCGAGGTCAACTCGCGGGGCGTATGCACCGCCGCAACCAGCACCGTCTGCGCGTCCGCGAGCTCGATCACGCCCAGCTGTTGGGCCTCATCGAAGGGCATTCCCTCTTGGAGATAGGCATCGAGAGAGACTGATTGGGGGCGAAATGTGAGCGCCGCAACGCGCAAATACCCAGTCAACGCCTCCGGGGTGAAGGCTTGGATCAGCGTTTGTAGAGCCGAACGACGGTCATTAATCATGGGTATCTCCAGATAGATGATGAACTCGGATAGCGCCATCTCTTAGAAAAACATGGCCTGCCGGCGAGGGTACCGGCGGGCCAATTGCGAGATCAGAACACATGTGCTATACTGCTCTCACCAGGGTGCCGGTATCGCCTTTGGTCAACGCTCCGGACTTCCCCAAGTCGCGGGGCGTTTTTTTGTGTCTGAGATTAGTATAGAACACTCTGCACAGGATGCAAGATTAGTGGTCATTTTGGGGAGTGGATAATCATTCAAAAGTGGAGGCGTTTTCGGGGGTGCTGGCAGTGAATATGACCACTAAAGCGACATAGTTGCACTCCCCCCTGTCTCCTCATGCTGTCATGAGGGCGGATTGGGCGGAAGG
>NPIE01003191.1_pt1 | contig 10320 bp, 2 predicted proteins | sample 8637661 | NCBI WGS metagenome assembly NPIE01 (sample SAMN07420842, study PRJNA396082) | bioreactor metagenome | isolation source: sample BA12 brine-fed electro-methanogenic bioreactor BA | place: Japan: Kochi | collected 2016-12-09 | reverse complement strand
GCCCATCCTACCCATCCTACCCATTCCCAAACCATCACGCCTGATCCCTGAAAAAAAATCAAAGAAAAATCAAAGAAAACCCAAAAGTATTTTCCCCTTCCACACGCCTATGCTCGCAGCGTGATCGCGAAAACAGGTTTCGCGGCAAGAAAACGTGAAAGGGAACAGTATGAACCATTTACGCGTCGAACAGGTGCGCTATTCGGAACTGGCTTTTGATCCGGCGGCATTGGACTTTATGGACGCCCGCAACGCTTTGTGGCATGAAACCGAGGAGGACCGTGCAGCGACCACACGACAGGCCGCCGTAAATGCAATCCGCCTGCGCTGGGTGCGCGCCGCGATGAAACGCTGCCTCACCCCGCGGGAACGCCAACTGGTGGAACTGCACTATTTTCAGGGTCTGTCCAGACTGGAAACGGCCCGTCGCGCCCGCATCACCCGGCAAACCGTCTCGCGCAGCCTGCATCGCGCAATCATAAAACTCCGCCGCGCTGCCGAGAAAGCGGAAATAAATGACAAGGTATAATGATTGAAAAGACGGGGCGCAGCATACGAAGCCATGACCTCACAGCTGTTGATTTCCACGCCGTCGTCGCTGCGCCCCATCCTACCTTCCAGCCTCCAGCCTCCAGTCTAATCAGGTATAATAGCGACATACGACATTCAACCCCGAAATCAGGTATACTCTTTACAAGAGAAACAACTATTCACAGTGCCCGGGGCGCGTGTTGGACGCGGCCCGTATGGGTGGTGTGTTCGCGTACGTATACGCATCAAGGCAGATAATCGGATGAAGCATCCCGCCATGCAACAAAAACTGGAAGCAGAGCGAACCATGCATCTTAAAGCCCCTTATCCCCACCATGACCCGAGCCGGGCTGGCGCGGCGCTGATCATCGCCCTGTCCGTATTGCTCGTGCTCCTGTCCATCGCCATCACCTTCGCACTGATCGTGCGCTATGAAAGCGACATGGCCGGCATGGCCTACGAAGGCGCCCGCGCAGAGTCATTGCTCGACGGCGCACTCGCAAAGGCCATGTATCGGCTCAACCGCGACCTCGAGGTCCATCCGGACGCCCTCAGCCTCGACCACGGTTGGCGCACCTGGTACAACGGCGCCGCATTCGTCGGCAAAACCTGGACTCGCGAACAACTCGGCGAAAAAGCATTCGCGCCCCTCTATTTCAATCAACAGGGACTGGTGCGCATTGACGTCAGCGAACGGGAACGCGCCCTGGCCGCCCAGCTCAATAACGGACTGCTCTACGTACAGTTCACCAGCGACCGCCAGATGGAACCCCTCTTCCGCGGGCCGCGCACCGAGCATTGGCTTCATGTGCCCCGATACCAGGAGAATCTCATCGTCCTGTACGCCGAACCCGGCGAGGCCCGGCTGGTCAACAACGAAGGACAGCCCGTGGACGTCACCGCCCGGCAGAACGCCGGCATCTACTGGTTCCACGAACTCGATGCCGATAATCCGCCCCCTTTCGTCACGGCGGATTTCTTCTATCCTGGAGACTCAGACAATGATATCCCGCCCGCTTTGCCCGCCGGACAGGTCAATGACTGGGCCGACGTGGACACCACCGGCGATGGCATGCGCGACGCCCTCTGGACGCCCATCGCACGCGACGTGGACCATTACGCCGACTGGATTGACAACACCCTCGACGGCCTTGTGGACCCCTCGCGAAATGGCACGCCTCTTTTCGAGTCCGCACCCTTCGTATACCGCGAAGCCCAGGCAAGGTTCGATTACGAAACCGGACTATGGACCCCTCCTTACGAAATATGGGGCGGCACGCCCGGCGAACAACTCTGGCTTACCGTGCCCCTGCCAGGCATGACCATGCAGGTGGACCTCAACAGCGACGGCGTCTTTGACGAACGCGACCACTACTGCGACGAGTTCGGCAACTGTGGGCCCGTATTCGTCAGACTGCCCGACATCGTCCAGGTAACGACCATAACAGACCTGGATAGTTTAGGAAACCCGATCATCGGGTCTATCACGCTCACCCGGGACAACGTGGACGTACGTGACAACAATTACGACCTCTTCGTCAACAGCTTCCGAAACTACGCGTATATCGGACCCCATGCGCCCCTGAGCGGCGACGCCTATCAACAATTCTACTTCCGCAACCAGATTCCCGCCGCGCGCGACGAGGACCCCGCCCGTTACAACCGCTGGATGCCCTATGAAGACATTGCTCAAAGCGACCCGAGCTGGCATTGGAGCGAACGGGACCGGCAGGACGCCCTCTTCGCCGCAGCCAATCACCGCGCCTACCACGACATCAATGTGGACGCCGCCTTCGGCGGTCCCGACAATCTCGAGTTCTTTTTTGTCAACCAGAACGGCGATACGGGAACCATCTCCCCCGCCCTTGATCGTATCCTGCGCAGACCCAACGCACTGCGCATCACCTGCTCCGGCGAGCCTGTCTCCGAAATCGTCGGACGCGCCGCCATACACATCGCCGATGAAGCCGGAAAAGCAAATATCAACACCGCAGGCGGGTATGTACATGTACGTTACTTTGATGATTCCGATGGAGTATTCAAGTATCGTTTCCAACGCGCCCTCCATCAGGGCGTGTCCTCTTTCGAGTATGAAACGCGTATCCTGCCCTATATTGGCGTAGAACGAGCGCCTGATCTCTGGGGCATGCGCACCGGCGCGCTTCAAATCAACGGCTTTGAACCCAATCCCACGGGCGCTCAGTACGACCGCGATGCCGCCCATCCCGGCTACGGGCGCGTGGACGACAACGGCAACGCCCTGCTCCTCGCCCTCTCGGGGCGCGATGATTCGGGTTCCGAGCTTATTGATGATGGTCTCCACCTCCCACGAATAACGCCCAATCCTGCTACATTGACGGCAATACAAGAGTTTGTTAGAACCGAAACAATACCAAGTTTCACCAACCTGCTGGCAGATATGGAGTTCAGGGAGTGGTTGCCGTACTGGTCGCAACACGGCCGCTTCGAAGGCATTGACGAGCCCCAGGAATTGCGCCTTTTCAACCCCCTGCGCAATCTTGTCGCCGAATTTGATACGGATTTTGATTACGACATCGGCGACCGGCTGTTTCTGCGCAAGGAGGAACTTACACGGCATCATGAAATCCGTAGTGATGGCGCATGGTCCTTCCTGCGCAATCTCGTTACCGTCAACAGCGACACGCGCAATATCTTCGCCGTACAGGGGCACGGCGTCAAGATGAATTTCCTGAAAATTGACCCCAACACCGCCACGCCCCAACAACTCGCCGCCACGCTGCTCATCCAGGGCGACGTCTCGAATATCGCCGACGGGCTGTGGACCGCCGGCGCGGGACGCGACTTCGCCGACGGGCTGCGACAGTTCGACCGCAGCTATGAAGGGCATCTCTTCGGACAGGCAGACGGCGTCTTCCCCGCCGACCCCGTGCTCCAGACCGTCCGACTCGCCCTCGACATTGTCTCCGCACGCGACCGCAACGCGCAGCGACATCGCCTCATCACGGAGAATCTCATCCGTAATCCCCATACCTACGCCGACTATCTGCAAATGGAAATCGCGAATTTCGAAACGACCCTGCCCCAGGAACAAATCAACGAGCGCGAACGCATCCTCGATCACGAACTCATGCCCGTCGGCGACGTACAGGAATACCTGAACGACGCCCTGGGCGTCACGCCCGACGACAAACGACTCATCGCGCCCGACCGCTGGTGGAAGGAACAGACCGGCGAAGACCGCCTCTTCCAATACGCCGCCGCCTCCACCGACGCCATACGAATCAATGAGATTATGGCAAGACCCGTGCGACGCGTCGAAGCCGAGACGCAGCCCCTGCCGGGACAGAGTTGGTCCTGGGATCTTCTCACGCTGCTTGAAGCGTATTACAACGCCCAGGGGATGACTTTTGACGCCACACCGTATGCCGATAACTTGAATCCTGCCCCTTATGACGGCATGTTGAGCTTCGATGTGGTCACGCCGCCGCCTTTTATATGGCCTTCTCTGGTGGATATTAATGAGCCAGCGTGGCGCCTGCAATCCGCCTACGATTATCCCCTTGGCGGCAACTTGGTTCATCAACCTCTGCTCGGCGAACGCACCGCGTGGACCTATGAAGCACCGCCACCGGACCCCAGTCTTAGCCATTGGCCAATATCACCTACAGGTGATTTTATCAACCCCGACATCATCGAGTTCCGTTTCCGACCCTCTGACGGCCTGCCGCCCGGGCGCTATTACCTCAAAGTAAATGTTACGGACCAGTTCGGCAATATGACCGTGGTCGAACCGGGCGTTTTGGACTATACAATCAAATACGCCATCGCTGGAGACGATACGGATACCATCAGCGCGGACATCAGCAATCTGTTGAATCTGTATGCCTATATTCAATTGCATGCCGACCCGGGCGATTTAGATGTACTATTGTCAGAAGTTGCCGCGATCATTAATGGATTCTGGCACAACGTGGACGACCCTGCGTTCATTGCCTCGACTGCCGCACGCAACGCCGGTTCAGCGGCCCCGCCCGGATGGTTGTTTTTGCCCTCCCGCTGGCCCGTCGTTGTTGTCCAAAACGTTGATGGCAATGGCTTTGACATCGTGCTTGATCGCATCGGCGTATCAGCGACCAGTCGGTATACGCGTCCATGGCATGAGCTGGTTATCAGGTACTATTATGCTTGGCTGGAGGCAACCCTCAATGACGCCTGTCGCCCAGGCGGACTCTCACTGTTCGATTTTCTAGTCGCCCAGCTGGGCGTCCCTGTAGCCGTGCCGCCGCTAACGATTGAGGACAGAATAACCATTTTGCTTGATGCCTTCGATGCTGATGTGTTTAACATGTACGGTTTCTTTGACGTTCTGAATATCTACCTCGACGATAGTATTGCCCTATGTAATCCCTATGACCCAACCGGGCCTTATGATCCTGATTGGGTGATCACATTTATAACGGCGCGGTTGGTATTTCGACCGGAAGGATTCTCATATTTTCTTGACGCCACCCCTTCGTTTCCCGCGCCCAATTCTATCACCGGCTATCCTCTTGATGAAGACCCCTCGTTTACGGTCATCGTGCCCGACCCGGCTGACCTCCTTGAACTTTGTGTCGCCTTCCGGTTGAATCCGGAGAACGCCTGGGTGATGGACCCCAATACAGGCGCCCCGGTTCCCCGTCGCATCGCCATCAACTTCTTCGACTTCAGCCAGGAGCCGAGTCATGAATACGTCGAGCTGGTGAATGTGACGGACGAGGCGCTGGACCTGAGTGGATGGACGCTGGAAGTGGGCATCCCCGACCCGCCCGGCGCCCTGCAGGACCCCATCATGAAAGACCCCTATAAGAGCACATGGCGCGTTCCTTCGGGCACGTTGATTGCCCCACGGGGCCATCTGCTCCTCGGCTTTGACGCCTTTGATCACGCCTGGGGCGGCGGCGTGCTCGATGAGAACGGCGACCCGGTCCAGGGCCTGACAATCGGCCGCAACGGTATGGGACTGGCTGCAGGAACCGCCGGCAACGGCAGACTCGAATATGTCACTCAGCCGCCGATAGCCGACACCTCCTCACAACTGGACCCACTTACAAACACGCCTATATATGCGCCCTTAGACGATCTCACCGGCAGTGTATTTCGCCGAAATGTCAATCGCGATTACATTGACAATACAGGCGACGGCCTGTCTTCCGCGCACTATGTCTTTAATGATTTTGTGCCCGAGTGGGACACGGACAATGTGCTCGACGAGTACAGGACCCACGGCCTTGACGACGGCAGCGCGCCCCCCGCGTGGTCGCGTATTGTGCAGCTCGAAAACACACAGTTATGGCGCGAGAACGGCACGGAACTTGGCGACCTGCTGACCGATGTGCAGGCCTACCTGTTCCAGATAAACCCCTACGCGACCAACCAAGAACTGGTAACGCTCAGCAACGTTGACAGCCTGCAGCGCCTGGCCCGGCTGGTGCTGCGCGGCGGCGTGCTGCCCAACTATCCCGAGCGCGACGGCATAGACAACGACGGCGACGGCGGCTATGTGACCCGGGACACGACGAACGCGCGCGCCGATTTCTTCGGCTATGATGGTGACGGCTATCCCCTGTACAGCGAACTGCCGCTGCTGCGCTATGTGCCCGGCACGCTGGACAAGGACATGGTGGACAATAACCTGGACGGGCGGATTGACAGTCGCGGCGTGGAGCGGCCCGCCTACACACCGCTCGGCGATATCGCGTATTTGGGCCACGGCAACCCCTTCCTGGGCGACGGCGTGGACGAGGGCCGGTTGGGCGTGCCCATCTATTACAATGGCGTATCCTCCGGTTTTCCGGGATATCTATGGCCAGGTGATGCGCCGGGCCGTCCGCGTCAGTACGGCCCCGGTTCCTTCGAGGCGGGCCTGCTGCCCCAGGTCATCCTGAATACAGACGCCCGCCAGTCTTACGCCTTGAACGGCGATGCCTGGCCCTATGACGCCTCCTGGATCGCCTCCCTGCGCGACCCCCTGCTGCATATGGAATTGCCCGAGGCGGAACTTGGATTTCCCTGGTGGGAAACAGGTATTTCACCAACAATAGCACCACCCCCGGTCTTGAGTCCTCAGGACTCGCCCGAGTGGAAGGCCTTTGTCGAGCGGCGCTGGAATCCCGGCGATAATGTCATTGTAACGCTGTACGTGGGCGACGCGCGCGAGGGCCGCGTGGCCGACCAGGTCACGTATCGCGAGTACGATATAATCAACCGCACCCTTGACGATGTGGTGGAAAGCCCCTATGTTGTCTCCGGGTTCCGCAACTACGATTATAACGTGGACGGCAATATTGTATGGCTCGGTTCGGACAATATGGACCGGGTCAGTCTCGATACGGCGCGACCGACCTTCTGGCCGCCGGACCACATGGGCCTCGACTTCTATCGCAGCCTCGAACGGAAACACCCCCTGTACCACGGCGACCGCTTCGGTCTGGCGAACCGGTGGACGCCCACGAGCGGCGCCTATGACGACTGGGCCGAGAGCCTCAGCGTATTCGAGGCCCGCGAATTTCGGGGCGCCGCGCCGCAAACACAGGTCGTGGCCCGCTTCCAGGACATCAATACCTTGCCCGTGGACATAGTTCTGAATAATCGGCTCTTCGGGCACGCCTTCTGGGGATCGCCCCTGCGGATGAATACCATGGCCCGGCTCTGGGAAAACCCGCCGGACCTACGGCGTATTGTCAACAGCGATCCGCAGATCTTCGGCAGCCGCCCGTTTGGCCAGTTCGTGGGCAGCGACCGCGTATTGGCCATCAACCTGTTCTCGGCGCCTGACGAACAGTTCGCGGACGGGAATAACCCGGACACGACGCGACACAATGTGGATTACGCGCTGCACCGCGCACACGTACCGAACCGGGCTTTTGCGACGCTGGGCGAACTGATGGCCTTGCCGCAACTCCAGTTTCATGAGTATTTGCACCAGGCGATTCAGGTGCCCACCTATTCGCCGCTGCCGGGCATTCCCGAAACCTGGTATTATCAGCGGCTGCCGCGCAGCCTGCCCAATATCGCCTACACGCCGCGCGGCCTGAACCAGCCGAATCATATTCCGCGTCCCGGCGACGTGCTCGGCGATACGGCCGACGCCGTATGGCGTCAGGACGCGACCCTGCTCTCGGCCACGCTGGCCCAGGCGGCAGTGGGCGGCGCGAAGCCGCCCGAAGCGCTGCGCGACGTCCGGAACCGGCCCGAGCCGCTGGCCGCGACGCCCCTCGAGATAAGCGCCATGAACCCGGTCATACTCACCGTGGGCCAGGCCCGGGTCGCCCCGCTGTGGCCCGCGCCGGACGCCGAATACCCGATTGGCTCCGGCCAGGCCCTGCCCATAGACGACCTGCGCGCCTTGTTCCAATGGTCGGGCAAAGACCCCTCGCATATGTGGACGCCGGTCTATCTCTTCGGCCCGCCCGACCCCAACATGCTGCCCGAGCTGCATTGGCGCGAGGCCCGCTACCCCCGGCGGCTCGACACGGGCGGCGTCTATGCGCTGACCCATCACCTCGGCGATTCGCTGATTTCGCCGCGCTACCTTTTCAACGGCCTGTTCATGGAAAACCGCCTGGGTTATGGTTCATGGCCCGAGATTGGACTCAGCCGCTGGCCCGTGCGCGAGGTGGCCTCGATTATCGCCACCGACTATGATCCGCCCGCCGCGAGCGACCGCGCCGCCATGTACGTCAGTCGGCATCGTACCGAACTGGGCGACCGCAACCGCGCCGAGACGCTCTTTGTATGGGACCGCGACACGGGCCTCGAAAACGGCACGTACATCGCCTATGTGGGCACGTTTATCCCCGGCATGGCAAGACGCCTGGACCACGCCAACACGATGGCTCTGACCGCCCAGGAGACCCTCGACCCTGACGACAGAATTCCCTTCCTGACCGGGGCCGCCCGCACGATTCTCGAACTGGACCCCGACATACAGACCGACCCGAACACGCGTCGCTTCGAGACCACCGTCGCCCTCGAATTCATTACCGACCGGCGCTACGCCGAGACCATGCTGCCCGCAGGATACACAGGCGACGCGCCAGGACTGCCCCATCCCCAGGACTGGGCCCCTTATGACGACGCCTCCGTCATTTATCGCGCCCGCGACGACGGCTATATCTTCTACAGCGCCGATCCGCACGTCCAGTGGCGGCCCATTCCCGTGCGCGTCACCAACAACTACCTGGCCCTGCGCGTACGCAACATGGGCGCTCCGGGACAGGTCGCCTGCGTCACCCATGTCGTGCTCGCCCCCGCACCGCGCGACCGTGGACAAATCAACCTCAACACCGCCGAAACACACCGCGTTGTCAGGGGGGTGACGGGCGAAAACTGGCAAATCGAATTGTTCAATGCCATCATGGGCTTGCCTGCCGTTATCAATACCTTCAGGGATGGAACTCCACAACCCGGCGACGATATCGGGCTTCCAAATACAGGCTGGTTCGATCACGACAACCTGCCCGACCCCTGGCGTCAACGCTGGACCACGCCGGAAGAACAGGCGCTCCTGACCGCGCTGGCGCCGCTGCCGCCGCCTATTACGGACAAGAACCCGCCCCTGCTGAAAACGGAGGAAGGCCTTCATGGAACAGAGTGGAACGAAGATCGTGAAGGCCGCGCCATGGTCCGTCTCATGTCGCTTATTGCGGGGAATCGCCCGCAGCATCCCGAGGGCCGATACTATACGCGGCCGACCGAGCTGCTCCAGGGCATCTCCGTGGGCGGCATGCCCGTGCCTGACGGTCTGGAACTCGGCGGCGGGCCCGCGCCGTGGCCGCTGAGCAACCTGGGCATGTCCGCCGGCGCGGGTGCTGATGACATACGCGCGGATACGCGCAATCTGACGGCCCGCCGCTACGACGAGATCATGCTGCGTTTCAGCCGCTTGTCCAACATTACCACGACCCGCTCGGACGTCTTCGAGATTATCGCGGTGGTGCAGGCCGGCGGCGCAGCGGACCAGAACAACGACGGCGTCGTGGACTATCGTGGCGACGAATTCTATCCCATGTCAGAGACCCGCGCCCGCATCATCTATGACCGCCGCGCCCGAACCATACGCATGGACGAAGCGCGCGAACTGGGACAATAGTAGAAAAACAACAACACAACCGATCCGCCTGATCCGACCGATCCGTCCGATCACCCTTGCTCCAACGGCTGCACCGCCTCCTCGAAATACCGATAAAAAGCGCGGGGCAGCTCGTGATAGTCCATGTCCATAATGGCGTCGCCGATGTCATGGGAATTGTGGGTGTTCCAGAACAACACGGTCTTCCCCCGCAACCGGCCCGCCTGGATGTCGGCCAGAAGCGCGGCCGCCGTCTTGCCCGTATAGGTGCCCTCGAGATGCAGGCCCCCGGCCTGGTCAAGCAGCCGGACCGCGTCCATCGCCTCGGGCGTGTACAGCCCATAGGCCTCGCCGTAAAAATCATGGTTGAGAAGAAAGTCCTCCTCGGGAAACGGCACGTCGGGGAATGCGGGGTCGGCGTCGCGCAGCAACGCATTGGTCTTCCGGAACAGACGTTCCGCTTTTTCCATCGAGGTGAATTGCGGCGCCGTCACGCGCACGGCGATCACCCGCGTGCGCAGCCCGGCCGCTTTCAAACCGAGCATCAGCCCCACCACCGTGCCCATGGTGCCCGAGGCCGCATAAATACAGTCCGGCTCGGGGAGCAGCCCCATGGCTATCTGTTCGTGCAGTTCAAACGCGGCATTGACAAACCCGATAATGCCCCGGGGCGCGGTGCCGCCCGGCGGTATCAC
>NPIE01007514.1_pt1 | contig 10321 bp, 7 predicted proteins | sample 8637661 | NCBI WGS metagenome assembly NPIE01 (sample SAMN07420842, study PRJNA396082) | bioreactor metagenome | isolation source: sample BA12 brine-fed electro-methanogenic bioreactor BA | place: Japan: Kochi | collected 2016-12-09 | reverse complement strand
AATCCCGTACGGGCTACCAGACCTTTCGCAGGCCTGAGTCACCAGACTCGGGCCTGTGTTCTTTCTGCGGGTGATGTGACCCGGGTCATGGCGATCCGTTATCGGCCATGGACCGTGACTGTGCTATCTTCGCACGCATGGACAATGACACCCTCACCCCCGGCGAGCGCTCGGATTTCATCCGGGAGATCGTGGCCACGGACCTGCGTGAAGGGCGTATCGACTGCGTCGTCACGCGCTTCCCGCCGGAACCGAACGGCTACCTGCATATCGGGCACGCCAAGTCCATCTGTCTGAACTTCGGCGTCGCGGAGGAGTTCGGCGGCCGGTGCCATCTGCGCTTCGACGACACTAACCCGGTGAAGGAAGAACAGGAGTACATCGACTCGATCGAGGCCGATGTACGGTGGCTCGGGTTCGATTGGGGCGACTGCCTCTACTTCGCGTCCGACTACTTCGAGCAGCTCTATGAGTGGGCTGTCCACCTCATCAAGCAGGGCAAGGCGTATGTGGACGACCTCTCCGCCGAGGAGATCCGGGCGTACCGGGGCACGCTGACCGAACCGGGAACAGAGAGCCCGTGGCGCGATCGCTCCATCGAGGAGAATCTCGATCTGTTCGAGCGCATGCGTGCCGGCGAGTTCCCGACCGGCAGCCGCGTGCTGAGAGCGAAGATCGACATGAGCTCGGGCAATATCAACTTCCGGGACCCGGTCATGTACCGGATCGTCCACGCGACGCATCCCCGGACGGGAGACGCCTGGTGCATCTACCCGTCCTACGACTTCGCCCACGGACAGTCCGACGCCATCGAAGGCATCACGCACTCGATCTGCACCCTTGAGTTCCAGGACCACCGGCCGCTCTACGACTGGTTCATCGAGAACCTTCCGGTGCCGTCTAGGCCGCGCCAGTACGAGTTCGCCCGGCTTAACCTCACGCACACGGTGCTCTCCAAGCGCGTCTTGCTGCGCCTCGTTAAAGAGGGCCACGTCCGCGGATGGGACGACCCGCGGATGCCGACGCTCTCCGGGCTGCGTCGCCGCGGCTTCCCGGCCGAGGGGATCCGGAAGTTCGCCGGCATGATCGGTGTCGCGCGAGCAGACAGCGTGGTCGAGATCGAAATGCTGGAACATGCGGTCCGTGACGTTCTCAACCGTGACGCGCTGCGGCGCTTCGCCGTGTTGGACCCGCTCAAGGTCGTGATCGAGAACTTCCCAGAAGGCGTCGTCGAGCACATGGATGTCGTCAACAACCCCGAGGACCCGTCGGCGGGCACGCGCAGCGTCCCCTTCACGCGTGAACTCTGGATCGAGCGCGACGACTTCATGGAAGACCCGCCCACGAAGTTCTTCCGGCTCGCTCCCGGCCGAGAGGTCAGGCTGCGCTCCGCATACTTCATCACGTGTACTGACGTCGTGAAAGACGCTGATGGCGCCGTCGCGGAGCTTCGCTGCACGTACGACCCTGAGACGCGCGGGGGCAGCTCCCCTGACGGCCGCAAGGTCAAGGGCACGCTGCATTGGCTTTCAGCCGCGCATGCGATCCCCACTCAGGTCCGGCTCTACGACCGTCTCTTTGCGAACCCGTACCCAGGATCCGGGGGCGGTGACCTGTTCGACGACCTTGAGCCGTTATCCGAGACCGTTCTCGACGGCTGCTACGTAGAGCCCGCGCTCGCCGATGCGCCTATCGGCCAGACGGTGCAGTTCGAGCGGCTCGGCTACTTCTGCCCTGACCCGGACTCGACGCCGGAGCGGCCCGTCTTCAACCGCACGCTGACGCTTAAGGACACGTGGGCGAAGCTGCGCTCGGCGGGCAGACATGACGGTTCGTGACGTGTGCGCCACGGCATCGCGCTGTGACAGCGCGTGCCACCCCCTCTCATGTGGCTCGCTACCTGCTAGAATCACAGTCGGAGTGGGCCAGACGGCCGCGCGCTCTCGGGCGTGAGGAAAGTCCGGACTCCGCAGGGCAGGGTGCCTGCTAACGGCAGGGCGCGGCGACGCGACGGAAAGTGCCACAGAAAAGGAAACCCCCTCGGCCTCGGCCGGGAGGAGAGCTGAAACGGTGCGGTAAGAGCGCACCAGCGTCACGGCAACGTGGCGGCTTGGCAAACCCCACCTGGAGCAAGGGCGAATAGGAGCGGTCAAGGTCGGCCCGACCGACGCTCGGGTATGCCCGCGTGAGGCCGCCGGCGACGGCGGTCCCAGATAGATGGTCGTCCACGACAGAATCCGGCTTACCGGCCCACTCCACCGCTCGCTCAGGCGCTGCGCACGCGCTCCCGAACGGCCTGGGTCAGTGCGCCCCCGCCGATGTCGGCAAGGCGGATGTACTCACCACCCGCGACACGGGCGATCTCGCGCGCCGCGGTTCCGGATCCGCGTGCGCTCGTGGTGTCGATGACGATCGTGTTGACGCGCGCCTCCTTCAGGCGGGCGGCGGCGTCTCGGGCGTCATTGGAGCCGATGCCGTTCGCGAGCGCGACGTTCGCACGGCCGTCCGTCACGAGCACGAGCCACGGGATCACCTCGTCGTTGCGGCGCGTCTCGGATGAGAGCAGCTCGAGTCCTTTGACGATCCCGTGCGCGAGCGGTGTCGCGCCGCCGGTAGGCAGCGACCGGAGCTTGAGCTGCGCCAGCTCGACGCTGGCTGTGGGTGCGAGCACCACCTCGGCGGTCTCTCCACGGAACGCCACGAGCCCCACCCGGTCCCGCCGCTGATACGCGTCGACGAGGAGTTCGAGCACTGCGGCCTTGGCGGCGTCCATGCGGTTCTGGGCGCCCATCGACCCGCTCGCGTCCACACAGAAGACGATCGACGCGCCGACGCGGCGTCGACGCACCTTGTTGCGGATGTCGGCCGGCTCCACCGCGATGGCCATCTCGCTCGTCCGCTCACGCTGGTAAGGTGCAGCGGCACGCAGCGTCGCGTCGAGCGCGACGTCTGCGGGCGCACCGGGACGAGGGACCTCTGCGCGCACGTACCGCCCCGAGCGGTCGTCCGAGGTCGTTTCCTGCCTTCTGCCTCCGTAGGAGCGTCGCATGCGGTCGACGTCCACCGAGAGAGGGCGCTCGATCTCGAGCGCGGCATCGGCAGGGCCGGTGCCCTCCGACACCTCGCGAAGCGCGCGGAGAGCGGCGGCGCCGTCCTCGGCGCCGTCTCTCTGCGAATCCGTCCCTGCCTCGTCTCCGTCGCCAGAGCCTGCTTCGCCGAGAAGAGAACGGACGTGCGACTCATCGAAGCGGTCCTCCTCGAAGGGGGTCCGCTTCATGCGGTGCGCGAGGACCATAGGGGCCACACGTCGGACATCGGCAGCGGTGACTTCTCGGCGGTCCTGGAGCAGCGCGAACGCCGCAGCCGCGCGGGCCATGACGAGGTCAGCGCGGTGACCATCCACGCCGAGCTCGGCGCAGACGGACGCGATAAGGAAGAGCAGGTCGTCGTCGAGCTCGATGTCCGGGAGGAGCGCACGGGCCCGGTCGAGGCGCAGCGCGAGATCGGCCTCGGCTTCCGCCCACGCGCGCATGAACGCGTCGGCGTCATCTTCGAACGAGCGCCGGCGACGCATGATCTCGACGCGCTCGCCGGCGTCGTCGATCCCCCTGACGTCCACGCACAGGCCGAAGCGATCGAGCAGCTGCGGGCGGAGCTCACCCTCCTCGGGATTCATGGTGCCGATGAGGATGAAGCGCGCCGGATGCTGATGGCGGACGCCCTCGCGTTCGACCACGCTCACGCCGCTCGCCGCGGCGTCGAGAAGCGTGTCGACGATATGGTCGTCGAGCAGGTTGACCTCGTCGACGTAGAGGAGCCCGCGGTTGGCGGCGGCGAGGAGGCCCGGCTCATAGCGACGGGTGCCATGCTTGAGGGCGTGTTCAAGGTCGAGCGTTCCCACGACCCGGTCCTCAGTGGCCGAAACGGGCAGTTCCACAAGACGGGGACGACGACGCAGCACCGGGAGGCTTCCTGTCTCGGCCACCTCGGCGCAGCGTGCGCACCGGTGCCTCGGCTCGGCGGGATCGCACCCGTACGGACAATCCTCGACGACATCGATCTCGGGGAGGACAGCGGCAAGCGCGCGAACCGCCGTGGACTTGGCTGTCCCCTTCTGGCCGCGGATGAGGACTCCTCCGACCCGGGGGTCGACAGCGTTGAGCAGCAGCGCGATCTTAAGATCGTCCTGACCTACGATCGCGCTGAACGGGTACGTGCGCCCGGTGTGCTCGCTCACGTCACCCCTCCGACAGCAGACAGCCTACCTACACTATATGGTAGGCAGGCCGCCGATGCTACCCACATTATGGGGTCCGACGGAACCGCTTCCGCTCAGACAGATTTCCACTGGAAGCTGCCGCACTCGGCAGGCGTGCTCTCCCCCGCCTTGGGGCAGGTATTGGCGTACACGCAGTCCTCGCACGTGTAGTCGGAGAGCTGGACGTCTCCGGCCTCGTAGCCCGGGGGGGTCGACGCCGGCGCGTCATCGGCACCGTAGTCGCCCATGATCACAGCCCTGGGCGCCACGAACTCGTCCTCGCCGATGGAGGCGCCGCGGATCATCGATTCATCCTCCACCTCGGGCGGGGCCGCAGGTCCAAGACCGGCTTCGCTGGCGTCTGGAGCCTCTTCCTCAACGGAGGCAACCGGCTCGAGTGCCACCTCGATGTCCACCTCGACGTCACCCGCGGATGACTCCTGCGCGGCGACGGGCTCCACGTTCGCCCACGGCCAACCCTCCCCGGCTGCGACTGCCGAATCCGGTGCAGCAGGCTCCGGCTCAGCGACGCTCATCGGCTCCGAGACCTGCTCCTCGGCAGACAGGACCGGCTCGTCCTCAGGCGCTTCGGCGGCAAGCGATGCGATCGCTGCCGCGAGGTCCTCGGTGGTGTCCGCGGACGGCTCAGGACGCCCTGGGGGCGCCGGGGCGTCCTCAACCAGGCCAGTGGGGACGGACTCCTCGGTGTCAGGGACCGCCGGTTCCGTCATGGCGACGACATCATCCGCAGCCGAAACCGACTCCGGCGCGACGATCCCCTCCGACTCAAGGGAGGTGGCGGCGCGGCGGAGCGCACCGGCAAGGCCTTCAGGCGCGTCGGGCTCGGCGAGGGCCTCGTCGACGACGAGCTCATCTCCCCCGCTCTCCTCGGCGGGTGCTTCCCATGCGCTCGCTGACTCGGAGAGCGGAGCAGGCGACTGCGGGACGAGCAGCACCGGGGTGGCCGCGGCGAGATCGGCGATGAAGACGTCGTGGTCGGCGGTCGTGGCACCGCTCGCGGCGAGGGCAGAGAGCGCCGCCATCGCTGCGTCGCGAGTCTCGTAGACGGTACTCGAGAGGATGCGGAGCGAGCCGTCGGCGCGGTCACGATCAAGCAGGAAGAACGACATGACGCATCTCTCCTCGCGCGCGGTCATGCCGCGCTGACGGAAGCGGGCTACTCCTCATTCACCCATATGCTACGAGGTGCGTCGGTGACGGGCAACACACGCTCATGCTCCGCGCGGCGCGTGCTACGATAAGCGGCGACCGGACGAAAGCGCATCATCCTATGCTAGCTGGTACAACGCTTTCTGGCGGCGACTTCGTCGCCGTGGACATCGAGGCCACGGGATGTCGTCCCGGCAGTGACGACATCCTCGAGATCGGCGCGGCGCGCGTCAGCGCCGGTGCGATCGTGGGACGCTTCTCGGTCCTCGTGAAGCCGAACGGACCCATCCCGCCCGCGATCCGCCACCTCACCGGGATCGACGACGAGATGGTGGCCTCCGCCGGATCGGTGACTGATGCGATGCACGCGTTCCGGGCGTTCGCCGAGGGAGCCGTGCTGGTCGCGCATAATCATCGCTTCGACCTCGGCTTCCTCGACTACGAAGCGGAGCGGGCCTGGGGCGAGCCGTTCCAGCGGCCGATACTCGATACGCTCGCATTGTCGCGTCGCCTGCACCCGGAGCTGCAGCGTCACAACCTTCGCGCGCTCGCCGCGTTCTACGGTGCCGAGACGGTCCCCAACCACCGTGCCGAAGCCGACGCCATCGCCACGGCCGAGATCTGGACTCGCATGCTCCCGGAACTCGAGGCGCGCGGTCTCGCGACCGCCGGCGACGCTGCGCAACTCTGCGGGCTCGCATGCCAAGGCGCACTCGCGCGCAAGCTGGTGATGGCGACCGATCTACCCGACGAGCCGGGCGTCTTCCTGTTCCGTGACGCCGAGGGACGGGTCGTCTACGTCGGCAGGGCGAAGAACCTACGCGCGCGCGTCCGCAGCTTCTTCTATGCCCCCACCGACTCCGAGCAAGCAGGGCCCGCTCTTGTGGCCTCCTCCGTATCGCATCGCGTCTGTCCGTCTCCGCTGGACGCCGTCTTGGTCGAGAGCCGACTGCTCTCGCGCTACCGTCCCGACCACCACCGGGACCACGAGCGGGGGCGCGCCGCGGTGTACGTCTATGCCGACACGCAGAGCCGCTTCCCGTCGGTTCGCGTTGTGCGCCGTCGATATCGTCGCGGAACCGTCATCGGCCCGCTATCGAACCGGTGGGCCGCTGAGACCCTTGTGGACTCGCTGCGGGAGCACTTCGGGTTGCGCCGGTGCGCACGCCGCCTTGACGGGGGCGCAGGCGACCGCCCCTGTGCTCGCCGAGCCGACGGAACGTGTCCGAGCCCGTGCCTGGGCGTCATTTCGTCCGAGGACTACAAGAGCCGCGTCGACCGGGCGCTCGAGGTGTTCGACGGCGCAGGCCCTCGGTTCCGTCAGGCGCTCCAGGAGCGACGTGAGGAAGCCGCCGCCGATCAGCGCTACGAGGAAGCGATCGCGCATCGCGACGCGCTACGCGCGTACGACAGGACCATGTCGGCGCTCCGGGTCGTGCGCGAAGCGACGCAGGACTCGGGGCGCGTCGTCATCGAAGGCGGTGACCGCGGCGCGGCGCTGCACTTCGTTCGCAGCGGGTATCTTGCTCGCACCCTTCGGCTGAGCCGGGCACAGCTTGCCGAGGGTGGCTGGGAGCCGATCGTGGAGCGGGCCGTCCGTCAGGCGTTCGATGGGGCGGATGGGAGACCCGGGCACTTGTCCGAGCGTCAACTGCGCGACGTGTTCCTCATCCACTCGTACCGTTCGCAGCAGGCACCGCAGGAGGTGGCGCACGGAGACGATGCCGCAGAGACCGCGCGGAGGGTCGTCTCGGTCGTGAGGCGCCTCATGCGGCTCCCGGTGAGCTCGCACGGAGCGCCTTCAGACGACTGATGTTCTCGGCGTCTTTGAACGGCGCCTCGCCCGGCATCTCCATGACCGCGCATGCCGCGGTCAGGCGTGTCTCGGCGAACATCGCGGCGAACCCGCCCGACCCGATCGCCCCGTCGCCGATCCACGCATGCCGGTCCTTTCGCGACCCGAGCGCGTAGGCGCAATCGTTGGCGTGAACGAGCTCGATGACACCGGCTCCGCAGGCGACCTCGAAACGATCGATCACCGCGCGCCATCCCTCGGGATCGCTCAGATCGAGCCCCGCGGCCCATGCGTGACAGGTATCGAGGCAGACGCCGGTCCTGTCGCGCGCATCGTCGGGAAGCGACGCCAGCACATCCCCGAGCTCCTCAGGCGTCGAGCCGAACGTCGTCCCCGCCCCGGCGGTGTTCTCCAGGAGCAGTCGCACGCGGCTCGTGCCTGACGCCGAGAAGGCCGCGGCGATACCTGTCGCGATGCGCGGCGCGGCGCGCATCGGACCGTCAGGTGCGGTGCCGAGGTGCGTGACGACGGCAGCGGCTCCGAGGAGCTCGGCTCTCACGATCTCATCGGCGAGCGCCGCTATCGAGCGTTCTCTGAGGGCATCGTCGGTCGTCCCAAGGTTGATGAGGTATGCAGTGTGCGTGAACGCCGGCCGCACTCCCGCAGACTCGAGAGCGGGAGCGAGCGTGGCGGCCTTCTCAGCTGAGAGCGCGGGCGCGCGCCACTGGCGCGGGCTCTTGGCGAAGAGCTGGACGCACTCGGCACCGACGTCGCGCGCGTACTCGGCGGCGCGTGGATAGCCGCCCGCAGCGCTTACATGGACACCGATCCGCATGGATTCCCACCCTCTGCTGTGCGTGGACGCGCCTCGCACTACACTGGAGGCATGGACGAGAGCGTACCATCCTGGACTGGCCGAGCCATCCTCCACGTGGACATGGATGCGTTCTTCGCGAGCGTGGAGCAGCTCGATCACCCTGAGTGGCGCGGACGTCCCGTGGTCGTCGGCGGGTCCCCCGACGGTCGCGGCGTCGTGTCGGCCGCCAGCTACGAGGCGCGTCGCTACGGGGTGCGGTCGGCGATGCCCTCGGCGCAGGCCGTACGGCTCTGCCCCGGTGCGGTGTGGGCCCCGGCGCGGTTCGACCGCTACCGGGAGCTGTCGCGCGCGGTGTTCGCGATCTTCGGCGACGTGACGCCCGACGTGGAGCCGATGTCGGTCGATGAGGCATACCTCGACGTGACACCCGCGGCGCACGGCGAGCACCCCGTCCACGTCGCCGAACGCATCCAGTCCGCGGTGGACGCCCTCGGGCTGTCCTGCTCGATCGGTGTAGCGACATCGAAGTCGGTCGCCAAGATCGCGTCGGACCATCGGAAGCCACACGGCATAACCGTCGTCCTGCCCGGCACGGAGCGCGCGTTCCTCGCTCCCCTTCCGGTGACGGCGCTCGGCGGTATCGGACGCTCGACGGCCGCGCGGCTTGCCCGCGTCGGCGTGCGCACGCTCGGCGATCTGGCGGAGCTGGACCGCGCTACCGCCGGCCACCTGCTCGGCTCCGCGGGACCTGCCCTGCTCAAGCGGGCGCAGGGCATCGACGAGCGCTCCATCGACACGGGTCGTGAGCGCAAGTCCGTCTCGGCAGAGCACACCTTCTCCACCGACATCCACACTCGCGGCGAGGTCGAGATGCACATCCGGGCGCTCGTGGAACGTGTCACATCACGGCTCCGCCGCGCCGGCGTCGCCGGCCGGACGGTCACCGTGAAGTTGCGGTTCTCCGACTTCACGACGCGCACCGCGCAGCGGACGCTCTCCGGACCGAGCGACCTTGCCGCAGAGCTGGAGCCGATCGCGCTTGAGCTGCTCGCCGAGGCGTGGTCGGTCGGCACCGGGCTTCGATTGCTCGGGTTCGGCGTGTCCGGCCTCGTGGAGCCGTCGCGTCAGCTCGATCTCTTCGGGGCCGACGAAGACGCGGTACGCCGCGGCGAGCTGATGCGCGGCATCGACGCGATCCGCGGACGCTTCGGCGAGGGCAGCATCACGATCGGACCGCCGCGAAGGTCTTCGCGCGATACGGATGAAGGGTAAGTGCGTAGTGTGAACGCGTGAAGGGAGTACCTCTGATGCGCCGAACCGCGATCGGTCTCGTCGTCCTCCTGCTGCTCGGGCTCTCGGTCGGATGCGCGTCATCGGGAGGCACCGATGGGGAGTCCGACGCCGGCGGCTCCCCGGATGATGACGCGCCCGCGGTGCCCTTCGTAGCGCCGGGGCTTGCCGAGGACGCGGACGGCGCCGTCGCCTACGGCACGCTCGTCTACCGCGACCTCGAGGGCGGGTTCTGGGGCGTGGCCGACGGCCTGCCGGAGGAGGTGGACGAGACGACGCCCCTCGTGGTCGTCATCGCGAACCCGGGAGACCTCGATGACTCCTTCTGCGCGATGAAGAACGACTACGTGCGTGTGACCGGAGAGATGGCCGAGGGTGTGAGCATCCGCATGGCGGGGCCGGAGATCGAGGCTGACTCGGTCGTCGCCGTCGAGGTGCCCGCCGAGTAGGTCACGCGCCCTCGGCGTAGATGTCGGCGTGCTCCCAGGACTCTTCCTCGGGCGCGCCCGCTCCCGGTCGCGTGGGGCCCATCGGACCGAGCCCGACGCCGCGTCGCATGCGCACCGGCGTGCCCGTCTCGGCACGGACGACGTAGGGGGTGATCTTCTCGGCCACGATCGCAAGTCCTCGCTCGTGGTTGTTCTGCAGCACGCCCTCTACGATGTATGCGCGGTGTTTGACGATGACGTCGCCATAGCGCCTGAGCGTATCCTCGAACACGACGACGTCGAGCAAGCCCGTCGGGTCCTCCATCGTCAGGAAACAGGTCCGCTTGCCCGAACGCGTGCGGGGCGTCTGTGCCCGCTCCCGCACGCCGCACACGCGGACGCGTGTGCGATCGGATAGGCGCGGGAGATCGCGCGCCCACATGACGCCGCGGCGCTCGAGGTCAGCGAGAGCGAGCTCGAGGGGATGGGCGGTGAGCGACAAGCCGACGAGCTCGAGCTCCGCTCCGACGCGCCGCGCGGGCGACCAGCCCGAGACGTGGCCG
>NPIE01017520.1_pt1 | contig 10322 bp, 8 predicted proteins | sample 8637661 | NCBI WGS metagenome assembly NPIE01 (sample SAMN07420842, study PRJNA396082) | bioreactor metagenome | isolation source: sample BA12 brine-fed electro-methanogenic bioreactor BA | place: Japan: Kochi | collected 2016-12-09 | reverse complement strand
AATGAGGGCATGGACCATGTCGCCTACGAGCAGGATTTCGACGCCGGGCTGGCCACAACCGGCGAGGGCATTCACAAGGCTGCCTGCGAAAAGTGCCACAGCGATGCGGGCTCGGTGATGGAAGACGAGGCCGGGATCCTGGCCGGACAACCCAAAGCCTACATCATCACGCAACTCAAGCACTACCGTGCCGATGAACGGCCGCCGGCCGAAATGCAGAAGCCCGCGCATGGCTTGAGTGACGAGGACATTACCGCATTGGCGGAGTTCTATGCACGTGAGGGCAAGAGCCGCTTCTGATTCATCACGCTGTCGCAGCCATTTCGACGGCGGGCCATTCCGCCGTCGAAAATAGAAAAGACCAGAATTCGCTGCAGCCGCAGTGGACGGGAGCATGATGAACAGCAGCAAGACAGAACTGAAGCCTCGGGTCGAGTCGGTCAAGCTTGATCCGACCGGCGCGGCGACGATTCCTCATTACATCTCCGGGCACTACCACTGGGCGTATCTCTGGCCGCCCGGGGTATGGTTCTTCGATCATCTTCCGATCATCAACTGCATCGTGTTTGGCCAGTACCGGAACATGGTGGAGTCGACGCTGGCTCATATCACCGGAGATGCGCAGACCGGTGAAACTGTCCTGATCGCTTCGGCCTACGGCAATCTGGTCACCCGGCTGGCCAAGCGGCTTGGCGACAATCCGCTGACGGTAATCGACGTGGCACCGGTACAACTGCAACTTGCCGACCGCAAGCTGACTCAGGTCGGCTTGCGTGACAAGGTCGAACTGCTTCACATGGATGCCGAAGCGCTCGAATTCGAGGATGACTCCTTCGACACCGGCGTGATGTTCCTGTTGCTCAACGAGATGCCGCCGGAAGCACGCGAACGGGCGCTCAAGCATGCCTTGCGGGTGATTCGCCCGGGCGGGCAATTGATCGTGACCGAGTACGGCGAACTGGGCCGTGAGCACTTCCTGCATCGTTTTGCGCCGATGCGCTGGCTGGTCATGCGGGCTGAACCGTGGCTGGACAGCCTCTGGCGTCGCGACCTCGGTGCGCTGGTATCGGACTGCGCTCGGGAAGTCGGAAAGAAAATAGAAAGCACCGACAAGACACTGATTTTCTCAGGATTCTATCGCGTCAAGCGGTTCAGGATCACGAGATGATCCGGGCCAGCCGGGTTCCGGCACGACTGGATGTGCTGCAGGGCGTGAGCGGCCTGTTCCTGGCGCTTTTCATGTGGTTGCACATGTTGTTCGTCTCCAGCATTCTGCTGGGCAAGGATGCGTTCTGGCACGTGGCCCGGTTCTTCGAGGGCTACCACCTGTTCGGAAAACCATTCCCCATTCTGGTGAGCCTGATTGCAGCCCTGGTATTTGCCGTGCTGGTTGTGCATGCAGCACTTGCGCTGCGCAAGTTTCCCTCCGACTGGAAGCAGTACAGCCGCTTTCGTCAGCATGCCCGCGACATGAAGCACGGCGATACCACGCTCTGGTTCATCCAGGTCTGGACCGGATTCGCGATGTTCTTCCTCGCCTCGGTGCACCTCTACACCATGATGACCCGGCCCGAGACCATCGGCCCCTACGGTTCGGCCGATCGTATCGTCAGCGACTGGTTCTGGCCGCTGTACCTGGTGCTGTTGTTCGCGGTCGAACTGCACGGCACCATTGGTCTGTACCGACTGGCGGTCAAATGGGGCTGGCTCGAGGGCAAGGATCCCAACGCCACGCGCCGCAACATGAAGCGTGCCAAATGGCTGGTCACGATTTTTTTCCTGACCCTCGGCCTGCTGTCGCTGGCGGCCTATATACGCATCGGCATCGACCACCGTGACCACTACGGCGAGCTGTATGCGCCGTCGGGAATCGAGTGGCCCGTGGAGAAGTCACGATGAAGCTGGTCTATACCGACGTGCTGGTCATCGGTGGCGGACTGGCGGGGCTTCGCGCCGCAGTCGGCGTCAAGCGCCGCGGTCTGGATGTGCTGGTACTGAGCCTGGTGCCGGCCAAGCGTTCCCATTCGGCAGCCGCCCAGGGCGGTATGCAGGCCAGTCTCGGGAATTCCGCAATGGGGCGAGGCGACAACGAGGACGTTCATTTCGAGGACACCGTCAAGGGCTCGGACTGGGGCTGCGACCAGCAGGTCGCGCGCATGTTCGTGCACACTGCACCCAAGGCGGTGCGCGAGCTGGCCGGCTGGGGCGTGGCCTGGAACCGCGTCCGTGCCGGTGAGCGCGAGGCGGTGGTCAATGCCGAACGGGTCACCATCACCGAAGCTGCACAAGCCCATGGTCTGATCACGGCGCGCGATTTTGGTGGCACACGGAAGTGGCGCACCTGCTACACCTCCGACGGCACCGGCCACGCGATGCTGTTCGCGCTGGGCGACCGTTCGATTGCCGAAGGCATTCCGGTGATGGAACGGATGGAGGCGCTGGCCTTGATCCACGAAGGCGGACGCTGTTTTGGTGCCATCGTGCGCAACCTCGTCACCGGTGAGCTGAGCGCATTCCTTGCCCGCGCCACGATCATCGCGACCGGCGGTTATGGTCGCATCTACAAGGTCTCGACCAACGGCATCATCTGCGAAGGTACCGGCATGGCGCTGGCGCTGGAGACCGGGGCTGCACCATTGGGCAACATGGAAGCGGTGCAATTCCATCCTACTGCGATCGTGCCGGCCGGCATCCTGACCACCGAGGGCTGTCGTGGCGATGGCGGTCTGCTGCGCGATGTCGATGGTCATCGTTTCATGCCCGACTATGAGCCGGAAAAGAAGGAGCTGGCCTCGCGCGACGTGGTCTCGCGGCGGATGACCGAGCACATGCGCAAGGGCAAGGGCGTCAAATCGCCCTACGGCGATCACCTGTGGCTCGACATCAGCGTCCTCGGTCGCGCCCATGTCGAGAAGAACCTGCGTGAAGTCAAGGATATCTGCCGTTACTTCCTTGGCATCGATCCGGCCACCGACTGGATCCCGGTACGCCCGACACAGCATTATTCGATGGGTGGAATTCGCACCCGACACAGCGGCGAAAGCGTCGGCTTGCAGGGGCTTTACGCCTGCGGCGAGGCTGCATGCTGGGATCTTCACGGGTTCAACCGCCTCGGTGGCAACTCGGTCGCTGAAACCGTCGTCGCCGGAATGATCGTGTCGGAATACGTGGCCGATTTCTGTCAGTCGAGTGCCAGTGAAATCAACATTCCGACGGCTTTGGCGCGCGAGTTTCTGGCGCGTGAGCAGGCCAGGCTGGATGCGCTGCTCAACGGCAACGGCACGGAGTCGGCCGCTGCGATTCGCAAGCGCATGGAACAAATCATGATCGACCAGGTCGGCATCTTCCGCCGCGGTGACGCGCTGGAGCGGGCGGTGGAGGAATTGCAGGAGCTGCTCCGACGCAGTCGCAAGCTGGGCCTGCAAAGTCGGGTCCAGGGCGCCAACCCCGAGCTGGTTGCGGCCTACCGGCTGCCGAAGATGCTCAAGATTGCACTGTGCGTGGCGATCGGGGCGCGCGAACGAACCGAAAGCCGTGGCGCGCACTCGCGCGAGGACTATCCGCAACGCGATGATGCCAACTGGCTCAAGCGCACCCTGACGACCTGGAAGGCCGAGGATGACTTGCTGCCGACTCTGGATTACGAGGCGCTGGATGTGAACTCGATGGAATTGCCGCCGGGTTTTCGCGGCTATGGTCAGGCCGATCATGTCGATCATCCCGAGACCGAGGCGCGCCGCGCCGAAGTGGCCGCCGTGCGTGAACGTCTTGGCGGCGCGGACCGGTTCGAGCTTCAGCGTGCGTTGATGCCGTTCGAGGGACTCTTGCCGGAACGCTACCGCGGCCGCAATGAACGCCTGGATGAACCCCTGGATACACCCCCGGATACACCGTAGCGAACTGTGCCATGAACAATGAAAACAACAAGCGCCGACTGAGCATCAGGATCCTGCGTCACAATCCGCAGGATCCGGCATCTGAGCCGCGCATCGAGAGCTTCGAGCTCGACGAGGCGCCGGGCATGACATTGTTCATCGCGCTGAATCAGATCCGCGACGAGCAGGCGCCATCGCTGCAGTTCGATTTCGTCTGCCGCGCCGGCATCTGCGGCAGTTGCGGCATGCTCATCAACGGCCGCCCGGGTCTGGCCTGCCGCACACTGACCAGCACGCTGGACCCGGAAATCACCCTGGCACCGCTGCCGGTGTTCAAGCTGATCGGCGATCTGTCGGTCGATACCGGTGCCTGGGCCCGGGCAATGGGCGAACGCCTCGAGACCTGGGTGCATCAGCAGGACGAGCCCGATATCGATCGCCTGGAAGCGCGCATGGAGCCCGAACTGGCCGAGCAGATCTACGAGCTCGACCGCTGCATCGAATGCGGTTGCTGCATCGCCGCCTGCGGTACCGCGCGAATGCGCTCCGACTTCGTCGGCGCGGCCGGAATCAACAAGATCGCGCGCTTCCGCCTCGACCCCAGGGACGAGCGCAAGGACCAGGACTTCTACGAGCTGGTGGGCAACGACGAGGGCGTGTTCGGCTGCATGAGCCTGCTGGGCTGCCACGATGTCTGCCCCAAGGAACTGCCGCTGAGAACCCAGATCGCCTTCATCCGGCGCAAGATGGTGCGCGCAGGTTGAGTCCCGGCGCTCAATCGCCGGCTTCGGCCTCGATCAGTTCTCCGATCCGGTAGCGTTCCAGCATGCGCCAGGCGCGCGCGCTGTGATCGCTGTTGTTGCCCTTGGTGCGCATGCCGACCGTGGCCTCGGTGCCGCACCAGGCATCCAGCAGTTCGGGTGCGGCAGGGTGGCGCGGGAGGTAGTCGGTCAGATCGTAGACCGAGCCCTCGATCGCCATCCAGCAATCGTCGCGGCGGTTGTGTTGCGCAATGTCGACCCGGGTGAACTTCGGTTCGCCGCCGGCTGTGGCCGATCGATCGACGCTTGCGCTCGCTGGCTCCCTGTCCTGCGCGGCATCGGGCGGTGCGGTGAGCTGCAACAGCAGCAGCATTCCCAGCCCGGCCCAGAAGGCAATGAAGGCGGCATGGACTAGCTTGGTCACAGCAGTTCGAACTCCTCGGAGTGGATGTCTCGACGTCTGACCCCGGCGGCGCGCGCCAGGCGTTTCGCCAGGCGATCCAGCGGCTCGGGGCCGCAAACGAACAGCGCTCGTTCGGACAGGCCCGGCACTTCGCGGTCGAGAAATGAGGCATCAAGCGGGCCCTGTTGATAGAAATAGTGCGGGATGACCCGAAAACCCGGCACCGTTGCGGCAATCTGGCGCAGTTCATCGAGAAACCGCGCCCGCGCCTCATCCTGCACGCAGTAGACCAGACAGACATCGACCGGTTGCCTGAGCTGCTGCAGATAGCGCGCCCGGGCAAGAAAAGGCGTGATGCCGATGCCGCCGGCGATCCATAGCTGGCTGGGCCTGGCATTCGGTGGAAACAGCCGACCGAACGGGCCCTCGACGGTCACGAGGCTTCCGGGGCGGATGGTCTGAATCGCTCGACTGGCATCGCCGAGATCCTTGATCGCGATCCGCAGTCGCGACTCCAGCGGCGAAGACGACAGCGTGTAGGGGTGCTCCTCCGCGTGACCGGCGGCAAGCTCGTGATCGAACGGGGTCAGGTAGACGAACTGGCCGGCCTCATACTGCAATTGACGTCGCCCGGCCGGCTCCAGCACCAGCTCGACGACGTTGTTGGCCACCATGATCACGCGCGCGACGGTATAGCGGTAGCGCGCCAAGCGTCTGGACAGCGCGAAATGCCAGACCAGCGCCGCCAGCGTCAGCAGGCCGAGTACCCACCAGAGCAGGTTCTGCAGCGGGCCGGGCAGGGTGCGCCCGTACTGCGCGGAGTGCAGCAACGCGAGCCCGATGGCAGGCCCGGCCAGTCGATGCAGCCGCTTCCAGCGCGCATAGTCCGGCTGACCGAAGAAGCGGAAGCTCGGCGCCAGAAAAATCATCATCAAGGCCAGCGCCAGCCAGCCCGACCAGAGCGCCCAGAGGCCGGCTTCGGGAAACAGCAATGCGAGTGCCTCGGCCGGGTCACCCTCTGCCGCGCCCAGCGCCAGCAGCAAGGGGTGGGCCATCAGCAGCAGCAGGCTGATCGCCCCGAGCACATGATGCGAGCGCCACAAGCGGGTCAGACCACCGAACTGCGCGTCGAATCGAGGAATGCGGGCACTCAGGGCACCGGCCAGCAACAGCGTCAGCAGCCCGACGATCCCGCAGGCACGACCGAGAAAGTCAAACAGCGCCGCCGGGTTCTCCAGGTCGCGGGGCTGGATACTCGCCAGTGTCGCGACGCTGACTCCAGCGACCAGAGCAAGCAGCAGTAGCTGTCCTGCATGCAGAGCAATGCTTCGACCCATGGAACGCAGCCGGCCGGGGAGACTTCAAGGCTAGCAGATTCGAGGCAATTCTTGCGAGCTTGTCGAGACCGCGTGTAAAAAGTTCAAGCCAGACCGGTTTTCACGTATTTTGATATATGTCAATATCCTAATTTAGAAAAAAAGTATAAAGAACCTGAATGTGGTAAGGCACCGACTTGCTTTGGCAAATCGATGTTCTGTTTGCTTGGCTGATCCAGCAGGGAGGTGTTTCATGTTCGCTCGATTGCTCAAACCGGTATTCATCGCAATTTCCTTTATCGCCGTATTCGCCGGCCCCGCTCGCGTCGACGCGCAGGTGTTCGATCTGGCACCGGTCGATGGTCCTGCCGTGATCTCTGACGGTGTGCTGGATACCAACAAGATCAAGGTGCTGCGGATGCCTGACGGCGCTCTCGTTGCGGTCTTCGGGCAGGAGCAGGCCGTCGGGCAGCAAGTCTACGATCTGAAGGCGCGGGCAACGCGCAATCCCTGGGATCTGGTCGTGCAATATTCAATCGATGATGGCGACACCTGGTCGACGCCGATCAACGTCGACAACACCGCAGCGCAGACTTCGGCGCCGGGCATCATCGAGGCCACCGGTGCGCCACCACTGTTTCCGGCGGGCCATCCTGACGAGGGTTATGTGGACCTGGCTTCGGATCCGCGCGTCGTCCCCTATCCCGGTGATTCGGACAAGCCTCAGGCTTTCAACGCCGGCAACAACATCGTCGTGACCTTCAACAGCACCTACTGCCCGGCCGATCCGGTATTGTTCGCCGGCGAGGAGCAGCGCTTCGCGGTCTATCTCTCGCTCAACGGGATCACGATTCCGTATTCCTGTCTGTATGTGACCCGGATGCAGTGGAATTCCGCGACCCAGTCCCTGCGCCCGATCGGCCCCGGCGGGCTGCCGTACATCACCGAACGCGTTACCAGCGGCATTCGCTCGGTCAAGCAGGATGTTCCGATCAACCAGACACCAGGATTTGTCGCGGTGTGGCAGGAAGACCCCCTCGGTCTGCAGCTCGGCAATGCCGATGGTCCCGGTGATGGCGCCTCGGGTGCGAACACGACCGGCGGCACCGACATCTGGTACATGTACCTGGACACCAACAACAACAGCACAGCCGACTTCGTTGGCAACAGCTGGTCGGTTCCGGTTCGCTTGACGCAGAATCAGCAGCAGGTCGGGGAACTGCAAGGTCCGGACCGTACTTCGCATGGGCCGGGGATCTATGAGGATGGCAAGGCCGCGGCATCGCGCGCCAACGTCCGCCTGATCGGTCGTCGTGTACTGGTGGCATGGGAGGAGCGTAAATCGACCACCGGCATCGACGACGGCAAGTACGTGCGCTATCACAGCTTCCCCGAGTTCACCGACGTGAGCGGGCTGCCGATCAATGGCTGCATCATCAGCAAGCCGGACGAGAATGGTCGTCGGGTTCGCATCCTGACCCAGCCCTTGAGCGCGGGTCAGACCGGTGTGGTGTTCATCTACAAGCTTGGCGATTTCGCCCAGGGCGGGCCGTCGGACATCATGCTCCGACGGGCAATCGGCGGCTATGATCCGGTTCATATCGTGCCGCCGGTCGACAGCGAAATCACCGGCGCTTTCGGCGAGCGTTGTCGAGCCCACGTCAACAACCAGGATGATGACACGGTCGGTGACGACGAGTTGATGGATGATCCGCTCAACGATATCCGCTTCGGAACGCTGCATCTGCCGGCGGTCAATTTCAGCGGGACCGAGAATTATCTTGACCTCCCGGGCACGGCGCCAAACGCGGGAACCGGGGTCAATCCTTTCGAGGATGCACTGGCGCATCGCGGACTGCTCAAGGGCAATCTCGTGATCGTCGGCTACTCACATGTGCCTGATCAGGCCCGCTTCCAGTTCCTGAATGACTCGATTCCGTACAACTTCTATATCCGTTCGTCCGAGGATGGAGGAACGACCTGGTCCGAGGCGGTGAACGTTTCGAATCTGACGCCACAAAGCGGAGTCAGCGTGCGCGAACCGCGGATCGTCGGTACGGCAGGCAATGGGCCGGGTTGTGCCGACCCGCAGAATCCGGTTGATCCGACCGACTGCTCGAATCCGGATATCTTCTATTTCGGCTTCGGCACGCAGACCAACGTCAACAACTTCGAACAGCCGGTTGACGTCGACATCTTCATGGGCGTCAGTCAGGACGGCGGTCAGAGCTACAGCGCGATCCAGGCGGTCACGGCCGGCGATGTTCTGAACAACAATCCGGATGACGAGGAAGATCTGGAAACCCAGATGAAGATACGGCCGGATGGCCTGCAGGCTTTCGTGTTCTGGACCGGAACTCCGCCCGGGGGACCGGATAATGCAGACTTCCGTCGACTGAGCATCAATCCCGACCTGATCTTCCGCGACGGTTTCGAATCGCCCTGATCGACGCGAGCCCGCAGATCATCGCGGGCTCCGACCGAAAACCTGCTTCGAGTAACGGCCCGATGATTACTGCAATCCTCGGGCCGTCGCTTTTCGGGCTCGTCCGCTTTGGTAGCATGAGGGAATGCAGGATTCAGAATCCACCACACTGCTGTCTTTGCGCATTCCCGACATGCATTGTGCCGGCTGCGCGCGACGCATCGAGAAGGCGATTGCCCCGCTGGCCGGGATCGAGCTGGACGCGGTCAATCCGGCATCGCGCGAGGCGCGCCTGCGTGCCGAATCCGGAGCGGCGCTGCGGAATGCCGTCACGGCCTTGACCGAGGCTGGCTTTCCGCCTGCGACCCAAGTGCTTCGCCTGGACATCGACGGCATGCATTGCGCCTCCTGCGTCGGCAAGATCGAGCGCGCGCTGTCGGAACTGCCGCAGGTCCTCGAGGCGCGAGTCGATCTGGCCACGCGCCGGGCTTCGCTGAAGATTCTCGAGGGTGCCGACCCCGGTCCGGCGATCGATGCCGTGCGCCGGGTCGGCTACCAGGCTGAATTCATCGACGACAAGGCGGATGCCGGCCGCGCACGCGAGGCCGCCGAACGTGCATCGATGAAGCGCCGTTTCCTGTGGGCGGCGGTGCTGACGCTGCCGGTGTTCGTCACCGAGATGGGCGGGCACCTGGTTCCCGGCCTTGCCGCCTGGCTGGATGCCAGCCTGGGACGGCAGACGCTGCTTTGGGGACAGTTGCTGCTGACCAGCCTGGTGCTGTTCGGTCCGGGTCTGGTGTTCTTCCGGCACGGGCTGCCGGCGCTGCTGCGTGGCGGGCCGGACATGAACTCGCTGGTCATGCTGGGCGCTTCCGCGGCCTGGGGCTACTCGGTGATTGCCACCGCGGTTCCCGCAGTGTTGCCCGAAGGGACGGCCAATGTCTACTTTGAAGCCGCGGCCGTGATCGTGACCTTGATCCTGCTCGGGCGCTGGCTCGAGTCGATCGCGCGCGGACGCAGCTCCAGCGCCATCCGTGGACTGATCGAACTGGCACCGGAGACTGCCTGGGTCGAGCGTGACGGCGAGGCGGTTGAAGTGGCGCTGAACACGATCGAGGTCGGCAATATCGTTCAGGTCAAGCCCGGTGCCAAGGTGCCGGTCGACGGCGTGGTCGTCGATGGCGGATCCTGGGTCGACGAATCGATGATCTCGGGCGAGCCCGACCCGGTCAGGAAGCAACAGGGCGACAAGGTGGTCGGCGGTACGCTCAACCGGACCGGCGCGTTCCGGATGAAGACCGGGGCCACCGGTGCGGATACCGTGCTGGCCGGCATCATCGAGATGGTCGAGCAGGCCCAGTCGAATCGCCTGCCGGTCCAGGCGCTGGTCGATCGGGTCACCGGGGTGTTCGTGCCGGTGGTGATGGCAATCGCGGGGATCACGCTGCTGGCCTGGCTGTGGCTGGGGCCGCAGCCGGCGCTCGGGCTGGCGCTGGTCAATGCGGTCGCGGTGCTGATCATCGCCTGCCCCTGCGCGATGGG
>NPIE01015416.1_pt3 | contig 10322 bp, 8 predicted proteins | sample 8637661 | NCBI WGS metagenome assembly NPIE01 (sample SAMN07420842, study PRJNA396082) | bioreactor metagenome | isolation source: sample BA12 brine-fed electro-methanogenic bioreactor BA | place: Japan: Kochi | collected 2016-12-09 | reverse complement strand
TGTCGAGCGCCGTATATCGAAAAAGTAGATAAAGAGTCTAAATCTACGAACTTTCACAGTAAATGCCAACGACTAAAATGTTCGGAATGGTTTGTCGAGCGGGCAGACAAATGATCGATAAATTCCTGGAAGCGGCTTAGCGCTTCATTATTACCCTGTAAGACATGCAAGTTCGAGACTGTTCGGCGCACGCTCGGCCAATCTTGCCGTGCTAGAGAGTCATAGAGCGCGCTGTATTGGTGGCGAATCAGAAATTCCCGAAAAATTCGGGCTTCAGGCGTTTGTCGATAGCTTAAAGAGCGATTGACGGCATGTGCTGCGATTGTCGCGTGGCCTGCCTCAAGCGTTTGTAGCGATAAGGCCAGCCATTGCTTGGCGAGTTGTTCGCAGCGCAGGGCGCGGCTCAAGTCGGCCCCGCAACGCGGGCAAAGGAGCGCGTCGCTTAGTCGCGCATTACAGCAAGGGCAGCGTTTCATTACGATTCGAGATAATAAATGATGTCGTTCAATTGTTCGACAGGCTCTTGTAAGGCGCCTTCATCGCCGGCTTCGATACAGCCTGTGATAGTTTCGATCAAATTGACCATGTCTTCCTTGTCTTCATCGGAGACCGTTTCGAATAAGGCTTCGGCTTTTTTGATTAGCTGACGAGCCTCGGCGACGGCTTTGCTTTGTGAAACCGCATCGCTTGTTTCAATCTCGTCCGAGCTAGAATCCATTTGTCCGAATAGGCTATCGATGCGCCGTTTCGCGCTGGCTAGTTCTTCGGTCTCGAAGCGTGAAATCGCATTGTTGATCGTGATCGACTTTTCGAGGCCGGTTGCTTTTTCCTTGGCAGAAACATGCAGCATCCCGTTTAAATCCAGGGCTAATGTCAGCGTGATGATATTGCCGGCCGGTACGTCCTGGAGATCTTCGACGGTAAATTCGCCGATTTCGATGTTGTTCAGCGCATCCGGGTCTTCGCCTTGATAAATTCTAACGTTGACCGATTCTTGTCCGTCTTGAAAGGTCATGAATGCCTCTGATTTTCGCGTCGGCAATACGCTGTTCTTATGGATGATCGGTACAAATTGGTAGGGATAGGGTTCGCCGTCCAAAAAACCGAGTGCGCTGGTGCCGTAGGTATAAGGCGTGACGTCGACCAAGACCGTATCGATGGCTTGGCCGGCTATCATCGCGGCTTGCGTGGCCGCCCCCATGGCCACGCATAAATCCGGGTCGACTTCGCTGTGCGGCTCGAAGCCGAATTCTTCGAATAAGCGCTCGCGAATGCATGGTGTTCGTGTCGAGCCGCCGACCAAGATAATTTCGTCGATGTCGGAAACCGTCAATTTCGCGCCTTTGAGTGCGATATGCAGGGCATCCATCGTCGCGTTGATGTAATCTTCGATCATGTCTTCATAATCGCCGCGCGACAATTCCAGGGTCAGATGGATAGGTGAGCCTTCGTGTTCGAGCAGGTATTCCTCTTCGATCTGCGCAAAAGGTTCGTCGGACAATACCAGCTTGGCGTTTTCGGCCGCGCGCGTGATGCGCGCCAACGCCTTACTATGCTCGGAAATATTAATGCCGTGCTGTTCCTTGATATGGTCTTGAATATGATTGACGATTTGTTGGTCGAAGTCGTCGCCGCCGAGATGGTTGTCGCCATGGCTCGATAAGACTTCGACGACGCCGGCTTGGACATTGACGACAGAAACGTCGAAGGTGCCGCCGCCCAAATCATATACCAACATGCGTTTGGCTTCGTCTCGGCCGGCACCGTAAACCAGCGCGGCAGCGGTCGGTTCATTGATCATCCGCACCACTTCCAGACCTGCGATTTCGCCGGCTTCGCGCGTCGCTTGGCGTTGCGCGTCCGAAAAATAAGCCGGAACGGTAATAACGGCTTTGCTTATCGATTGGCCGACATGCTTCTCGGCTATCGCTTTTAGGCGCTTCAAGATGATTGCCGAAATTTCTTGCGGAGTGTAATCAAGGCCGGCCATGATGATGTGGGTATCCTGTCCCATCAAACGCTTGATCGATTTGACGGTGCGTTCCGGGTAAATCAAGTATTGGTTGCGGGCGGTTTCGCCGACGAGTATTTCGCCGTTGTCATCAATACCGACTACGGACGGTAATATTTTTTTGCCGTCGTCGGTAATGATATGCACCTTGCCGTTTTCGACGATGGCGACTTCGGAGTTAGTCGTTCCGAGGTCGATTCCGATAATGATTTCATTCATAGTGTTTTTGTCTAATGTTAGAGTTTATTGACTTTGACTTCGGCTGGTCTCAGTATTTGGTCTTCAAATAGAAAACCCTTGCGGAGTTCTTCGAGCACGATACCGTTTTCCAGTTTCGGGTCATGGCCGACTTCGAGCGTCTTCATCGTATGGGCATCGAAAGGCTTGCCGACGCAGTCGATCGAAAAAACATTTCGTCGCTGCAACAACTGTTCGAAGCGTTTTAGCGTGATTTCCTGGCCCTTGGCGAAACCGTTGATAAAACGTACGTCTTGTTTTTTCGAATGATTGAACAAGGCATCGACCGGGCGGTAATTTTGCAGTACTCGAAAGCCTTCGCTGAGTCGGTCGTAAATATCGATAATGTCGAGCAGCAGCGTGCGCTGAGACTCTCTTACTTGTTGCTTAAGGCGCTCGGCCGACGCGGCCAGCTCGTCCGCTAATACTTGATTATCGGTTTTAAGAGCGGACACGGCTTCGGTCAGTGTGTCGAGCGTTGCCTTGAATTGCCGGGACTCGGCTTTGACTTCGCTTTTCAAGCCGGCTAGATCGGTAAATAAAACCGTCAAATCCGGTTGATTGACCGCCGCCAAATGCGCAAAATCGGTTTGTTCCAAATAATGCTGTAAGGTATCAAGCAATTCAGTTGGAGGTGTTTCGGTGTTCATGATGACTTGTTTTTAATGTCGCCCATAACGGCTTTGTCGATTGAGACGGCATTCAGTAATCTGAAGAAGTCGTCAGGATGCATGGGCTGGATTTCGGATTCTTGTTTGAAAGCGTGATCCAGCAAGGCATTGAAGCCGGTTTCCGGGAAATGAAATAATTCGAAATTAATGCGGCTGTCGCTGTCTTTGATCGTTTCATAGGCGTGTTGAATTTGCTGAAAGCGTTCTTGATCGCGATCGGGCGGGTTTTCCTTGACCAAGTTTAAATAAGCTTGCTTGATCTCGGTATCGTTGGCATGTTCGGAAACGCAGAGAATTTGATAGGGTGTCGTCATGTCGGTTAGTAGGGGTCAAACGGGAAAGAAAACGGTTCGTCGTCAAGGAAAAATTCGATGATTTCATCGAAACTTAGGTCGATATCGATACGCAAGGATTGAGCGGCTTCCAGCATCATGATCGCCACTAGAAAGCTCTGATCCATGAGTAATTCGACGAGTTTGTTCGGGTCGATTCTTCCGGCGTATTTCGTCATCACATCCATCATGAGCTGTTCCGACGATGATTTATTCATCATTTCTTCAAACTTTTTGCCGATTTTGATCATATTCCGCTTCGGCACATGATCGAACAAATCCTCGATAATTTCGGGGTCGAATCCGCTTTCGTCTTCGTCAAAACGGTCTTCGTAAAAGTCGTCTTCACTGTCGAAGCCGAATGGATTATGAAAGCCGATGGAGCGTTCAATAAAGCGTCTAATCTTGAATTCGGTCTTACTGTCTTTTTGTTCATGAGCAATTTCGATCGCGTTTTGCAATCTTAGTGTCCAGGTAATATCGAGGCGGCTCGGATCGCCCTGGCATTCCGCAACGACTCGGTAATACGACCAGATCGGTTTTTCCCAGACGCCATCGGCCGATTTCGCGCATTGTTTTAATAAATCGAAATGTTCGATCTCTTCGAGCGTTTGGCACCAAGCTAGGAGCGCCTGTTCGCCGTAATTGAGCAATTTCATCGATTTTTTGAGCGGCGCTTTGATTTTATCGAGCGCTTTGAACAATACGTCGAGCTTTTCGAGTTGTTCGCCGTAGCGCTCGACCGATTCTGTCAAGTGCAGTAGTTCCGGTTCGGATAGTTCGTAAGCTTTGACGGCCGGCAATTGTTTTGCGATGGGGGCGTAGGGGGCATCCATCAAGTCCGACTCGATATAGCCTTGGAAGTGGGCGGTTGCAGACCCCAGATTCATTGATTGTAGAATATCGGCTATGGATTTGAGACCGCGGTCCTTATCTTCGGCTGCCCAAATATAAAATCCGCGAATTAAGTCCGCTTGCCTCAGTAGAGTCTTATCGATCGATAATTGTTCGGCGGCTTGGAGCTCTTTGTCGACTAGATGGAATTTTTGGGTTTTAATCAATTTGCGGGCATGCGCTAAGTGACTTGAAAACAACAAGTCTTTGGCCAACGTATTGACCGGGTCGATTTTCAACAAGTCTTGTGCGTATTTGGCGGCCTTCTTGAAGGCTTTTTTGCGCATGGCGGACTTGGCGGCGCAAACCAGCATCTCGATGTCTTTCGGAAGGTGTTCCAGTCCTTTTGCCAGCCATATCGCATGCTCTTCCGGATTCGGGTCTTCCTGTTCGAAATAATCCAATATTTTTAAATAGCTGTCTCGGTCGTTCGGGTCGTATTGCAAGCTATCCATGAGAAATTCGACAGCCAGGCTGGGCGGAAGCTTTTGAGCCAAATGTCTGTATATCAAGGCGATTTTTTTATGGTTTTCCGGTCCTTGGGTTTTTAATGCGTCAATGTAACGCAACCAGTGACCTTCGGCTTCATCGTGGTCATTGTTTTCTTCGTGGATTAAGGCCTGAATACGCTCGCTTTCGATCGAATCTTTCGCGGCGAAGTTTTTTAGATAGTCTTTACGTCCGGAGGGGTAGCGTGCCAGCATGGCTTGGCAAAAGCGGCTCGCCGCTTCGTTTCCGACCAGTTCGCGGTAGCGGATGGTTAAATTGAATTGCGCTTTGTCGGTCAGATTGTTGCGTTGCTTGTTTATAGCGTCGAGCAATTCAAGCTGCTTATTCGATAGACCTTTGGCCTTGGCGATCAGCCGGCGTGGGCTATCTTCGAGTTGCAGTGAAGCCTCAACGAAGGCCGATCCTTGAAGCATATACGCGGTCAAAGCATTCGCCGCCGGACGATAGGGCGAGTTATCCGGAATTTTCGACAATAAGGTGCGCGCTTGATCCATCGACGCCGGAAGGGATAGTTGCGCTTTCAGTAAGGACCGAAGGTCACGGAAGGCGGAACGGAAAGGTAGCTTTTTCAGTAATTCGTCAATATGTTCGAGCCGGTTGCTCCGGTAAGCCTCGAGAGCGTCGCGAACCGTTTGCCAATGTAGCATTACAGCCGAGTCATGCGGTATATGCGCTTCAATATCGGGATATTCGCAAACCAATAAAAACCCCAACCAGACTGCAAGATCGGGATGGTTTTTATCCAGTTGTTCGGCATCGATTCGATCGATTCTTGCGAAAGCTTTCTCTGTGTTTTTAACCGACAACAGCCATAAAATATAAGCTTCTAAAGCGGCTAGGGGCGGCTCTGCCCATTCCGAATAATTTTCCCACAATACGGCGGCTTCCTTCGGCATGCCTTTTTCCGCCATATTCAATGCTCTTTGCAAATAACACTCGGCTAGCTTTCGGCGCCAATCCGGATTATCGGAGTGTTTTAGCAATTGTTTATAGATTTCGGCGGCGTTTTTATATCGCCCTGCCGAAAAGTGCGAGGAGGCGTTTTTTTCTAGACTAGCGTCGGGTGGTGCGGAAGGGACTTTTTGCGGAGCTTTCTTCATGGAGTGGTTTGGCCGAAATGATAATGATCTGGGTTATGAAAATGCATTTTGGATTCTACAATATTGTTTGTCCATGAATCGATTAGTTTAATCGAACTCTAAACGCATTTTTTATAATTAACGGTTCATTATCATCCGGCCATGGTCAATATTCAACTTGTATAAGGCGAATAATTCATGGGTGTCCGCTTTTGCGTATTCAAATACCAATCGATTTCAATTCGGTATAAGCCTGTTTTAGCCAAGTTTTGACGCGTTGCCTTTCCAGTAAGCCCAATGCATTAGGATTGTCGACGGTCTTGTTTTGAGCCGCCCAAAAACTCGAGCTGTTTGCATCGACTTTGGTCATGACCGGTGTATGCAGGCGTTTTAAGGTGATCAATTTGGCATTTAATCCCAATGCTCGTTCTTTGATGCCCGATTGTTCCAAAATAGTAAAATCACCATCCCGAAGTTGATTCAGAACCAAGACATAATTCAATTTCGCATCGTATTGATCCAGAAGTTTTCCTAGCAGGTCGACGCAATCCTTTCCGGAGTCCATGACATTCCAATATTGAATGGTAACGCCTAGTTCTTCGGCCAATTCGAGCACTCCGGATTCCTCTAACCATTTAGACAAGGGATAGTGCGTTTGCGCAGCAAGATCGACGAGTATTTGCTGCTCCGGGTTTTCCGCCGCGGTTTCTATGATTTTATCGAGGCTTTCATAGTTGTCTACGATAGTGGGCGACGCATAGTCGGCATAAAAACGCAGCAAAGAACCGTGTGAGCGATCGGTATCGAAACCGATGAACGGGATTTCATGGTCGATCATATACTGCGCCAGTAATCGGGCAACGACGGATTTACCGACTCCGCCTTTTTCTCCGCCAATCAGATGTATGGTACTCATTGGTTTTCCTTTAAGTAAAATGAAGTGAAATAGTCCGCACGTTTTTAACTTTCTAGCCTCAGCACGTCGACCGAAACCGACAGGCTGTGTTTGCCGCCGCCGAATGCAATGCCCTTCAGCGGAGTGACATCGGCATAGTCGCGTCCCCACGCCAACGTGATATGTTGATCTGCGGGGAGTTTGTTATTGGTGGGGTCCAATTCCAGCCAGCCGCTGCCCGGCACGAATACGGCAAACCAAGCATGCGATGCGTCGGCGCCGACCAATCTTTCGGTACCCGGTGCCGGCAAAGTTTCGATGTAGCCGCTGATATAGCGGGCCGCTAAGCCGAGCGATCTCAAACAGCCTATCGCCAGATGCGCAAAATCTTGGCAGACGCCGCGTCGATGCTGCATGACATCGGCCAACGGCGTAGCAATTGTCGTGAAGGACGGGTCGTAAGTAAAATCTTGATAAATGCGCTTCATTAAGTCGGTCACCGCATCGATAAGCGGAGCTCCGGGCGCGAATGAAGGACGGGCATAATCGCCTAATTCGATTCCGGATGTCACCATGGGTGAGTCGAGCGTGTATTGCCTTGCCTCGAGTAGCGCTTCATAAAAACCGTGCCCCGTTGTTAATTGACTCTGTGCTTGCTGAGCCGGATTGGCGGACAATTTGTCCCTGGCGTCTTCCCAGCTTATAGGGTTATCTTGAAAGACTTGATTGGATTCCGCCAGCACTTCAACCTCGCTTACGGCAGTGACAGTTAATTGAGAGTGAGGTTTTTGAATCGCGAAGTAAGCGATTCGATTACCGAAAAAGTCGAGCCGTTCCTGAAAGTCAGAGGGTTCCGGGTTGATATCGAAGCGGCTGGCCGAACATTGCTGCCTCGGAAAATCGCGAGGCTGTAATCGGGCTTCATTCTGACAAAGCCCGACCTCATGAGCATAATGGTAATTCGTGATGTGGGTGATGCGATATTTCACAACTCATCCTCCAGTTGTGTCGGATTCAATTGATGCGGCCCTTCGGCATGACTGAAATAGGCTTTAGCGATCATTTCCGAGGTGCGCCACATTAATTTCGAGGTGTCCGCCAGCACTTCGTCGAGAGCCGAATAGATAACGCTGTCTTCCCGAGTTTTGGTTAACGCGGTGATGTCGATTAGGCGTATTTTGGTAAACGCCTCGAGCACCAGCTTTTCCTCGGCACTAATGCGAACCTTGCCGCGCTCCCGAGGCAAGGCTTTGACATAGTCGTAAAGTTGATTAAGCTGATAGACCAGCGAACGAGGATGCGTTTGATCGAGCACCAGTAGTTCTAAAACCATCGGTAATTGTACGAACGACCGGTACCGTCTTTGATAGATGCTCAAGCTGTCGGTTGTCATTAATACCGCTTCCAATAATTGATATTGGGTGCTTTCTTCTTGTTTGATCACGACCGTCGCGCGCAGCAATGCAATCAATGACAAGCAACGCTCCAGACGGCGTCCGCCGTCCAGCATCAACCAACCGGCTTCGCGTGTCATACTTTCGCTGGTTAAGCCGGTAAATGCGACGATCGCTGAAATCAAATCGTCTAACTTACTTTGTAGAGCACCGATCTCCAAAGGTGGACTGAATGTTCCTGCGCGCCAGCAACGCCGAATATCGTCGATACTTCGCCAAGTATCTTGCGACCACAAATCGCGAATGCTAAAGGCGGATTGCGTAAAGGCATGAATGCTTGAAGGAATCGTGCCGTGACGTTCGGCATCTTTGATCAATTCCGTTAGTTCGGGTAAAGGATTCGTCAATAATGACGGGTCGCCGTTTACAAAACCCGGGTAGGTCACCGTGACATGGGTTAACGCGCGTAATAAGGTTTTGAGACAGTCGGCATCGCTGTATTCGGTGTAATCCTGGGCTTCACGCCATTTTTGCAGCACGGTTCGGAGCAACCTCGCGGCGGATTCGATGCGTTCCAGATTACGGCCGACCCAATACAGATTATCTGCGGCTCGGCTTGGCAAGGGCTCGTTGATCGCCTCGACGATATAATCTCGGCGCGGTTGTAGCCAAATGCTGACTTGTTGATCGGGCTGGTCCGCCAGCACCCAGGTATCTTTACTGATGCCGCCGGCCTGGTTCGAGACGACCAAATTATCTTTGAGTGGGGAAACCCGCGTCAAGCCGCCGGGCATTGCTTGATAACCATCTTCACCGGCGACGACGAAATTACGCAGAATCGCATTGCGTGGCGCGATTTGCCCGTCCACGAAAGCCGGTACCGTTGAAAAGCCGACCTGTTCCTGACCGACATACAGATAGGGTTTCGCCAGAATCGCGGCGCGTAATTGACTTTTTTCCTGCGAGCTCAAGTTGGCGCCGAATACTGCGTGAATACCGGAGGCTCGGTCGATTTGTTTAATCACCAAGCGGCCGAGATTTTCCAGTACGAAATTACATTCCCGGCGTTGTCCGCACCACCAGGTGGCCACCGACGGCAATAGTAATTCCTGGCCTAATAAATGGCGCGACAGTCTGGGTAAAAAAGCCAGTAAAGCATTGTTTTCCAAAACGCTGCTACCCAAGGGATTAGCGATCGCGACATTGCCGCGCCTGACCGCTTCCAAAAGCCCGGCGACACCTAAGCGAGAAATGGACTTTAATTCCAAGGGATCGCAAAATGAATCGTCGACACGCCGTAAAATGACGTCCACTTGTTGCAGTCCTTGCACCGATTTCAGCCAAACCTTCCCGTCCCGAACGGTCAAATCGTCGCCTTGAACCAGCGTGTAACCGAGCTGTGATGATAAATAGGCATGCTCGAAATAGGTTTCGTTGAAAGGACCCGGCGTCAACACGACGATTCTGGAATCGGCCCTGGACGTCGGCGAGCGGTTTGCCAATCCGGTTCGAAGTACGCGGAAAAAGCCGGCAAGACGATGGACTTGCGATTCGCCGAACAAATCGGGCAGTACGCGAGTCATCACCGACCGGTTTTCTAACGCGTAGCCGGCTCCCGAAGGCGCCTGAGTGCGATCGTCCAGTACCCACATGCGCCCATCAGGCCCGCGTGCAAGGTTGGCGGAATACAAGAATAATTGTCGCTCGGTATCGGGCAAAGTACCGACGCAGGGTCTTAGGAAACCTTCATGACCGTAAACTAGTTCGACCGGTAACAAACCTTTTTTCAGTAGGCTTTGCTCGCCGTAAATGTCTTTCAATATTAGGTTGAACAATTCGGCGCGTTGTATCAAGCCGGCCTCGATCACGGCCCATTCTTCACTGCTGATCAACAGCGGAATCGGGTCGAGTTTCCATGGCCGGCTCAGGCTTTGCGCGTCGGCATAAACGTTATAAGTTACGCCGTTTTCACGCAGTAAACGCTGGGCTTCGCGGCGGCGGTGCTCCAATTCGTCACGACCGATTTGCTCGATCGATTTCATGAAATGTTCCCAATAAGGCAGTACCTTGCCTTTATTGGCATACATTTCATCGTAGCCGGTCAGTTGCGTGGCGTAGTGCTGAGCACCGATTTCTTTTGCGAGAACGCTATTCATAGGCTAATTCGATCGAGTCGGGTCACAAAGGCTCCGTTAGGGTATCCTGGAAAAAATTATTTCACCATATCGTTCATGAAGGTCTAGCCATCGTCTCGGCAAATGAAAGTTCTCTGGTGGGGAGGGTGCGGTCACTCGCCCGA
>NPIE01008627.1_pt1 | contig 10324 bp, 10 predicted proteins | sample 8637661 | NCBI WGS metagenome assembly NPIE01 (sample SAMN07420842, study PRJNA396082) | bioreactor metagenome | isolation source: sample BA12 brine-fed electro-methanogenic bioreactor BA | place: Japan: Kochi | collected 2016-12-09 | reverse complement strand
CTATGGGAAGTTCATAGCGCTGCCAACCTTTAATCTTACTTTTAGAATTCTTCTTTTAATATGATTTTAACAGATAATTTTAATTTTCTTTAGAAAAATTAATCCTATAGAATTATACAAACTATTGATTATACTATTTGTATAGGAGGTAGGTTCTATGGATTTTTTATTTCTCTGGCCGGGATTGACCCTTATGGTCATAATTTTAATGCTAATTAGAAACCGGAATAACTTAAACACTCATAAGGTATTTGAAATTTTATTAATCCCCGCACTGGTGTTGCTGGTGGGTTTTGGATCTATATGGGCCTTCATAGGTCATTTTTTCTTATCTGCCCAGATAGCTGCCTCTATTGGATGGCCGGCTGGAAGCCCCTTCCAGCTAGAAGTGGCATTTGCCAATCTAGCCTTCGGTATACTGGGCATATTATGCTGGAAATTCAGGGATAACTTCTGGACCGCCACCATCATAGGAGTAACCACCTTTTACTGGGGGGCCACCTACGTACATATCATGGATATTATCAATACCGGTAACTTTGCTCCGGGAAACGCAGGAATTGCACTTTACATTGATATAATCATACCCTTAGCCCTAATAATTCTTTTAATAGGATATAAAAAAACCATACCTCAAAAAAAATAAGAAATAATAAAAAAACTAAATTTTTAAAATTATTTTTTTTTAAATCATCAACTTTTTTATGGCCCGGGCCAATCTTTTTATACCCTCTTCTATTTTTTCATTATTTGAATTAGAAAAGTTCAATCGGAAAGTATTATCAACTTCTCCCTCGGCATAAAAGGCCGCTCCCGGGACAAATGCCACCTTATCTTTCAGGGCCAGGTCAAATAATTCCCGGGAAGAAATACCAGAAGGTAGTGTTACCCATAAAAACATACCTCCTTCTGGCCGGGTATAAGTAACTCCTTCTGGAAAGTACTCATCCATTAAAGATAACATGAGCTGGCATTGTTCATAATAACTCTTTTTTATGGTGGATATATGATCTTTTAAATCATTATCCTCCAGGAACTGGCAAACCACCCTCTGGGTAAAATAATTGGAATGCAAATCAGAGGCCTGTTTAGCAATTACCAGTTTTTCCATAATTTCTTCTTCAGCTACTATCCAACCTAAACGCATACCCGGAGAGACAATCTTAGAAAAAGAACCAAATAATATTCCTTCCTCATGGAAGGACTTAATGGGAGGAATATCCGTGCCACTAAACCTGATATCACCATAGGGATTATCCTCTACCAGTACAGTATCACCTTCAGATAGAAGACCGGCTATTTTTTTCCTTTTTTCCAGGGAATAGCTTATACCGGTGGGGTTCTGGAAATTGGGAATAGCATAGTATAATTTTATTTTATTTTGAAGCAGAATATCTTCCAGATAATCCATATCCGGACCATCATCCTCTAAAGGCACTGACTTAAAAATTGGTTCATATAAACTGAATGATTGTATGGCCGCCAGATAAGTGGGTTTTTCCAGAAGAACCCTATCGTTTTTATTCAGGAATACCTTACCCACCAGATCCAGGCATTGCTGGGAACCATTGGTTATTAAAATTTCATCTGCATCTATTCTCAATCCCTGACTGGCATATCTCCCGGCAATATATTCCCTTAAAGGTAGATGTCCTTCGGTGGTACTGTACTGCAATACTTCTTTACCATACCGGGATAGAACATCATGGGATGCTTTTTTAATTTTCTCAACAGGGAAGCTAACAGGATGAGGTAAACCTCCTGCAAAAGAGATTATTTCTGGACTCTCGGTTACATTTAATATTTCCCGGACAAAGGAAGGAGGTATATGGGACATCCTATCTGCAAATTTATATTTCATAAAAATCCTTCCTAATATTTCATAATTTTATAGATTCCATACGATCCAGGGCGGTTTCCAGAGCATCATAGGAAGTTGCATAGGAAATACGTATATGATTTTCACCACACTTACCAAAACCTTCACCAGGGACCACCACCACCTCATTTTCCAGGGTTTTTTTAACAAATTCAAAAGAATTACCCACCTCCGGGAAAATATAAAATGCCCCCTCAGGTAGACTGCAAGGCCAACCCATTTCATTTAACCGGGATGTCACCATATCTCTTCTTCTTTTAAATTCACCTACCATATCTGCCACACAGTCTTGAGGTCCTTCTAATGCAGCAAGAGCACCTTTTTGAGAGATGGAACTGGCACAGGCAGTGTTATACTGGTGCACTTTCAGTAATTCTTCAATTATTTCTTCCTGGGCAGCAGCATAGCCCACCCGGAAACCAGTCATGGCATAACTCTTGGAAAAACCATTGATGGTTATGGCCTTATCTGAAAATTCAGCCGGAGAATGATGCTCTTTCTCATAGATTATTTTTTCATATATCTCATCAGATATGATGAATATGTCCTTATCCTGGGTAAGTTCGGCTATGGCCTTAACATCCTCTTTTTTCATAACACTTCCGGTGGGGTTAGAGGGGGAATTAAGAATCAAAGCTTTGGTTTTAGGGGTAATCCTTTTTTCAACATCTTCTACCGTCATCTGGAAATTATTTTCTTTTTTAAGGGGGACGGGAATAGTTTTCCCTTCAGAAAGCTTAATACAGGCATCATAAGATAAAAATCCAGGATCTGGAATAAGAACCTCATCTCCCCGGTCTACCAGGCCTTGAGTACACATGTAAATGGCTTCACTGGCCCCTACTGTTACAATAACTTCTTCAGGACTGGCCTGAATATTATTATCCCTCTTTAATTTGTGAGATATGGCTTCTCGTAATTCAATAATTCCTTTATTGGAGGTGTAATGGGTAAATCCCTCCTCCAGGGCATCAACCACCGCTTTTCTTATATGGGGTGGGGTGTCAAAATCAGGTTCTCCAATACCTAAATTTATAGCATCAGGATTTGCTATTTCAAACATTTTACGTATCTGGGATAATTCTATTGATTTTACTCGATTAGCAGGATTTATCATTTAATTCACCTAATTTTTATAATAATTAATCACTTTTATTTACATAATGATTTAGATGATGAACAATTATAACAGGGTGTTTCTTCACACCAGGGAGTTATTTCTCCTTCTTTCATTTTATCATATTCTTCTTTTAAGAAATCTGCTCTTAAACCCACATCAATATTCTTCCATGGCAATTCCAAACCAAAGTCTTTTCTGGTAGAATAAGCTAACCAGTCCCGGAAGGATAACTGATTCTTATAAGATTTTTCAATTAAATCTGCCACTTCTAAACCTCCAGTTGAAAGCACATACTGGATTAGCCCGGAACGGGGACTATCCACCTTAAGGGGATAACCCTTAAGCTGGGATTTGATATAGTTCAAACGGGACTTTATTTCTTTTACATCATAACCTTCCCACTGTAAAGGGGTGTGGGGTTTGGGAATTAGAGGGTTAACACTAAAACGTATAGCATTCTTGCGGGGAGAGAGCTTTAAAAGGTCTTTCATCATAGTAACCAGCTCTTTTGTATCCTCATAAGTTTCAAAAGGTGAACCTGATAAAAAATACATTTTAATATTCATACCCATATGCAAAGCTTTTTTAAGGACTTTTATAGTTTCCTCATCACTTACCGGTTTATTTAAACTTTTTCTAACTTTCCAAACAGATTCAGGGGCCAGGGTTATGGTTTTAAGGCCACTTTTTTGTAAGGATTCCAGAGTACCCGATGTTATAGATTCAATCCTTAAAGAAGGGGTCCCTACCTTAAAACCTCGCTCTAAAAGACCAGAACATAGTTCATCTATGCGGGAGTAATCAGAAACTGCAGCACCAATTAAAGCTATTTTTTGAAGTCCGGTGGCATCATAGCCTTTTTCTGCAATTTTAAATAATTTATTTAAAGATGCTTCCCGGCGGGGACGGTATAAATATCCGGCCATGCAGAAACGACAACCCCGGGTACAGCCCCGGGAAACCCCGAGTAAAAAGGAGGATCCCAGAGCAGGTATTAAATTTTTATCATCAGTTTCCGGGACCACCTGGTAAATGGGGTGGCAGGCCTGGTCCATATACTTTACCAAAGCTTTTTTCACCGGATTATCTGGAACATACACTCCTTTAATATCTTTAAAAGCATCAATTTCTCCCCGGGGATCATCCAGTTCCAGATAGGTATCTATTAACTCATCCATGATTACTTCTGCCTCTCCCACAATAAACAAATCCACAAAAGGGGATAAAGGCAGGGGATTGGCGGTGGCACAGGGCCCTCCAGCAATAACTAAAGGATGGTTCTGGGCACGGTCTTTTTTCCGGTAAGGAACACCACCTTTTTCCAGCATCTCCAGAAGATGGAAGTAATCCTGTTCATATTGCAGGGAAAAACCAATTATATCAAAGTTTTTAAGGGGGGTGGATGATTCCAGGCTGCGATAATAAGGGTAAACCACCCTTTCACACCATACATCCTCCCGGGAGTTAAGAAAATGATAAATAATATGAAAACCCAGTGAAGACATGGCAGTACGATATAAATTAGGATAGCATGATGCAAAACGTAAATCTACCTGGCGGGGATTTTTCAACACGACGTGGTGTTCTTTTAACATAATTTATAATTTTATTTAAACTATTATCAACATATCGTTTTTAGATAAACTAAGAATCTAAGATTCAAGTGGAAAAATTAATCAGCTATTTGATGGTATAGATGGTTTAATTGGAATATAACTGGTAATCATGGTTAATAATGTGACAGGTTATAGATGTTTTAATGGGGAAATATCTATTTCTGATAAAAATTATAATCTTGTTAGTTAAAAGATAAGCAGTAACTATTGTTAATTCAACTTTTTGATATTATATTATAGGAATAAAAGGTCCATAAGATGGCTTCAAAAAAATATAAAAAGGTGGCAGTTGGGGGAACCTTTGACAAGTTTCACCAGGGTCACCGCTCCCTTCTGGAAGAAGCATTTAGAATTGGGGATGAAATAATTATTGGGGTTACTTCTGATGAGTTTGGAGGTAAAAAAGGGGATGTGGAATCCTGCGATACCCGTATGTCTAATTTAAATGAGTTTTTATCCACCATCTACCCCCAAAAATTCCACATAAAAAGACTGGAGGATCCCTTTGGAACCACCATCCATGAAGCAGATTTTGAGGCTATTGTGGTTAGTCAGGAAACCGAACCCACCGCAGTTAATATAAATGAGATTAGGACCAAAAAAGGCATGGATCCTATGGATATAGTGGTCATAGAAACAGTGTTTGCCGAGGATGGTAGGCCCATATCTTCTACCCGTATACGAAAAGGAGAGATAGACCGCAAAGGACACCTTTTAAAGAAACTCAGGAGTGTGTTTAAGTGAAGGTGGTAGTTGGTTCTAAAAATCCAGTTAAATCCCAGGCAGTGGAAAATATTCTAAAAAAAATCTATCCCCCACAAGAAGTGGAAGTTCTATCCCGGGAAGTGGACTCGGGAGTACCTGATCAACCCCTGGGCCAGGATGAAACCATCCAGGGAGCAGTTAATAGGGCTAAAAATGCCTATAGTGCTGAATTTGATTTAAGTGTGGGTATTGAGTCGGGTCTCGTGCCGGCTAAAGAAACCATCACCGGTTATGTGGATATGCAATGGTGTGCCATCTATGATGGGGAAAAAGTTACTTTAGGAGTAAGTGCTGGTTTTGAATATCCTCCCCATGTGGTAGGGGAAGTTTTAAAGGGTAGAGAGGTAGGTCATGTAATGGATGATCTTACCGGAGTGGATAATCTGGGTAAAAAAAGAGGGTCGGTTAGTTTTTTGACTAATGGTTTATTAGATAGGGTGGGTAATAGTGAGCAGTGTGTGTTGATGGCTATGGTGCCCTGGATGAATTCGGATCTTTATGATAAGTAGTAATTACTTTCTTAAATAAAAAATATTTATTTGGTGGCATTTTGGAAAATAATAATAAATTATCTCAAATAAAAAAATATTTCTTATTAAATCAGAATATCATTTTTTTATTGACTCTAGTCATAATTTCATCAATTTACATCTATCTTAGGATTAATATTCAGATAATTTTAGGCCCGGGATGGGATACCTATGATTTCCTGTTAAATGCACTTGAATTTGCAGGTAAGGGATTTGGGTATTATGATTTATCCCGCCCACCATTCTTATCCTTTTTAACAGGGATAGGATTTTTAATATTCGGGGTTTCAGAATTAATCATATTTATATTAGAAGGAATATTATTTATTTTTGGAGTTTTTGGATTTTATTTACTCCTTAAACTCTTTTTCAAACCATATATTAGCTTTTTAGGGAGCTTGTTGTTCCTATCAAATCCTTTAATACTGACCTGGGTTTCTATAGGCTATTCGGATATAGCTAGTTTATCTCTATTAATCTGGGCTGTATATTTTCTTTTTTATGGATCCAAAAATAATTCAAATCTAGTTTATATATCTGCTCTTTTTTTGGGATTATCTTTTTTAACCCGTTATAACTCTGCTCTAATAATTTTTCCATTTTTTTTGTTTTTTTTAATGGAAAAACCAAAATATAAATTTTCAGATATTTTAAAATATATTTTTGTATTTATTTTGACTATAATCCCCTTTTTACTATTTTTCTTTATTAAATTCGGCAATCCGCTTCCATTTATAGTTACTTTTAATGTAACTACTGTTTCAGCAGTCGAAACGTATTGGGCATATAATTCCGATATTTTTTATTATGTAACTAATTTCAATTCTTTCATGTCTGTATATCATCTACCGGGAGGATTAGCACTACTATCTTTAATTATTGTGGGATTTCTTACTTCAATATTTAACAATATGAAGAAAATTAAAAAAGAATTTAAAAGCGCATTAAATAAAAATAGGATAAATATATTTCTGATTTTATCTTTAATGCTGTTATTGGTATTTATTTTATCTTTTAACAGGGTGCCATATGTTTTATCTCAGATTATATTTCTAATATTTTGTTACTGCATGTATAATATACTACGAATTTTTGAAATAAATTTTAAAGCAAACCTGTTCTTTTTATCATGGTTCATGGTATTTTTCATATTCCATAGTATATTTGAAATTAAGGTAGAGCGCTATTTTATAACCATGATTCCTCCCCTCATCTATTTTGTTATTTTCGGACTAAATTCCATTTATGTCTGGTTAAAATCTAATTTTAAATCATATAATCCAATATATTATTTTTGCATAGCTTTAATCCTTTTATCATGTATTTTACCAGTTAATATATGGCTTATAAATAATTATGAATCGGTAATGTCATCTAATGAAAAGTTCCCTGATGTTAACGATGCAATATATGGTAGCAACTGGATTAAAAATAATATTCCTGATTATAAAGAAAAAATAATTTACTCTGACTTTCTATGGCCACACCTTAGCTGGTATCTACAAATGGAAGTTAAACCATTCTTGGCAAAAGATAAAATAGATCGTGACCAAAAACTTGAGGAATATGAAGTAAAATTGTTTTTATCTAGCCTTTTCAATCAGGATTTAGAAAACTATATACTGACTGAATCTAAAGGAAATCTTACTATTTACGTGAAGGAACTTAAAAACTAATAAGCATCTTAAATTCAGGTTATAAAAAAAATTTAGAGTTGAGTTTAATTATTTTATTGATAAAATGTCAAAAAAATCAATATTAATATCATTGGCATCTATTCTATTAATACTTTCAGTAGCTTTATTTTTAAGAATAGAATCTTATAATTTACCGGGAATAGGACCAGAAGATCAGGAATTTTATAGAGACTCAGAAGGAAAACCATATCTATATGGAATGGATTCATACTACAACTACCGCCTTACCCAAAATTTTATTGAAAGGGGTATTATGGGGGATAGAATAATTAATGGAATTGAGTGGGATTCTTATTCCTATTCCCCACCAGGCGTACCCCTGGACTACCCTCCTCTTTTGATATATATAACTGCATTATTATACGAAGTTATAAATTATTTTGTAAGTGTGCCCCTATTGACCATTTCTTTTTGGTTACCTGCACTAATTTCGCCATTAGCCGGAATAGCAGTTTACTTATTTGTAAAAAGATATGTTAATAATACAGCAGGGATAGTAGCAGGGGTATTAACTGTTATATCTCCTTTTTATTTATTGCGGACCATCCCTGGCTGGTTTGATACAGATATGTTCAATATTTTATTTCCTGTTTTAGTAGTGTGGTCTTTTATAGAATCAATTAATAATAAAGATATTAAGAAAAAAGTATTTTTTGCATCAACATCTTCTTTTTTAATGCTAATATTCTCTATGGCCTGGAATGGATGGCAATACATTTTTTATATAATAATTTTTTTTACTTTACTTTATCTTATTTGGAGATATTCGAAAGGCAAAAAAAATATTAAAGAATGTCTGGTTTCACTTACTATTTTTTCCGGTGGTTCTTTATTACTAATTTTATTTTTAACAGGTTTTGTTAATTTTCTAAAGCCTTTTTATGGATTAATGGAGCTTTTTAATTTGATTACTACGAATCCATGGGTTCCATGGCCGGATCTTTATAGTGGTGTTTCTGAGTTAATAATACCCTCTTTTGGTGAACTTATTTCAGAATTAGGATTAATTTTTTTAATTATAGGCATTATTGGGTTATTTTTGGTGTATCCAATTTTAAAAAATAAAGAAATGAAAGAAAAATACTTAATGAAAATGAACTGGTTTATATATTTATTTTTAATAGCCTGGACTTTAGCGGGTTTTGTTTCTCTTTTAAAAGGAGCGAGATTTATCTTGTTACTAATTCCTCCTCTTTCTATTAGTGCGGGAATAGTAGTAGGTATTCTTCTTAAATCGTTTGAAAGCTTATTTAAAAATAAAAAAACAAGTAAAGTTTTATACATTTTAATTATAGGTGCTATTATTTTTCCTCAATTAATAATAGCCCATAATAGTTTAGAACGTAGTTTGCCTAGTTCTAATGATGATTTATGGGATTCTGCGCAATGGATCAAAAATAATACTCCGGATGATACATTAATTATTTTAGATTGGAGTTATGGGCACTTTTTTAGTGCAATAGCAGAGCGACCAGTAGTTTTTGATGGCCGTTCAGCTTATGTAGAAACACTTCCTATAAGACAATTTTATGATTCGAATATTACGTTTGATGGGAGAATACCCAATACTTCAAGGGAATACTGGATTAGTAGAGCTTTTGCAACCAGTAATGAAACATTATCTGCAGGAATATTCCGCATGTTAGCAAATGGTGGTGATAGTGCCTATTTAACTTTAGATGGCTTTACCAACAATACTACGAAAAGTGTATTAATACTTAATGAAATTTTGGGTGTCGATAAAGATTCCGCTTTTGAAATTTTAACCAATAAATATCTTTTAAGCGAAAATCAATCAACAGAAATACTAAATTACACCCATCCCCCTTACACACGGCCATTTGTTGTTTTAACTTATGATGGCATGATTAATACAGGTAATTTGGATTTTTATTTTGGAAATTGGGATTTTGATGAACAGATAGGTGGTGAATACACTTACTCTGTGGGCAACTTTGAACATCAAGTAATAACTTCCACAAACGAAGTGGAATACAATGCCCAAAATAAGCAGATAACATGGAAAAATAAGGAACCTTACTGTGTTATAGAAGTAACGAATAATACAATAAAAAAACGGTATATAAATAATGAGAGTGATTTTTGTATTGTAATTTTATGGGATGATGAAAAAACGGTGGTTATAGATAAGAAATTTGAAAATTCATTATTTACAAAATTAGTACTTCAAAAAGAAAATACTGAAAACTTTGAGAGCATATATAAAAATAAAAAAGTAGTAGTGTGGAAAGTTACATCTTATTAATAGTTGAATCGCGAGCAGTATCAATAACACTACTTATGTTGCCTGCAACGGATTGAGATATATCAAACACGTATGATCCCGCAACCAATACTATTACCAATATTGCACCTATAAGTAGTACCATTTCGGCACTAATTTGAGCTTTTTCATCTATTAACATATGTTTTCCACAATTTATTAATTAATTACCTCTTGCACAATCTCTGACTTCTTGAATATCTTCATCTGTGTTGAAATCTTGTCCAGTGAAGTAGCTCTGGTAGATAATTAAAGCAGCAATAGCGATAACAATCACACCACCGAATAATAGAATATATTCTGCTGCACCTTGTCCACTTTCATCTTTTAAAAAGTTCATGCGCCAACACCTCCATATGTTGTGTAATTAGTATCTTGTTGTATCTAATATATAAATTTATCAATGTCTTAATTAAACACAACCCAATACCAA
>NPIE01018419.1_pt1 | contig 10326 bp, 9 predicted proteins | sample 8637661 | NCBI WGS metagenome assembly NPIE01 (sample SAMN07420842, study PRJNA396082) | bioreactor metagenome | isolation source: sample BA12 brine-fed electro-methanogenic bioreactor BA | place: Japan: Kochi | collected 2016-12-09 | reverse complement strand
TGTTTCATAGGCCTGATTAATGCGCACGCTTCTGGTTTTGGAATCCCGTTGAACATCTAACTGGTCAAGCAGTGTGATGTCAGGCAACAACCCGATCGACAGAAGCAGTGTATCAACATCGAAATGCTTGTCGGTGCCTGGGATTGGTTTGAACTGTTCATCGACTTGAGAGAGCGTTATCGATGAAAGACGGTTTTGATCGTTGGCACTGATTTTCGTGACTGTGTGAGAAAGATAGAGGGGAATGTCGAAGTCGTTAAGACATTGGACGATATTTCTCGTTAAGCCGTTGGAGTAGGGCATCAACTCTGCAACACCCAAGACCTCTGCACCTTCGAGATGCATACGTCTTGCCATAATCAAACCGATATCACCGCTGCCGAGAATAAAAACACGTTTTCCGACCATATAACCATTGATATTGAGATAGCGCTGTGCCGACCCCGCAGTGATCACACCATAAGGTCTCTCACCAGGGATTGAGACGGCACCTCTGGTTCGCTCATAACAGCCGGTTGACATAATCAGCGCTTTGGTTTGGATTTTCGTCATCCCAGTCTCAATCGAAGAGATGGTTAAAATGAAACCATCAGCTACTTTGTCAACGTCGGTCACAGTTGTATTTAATAGATAAGGAATCTCTTCCTGATGAAATCTCTTGACATACTTGTCTGCATACTCAGGACCTGTGTACTCTTCCTTGAAGACATCAAGCCCAAAACCGTTGTGAATGCATTGATTAAGAATACCGCCCAAACGATCTTCTCGTTCAATCAACAGGACGTCGCGACCCCTTTTTTTCGCTTCGATGGCTGCAGCTAAACCGGAGGCGCCACCACCTATGACGATGATTTCGCGCATCATTTTTTCACCTTCGTTTCTGACACAAAGAGTCTGGAACCCGGCCGATCATAGGCAACCTCAAGTCCTGTCTTGTCTGTTTCTCTGGTAATCAGTTTAAAAACCTTTTCTTCGCAATAACCGCCTTGACATAGACCGGCGCCGGCGCGCGTTCTTTTTTTGATACCCTTGATGGTCTGTGATCCCAAAGGGCCATGAATTGCATCGATGATTTCTCTTTCCGTAATGCGTTCGCACTTGCAGATGATGTTGGCAAAGAGCGGATCCTTCTTTATCAATGCTTGTTGGGTTTCAAAAGGCAAGGTATTGAACTTGCGTGGTTTCTTGCGATAGGGATTGAAGTTAGGATTAGGTGGGTAGTTCTTTTTGACGTCCATGACTTCCTCAAGTAAGTATTTTGCAATCGCTGGCGCTGCTGTAAGACCCGGCGAATCGATACCGGCGACATGATAAAGCCCGGCAACCTCATGAGATTCTTCAATGACAAAATCTTCTCTGGTCGATGTCGCTCTGATGCCAGCGAATGAACGGATGATCTGATGAAAGGGAATATTGTCGGCCAAGGCTTGAGCATGCTCTCTGACATAGGCCAAACCTTCAGGTGTCGTTTCTGTTTTATGTTTGTTTTCAATAAATTTACTGTCGGGACCAACCAAGATTTCACCGTGCACCTGAGGTGTCAACAAAACACCTTTGCCAAGCTCGGTCGGCAAGGGGTATAAGACATGATTGACAAAGCCCTTGATACGCTTATCCAAGACATAGTATTCACCATGTCTAGGGGTAATTCTAAAGGTCACGTTTTTTTCCAACATGCCGGCGATATCATCACTGGCAACGCCAGCAGCATTAATCACATATTTTGTTTCAACTGAGGTTTCATTGTTGATGAAAACCTTGAATATATCTTTTTCCTTTGTGATCTTAGTGACCATCGCATTTTTTCTAAACTCAACGCCATTGAGGATGGCATTTTCCATACAGGCAAAAGCAACCTCCCAGGGATAGGTCACTTTAGTAGTCGGTAAAGACAAGACTTTGGTGACTGTCTTGGCGAGATTGGGTTCGGTTTTAACGGCTTCTTGATAATCCAAAATGGCAAACTCGGGAACGCGATTAGCCCTCGCTGTTTCAGCAAGATCCAACAATTGCTTTTCTTCAGCTTCATTGTGGGCAATCACATAAGCGCCTGTCCGCAAGATCGGGATATCGAGTACATTTTCGAGTTGGTCATACATGTGATTGCCTTCGATGTTGAGTCTCGCCTTCAGCGAACCAGGTTCGGGATTATGACCCGAATGTAAAATGGCGCTGTTCGCCAGCGTCTGCACATTGGCGACGTCGTTTTCCTTTTCTAAAACAAGAACCTTCAAATTGTAGGCAGATAGTTCTCTGGCGATGAAACTGCCGATAATGCCGGCGCCAATAATCACATAATCATACATAGTGTTCGTCCTTTCAATATGAAAGAGCAAAAAAAACGGTCAAGTTTTCTTTGCTCTCATCTCTCTTTGATATTAACTTTTAACATAAAACGATTAACTCATTTTCCACAAATCTACATCTGAGGTGGTCAGTGCAGTGGCACCGTGCGAGAAACACTTCTTGGCGATCGATATATCGTTAATCAAACCACCCACAAGGATTTGACAATTCAGATGCTTCTGAATGTAAGGAATCAACTCATATCCGAATGAAGGCAATATCTCAACATACTGAGGGTTGAGACGTTGACCGATATGAATGCTCTGTTCAAGCGATATTGAATCTTTCAGAAAGAAGCGGTAGATACCAATGACAGAGCGCTTTTTACAAATTTCAATAACTTTTGGCTTGCTCGAGATAATCCCATCGACCTTTAGCGACTGAATCAGATAAATGGCACCGAACTCATCGCTAGAAAGTCCTTTGATTAGTTCTGAATGAATCAGCACCTTTTTATGATGCTTTTTCATGGTGTCGACGAGGTCACTTAACTGAGCCAGCTGAAAATTCATCAAGATGCCATAGACCAGATCCGACTGAAGAAAAGTCTGTAACTTCTTATGATTCGATATCGCTGGGATGATTCTTTGGTTCAACATCAGTGCCTCCGTAAAAAACAAAAAAGAACCAGACAAAAATACGCTGTTTTTTCTTGTTCTCAAATGCCTCTTTTGATATTAATTTGTGTATATTTATATTATATTATCTTTAATCAATGATGTCAAGACCGTTATTGAAAATGCTTACAAAATGGTGGACTTATGCTAAAATCCATCGCATTTCAACCGTCAATAGACAGAAACAAGAAAAAAACATCGCGATTTTTATAGAAAGACTTGTTCTCATAAGAAAAATCCCTATTTCAAGCATCTTTTTCTTGATTTATCGATTAAAATTTGGTAGAATAATTAAGCCATAAACAATACACACATCCAGGAGCGATTTATCGTGAGCCCAAGCGGTGATAATAGCGAAGATTGGATGGCGGCAAAATCAAAAGGAGGAAATTTAAATGGGAGTTATTTCAATGAAAGCCTTGCTTGAAGCAGGTGTCCATTTCGGACATCAAACAAGGCGTTGGAATCCGAAAATGGCGAAGTACATTTACACGTCAAGAAACGGAATCCATATCATCGATCTACAAAAAACAAGTGATATGATCGATACCTGCTACAAAGCATTATTTGACATCGTCGCTGACGGCGGTCAAGTCATGTTCGTCGGCACCAAGAAACAGGCTCAAGACCCTGTCAAGGAGGCCGCAGTTAGATCCGGTCAGTTTTATGTGACCCAAAGATGGTTAGGTGGCACGTTGACCAACTTTAAAACCATCAAACGTTCAATCAAGAAATTACACGACCTTTACAAAATGGAAACGGATGGAACTTTCGATGTTCTACCGAAAAAGGAAGTCATCGGTCTCAGAAAAGACATGGCTCGCCTAGAAAAATTCCTAAGCGGTATCAAAGATATGCGCAAGTTGCCAAAGGCACTTTTCATCATTGATCCGAGAAAAGAAAGAAACGCCATTTTGGAAGCCAGAAAACTTGAAATTCCTGTCTTCGGTATCGTCGATACAAACTGCGATCCGGATGACGTCGATTTCATGATTCCTGCCAATGACGACGCATTGCGTTCAGTTAGACTGATCGTCAACAAAATGGCAGATGCAGTAATCGAAGCCAGTGGTGGTTTGGTTGAATCAGACGAAGACGATTCCGACGATAACGATGTTAATGAAGATATCGAAAACATCGAAGAAGAGGAAGCAGTCAGACTCGAAAAACCAAAGAAGAAACCTGTTAAGGAATCAAAACCAATCGTCGTGACTGTCAAAGCCGAACCTAAGAAAACCAAACCGGTTAAAAAAGTAGAAGTTGACGTTGAAGTTAAGACAGAAGTCAAGGAAGCACCTAAGGCTGAACCGAAACCGGAAGCTAAGAAGGAAGCGCCTAAAGCCGAAGCTAAAGCTGAACCTAAAGCTGAAGATAAGACTGAAGATACTGTTGTCGAAATCGATTTGGACGCAATGACAGTAGCTGATCTTAGAAACTTAGCTAAAGCTCATGATATGACAGGTTATTCAAAATTAAGAAAAGCCGAACTGATTGAAGAACTGAAGAAAGTAATCTAATAATTGGGGGCTAACGCTCCCTTTTTGAAGAACATAAAGAATAGAATGTATTATTGTATTGACCTGCAAAATGTGATAATATGATAATGATGAAATTTGAGGAGGATATAATGGAAATTACTGCTAAATTAGTCAAAGACTTAAGAGATAAAACAGGCGCCGGCATGATGGACTGCAAAAAAGCATTGGTGGCGACTGAAGGCGATATAGAAAAAGCAATCGACTGGTTGCGTGAAAAAGGCATCTCCAAAGCTGCCAAAAAGGCATCAAGAGTTGCTGCTGAAGGCGCATGCGTCGTACAAGTTGAAGGCAATAAAGCCATCATTTTCGAACTTAACTGCGAAACAGACTTTGTTGCTAAAAACGATAAATTCGTCCAAATGACTGAAAAAATCGGTGATGCTTTAATGCAAAGCGATGCGACTTGCGAAGAATGTGCAAAAGAAGTCGAAGTGGAAGGCAAGCCTTTAAGCGAATATTTATTAGAACAAGTGTCTGCTATCGGTGAAAACCTGACATTCAGACGTTTTCAAGTTGTTAACAAAAACGATGACCAAACCTTTGGCCATTACATGCATATGGGTGGAAAAATCGCAGCTTTGACACTGTTGAACAATGCTGACTTTGAAACTGCGAAAGACGTTGCCATGCATGTTGCTGCACAAAACCCAAGATTCTTATCCAGAGAAGACATCTCTGAAGAAGAATTACAACACGAAATTGAAGTATTAACCAACGAAGCATTGTTTGAAAACGAACAATCAGACAAGCCGAAACCAAAACAAATTATTGAAAAAATGGTCACTGGTCGTCTGAACAAAAACCTTAAAGCAATCTGCTTGTTGAATCAGGAATTCGTCAAGGATCCTGATATTTCAGTTGAAAAATACGTCAAACAAAAAGGCGCAGAAATTGTGCTTTACAAACGCTTGGCTGTCGGCGAAGGCATTGAAAAGAAAGAAGAAAATTTCGCTGACGAAGTCATGAAGCAAACGAAATAACAAAGGGCATAGTATGTCCTTTTTTTTCAAAATAAAAAGGAGGGTTTTATGGCGAAAAAACGAATCATGATAAAAATTAGCGGCGAGGCCTTGGCCGGTAAAGACGGGATAGGAATCGATCCGCAAATTGTCAAGAACATTGCAGTTGAAATCAAAGATGCATATGATTTGAACTTGTGCGAAATCGGCGTAATCGTCGGTGGTGGTAACATTTTCAGAGGCAAGCTTGCTTCAGAAATGGGGATCGAGCGTTCAAGTGCTGATTATATGGGGATGATAGGCACCATTCTCAATGCCTTTGCACTGCAAAACGCACTTGAAGCGATGGGCATCGATACTCGCGTGATGACGTCTTTGACGATTCCGCAGGTCGCTGAGCCTTATATCCGACGCAAAGCATTATCACACTTTGAAAAAGACAGAGTCGTCATTTTTGGTGGCGGTACTGGGAATCCTTATTTCTCAACCGATACAACAGCCGCACTTCGAGCTGCGGAACTGGGGGCATCGATGATTTACATGGCGAAAAACGGTGTTGACGGCGTCTATGACAAAGACCCTCAAAAACATAAGGACGCCAAAAAATTCAAGCTCTTGACCAACCACGATCTTTTACAAAAAGAATTACAAGTCATGGACTCGACAGCAGCTGCCTTATGCCATGACAATAACATTGACATCTGTGTCTTCGACATGAATGTACGCGGCAATATCAAGCGCGCCATTTTAGGTGAAGACATTGGCACAAGAATTATAAACAAGGAGGATTCGAATCATGCCTGAAACGATTTTATTGGATGCTGAAGAAAGAATGGAACACACCATACAAGCCATGCACAAAGAGTTTTCCATGGTCAGAAGTGGTCGTGCCAATCCGAAAATGCTGGAAAGAGTGACTGTCAGTTATTATGGTGTTGATACACCGATTAATCAAGTGGCTTCAATCTCTGTTCCTGAAGCGACACAAATCTACATCAAACCCTATGACAAAACCTTGGTGAGCGAAATTGAACGTGCTATTTTTGGTGCTAATCTCGGTGTGACGCCAACAAACGACGGTATTGGTATTCGTTTGTCATTGCCTAAAATGACAGAAGAAAACAGAAGACAGTCTGTCAAGGAGATTCATAAAATCGCAGAAGACTGTAAAGTCGCCATCCGAAACATCCGCAGAGACGCCATCAGTCATTTTAAAAAGATGGAAAAAGCATCGGAAATCACTGAAGACGATCTCAAATACTATCAAGATGAAGTTCAAAAATTGACAGATCAGTTCACAGGACGGATTGATGACGATTTCAAGGAAAAAGAAAAAGATATCATGCATATCTAAAACTTAGTTTGATTCGCTTAAGACCAAGAAAACCAAATCTTGGTCTTTTCTCTTTTAGCATTGATATTTCAGAACAGATTGATATCGGAAAAATCATGGAATAATCACATAAAATAGTGTATAATTTTTAGTGTTAGACAGGAGAATCATATGAAAAAGAATAAACTTCAAGATCTCAATATTCCAGCACATATCGCCATTATTCTTGATGGCAATGGGCGTTGGGCAAAGAAACGAGGTATGCCCAGAACCTATGGTCATCAGGCGGGTGTGGAAAACATTCGCAAAATCACGCTTGCTGCTTCCCAACTCGGTGTCAAAGCCTTGAGCGTCTACGCTTTTTCAACAGAGAACTGGAAAAGACCTCAGGATGAAGTTGATTTCTTAATGCGACTCCCAGGCGAGTTTGAACAGAAATTTAAAGATGATTTCAAGGACTATGACGTTAAAGTCATCTTTTCAGGCAGAAAGACAAAACTCAGCAAAGAAAACCTTGAAATCCTTGAAAGAATCACAAAAAACACAGCCGATCGCAAAGGGATTATTCTGAATATCTGCTTTGATTATGGTTCGCAAACGGAAATCACCGACGCCATCAAAGATTTGGCGAAATCAGTCGCCGACGGCTCTGTCAAGCCCGAGGATATTACAACGCAAGATATCGAAGAACGTCTCTATACCAAAGATTTGCCACCGCTTGATCTATGGATTAGACCTAGCGGCGAAGTACGCCTCAGTAATTTCTTGTTGTGGCAGAGCGCCTACAGTGAGTTATACTTCACGAAAACCTATTGGCCTGCTTTTTCGAAGAAGGATTTGGAAAAAGCAATCATCGATTTCAATAAAAGAAACAGACGTTTTGGCGGTTTGAAATCATGAGGACGCGCATTATCACGGGAACTGTCTTAGCAGCCACCTTAGGTGTCTTGGTCTATTTTGGCGAAGGCGAACTGGCGTTCTTATTCAACGGTCTATGTCTACTTTTGGCAGGTGTCGCTGCCTATGAGTTTATGTTGATGTCCAGACATGGGCAAAGTAAACGCTGGCATGACTACTTTTCGGTTCTATCAACCTTGTTATTAACGCTTGTAGCAATATTGACACTACAGAATTTTGGGTTCTTTATCTACATGGTGATTTCAATCACCGGGCTCCTGCTTTTCTATGCCCTCTTGTATGTGGTTGAGATATCTTTTACCAAAGAAGATTTTGCTCATCATTTTCTGACCATATTGTATTGTAGTTTAGGTTTTATCGCCTTTGCCTATCTGAGATTTCGAGGCCTTGAACTGATTATTTATGTGTTCTTGGTCGCTATGTTGACCGATGTGTTTGCCTATTTCATTGGCATTAAGTTTGGTAAGCATCGCCTGGCAGAGCATATTTCACCTAAAAAAAGCATCGAAGGTGCCATCGCCGGTCTCATCATCGGTGGCGGACTTGCTTCTATTTTTGCATATTACTTCAATGTCATTGATTTTGACTTTATCTGGATATTATTGCTGTCATTTGCCGCTTCAGCGATAGGGCAGATTGGCGATTTGATTGCCTCTAAGTTCAAAAGAGAGGCCGGAATCAAGGATTACTCTCATATTTTCCCTGGTCACGGCGGCGTGTTGGACCGCTTTGATTCAAGTCTTTTTGTCGCCATCTTTCTGATGTTGATTATGTTCTTGTAAAAGGAGTCTTATGAAAGCTATTTATCTTCTCGGTGCCACCGGATCCATTGGTTCACAAGTTCTGGAAATCATAGCCGATCATCCCGATGAGTTCAAACTCATGGGTATTTCTGGTTATCAAAATATCGACCGCATCAAGGCGATTATCAAGGACTTCCAACCGACGATTGTTGCCGTGAAGGATGAGGGCGATGCATCTGCATTGAAAAATGACTATCCAGATGTTAAAATTGTTTACGGACCCGATGGCCTAGTAGAGGTCGCCAAATTCGAGCCTGAAAATGACGAGGCTGTCTTAATCAATGCTTTGGTCGGCATGGTCGGTTTGAAACCGACGATTGCAGCCATCGAGATTGATCGCGATGTTTGGCTCGCCAACAAGGAAACACTCGTGGTCGGCGGCCATCTCATCAAAGATTTATTGTCAAAACACAAGGCCGACCTAAGACCGATTGATTCTGAACACAACGCTATTTGGCAATTACTGCATAGAGAAGATAAACGAAGCATCAAGAAACTCATCATCACAGCAAGTGGCGGCTCTTTCCGAGATTACAGCAGAGAGGCATTGAAAACTGTGACTTTGGAAGACGCGCTTAACCATCCCAATTGGTCGATGGGCAATAAGATTACCATCGATTCCGCAACGATGATGAACAAGGGTTTTGAGATGATTGAAGCAGCTTATTTGTTTGATTTGGATATCCAAAACATTGAAGCTGTGCTTCATCCTGAAAGCATCGTCCACGGCATGGTCGAATATGTCGATCATTCAATTGCAGCGCTTTTAGCGACGCCAGATATGCGGATGCCGATTAGCTACGCCATGTTTTATCCAAAAAGACAGACCACATCGATTCAGCCACTTGATATCAGTCAGTTGGGTGCGTTGCATTTCGAAGCGATTGATCCCAAGCGCTATCCGCTGCTTGGCATCGCCTTGGAAGCATTTAAAAAAGGCGGTAGTACTAGAACCGTTCTCAATGCAGCAAATGAAGCGGCGGTCAAACTTTTCCTCAATCAAAAAATCAGTTTTCTGGACATTGAAGACATCGTCATCGATTATGTCAGGGAGCATCAGCCGATTGCTGACCCTTCGCTCGAAGAAATCTATCATATCGACGCTGATGTCAAACAGGAAATTTATCAGTCATACGGCTTATAGAATGGAGTTTTACACATGATAACGACACTTAGTTTTCTTACCACAATTGGTAACATATTCATTTTTCTCATCGTCCTCAGTTTGGTCATCTGTATTCATGAACTGGGGCATTTTATCTTTGCTAAAAGAGCGGGGATTCTCTGTCATGAGTTCGCATTTGGTATGGGACCAAGGATTTGGAGTAAAAAGTACGGAGAAACCGTCTTCTCGATTCGTGCCATCCCCTTCGGCGGCTTTGTCTCAATGGCGGGTGAAGAGATTGAATCTGAAATTATCAAAGTCGGACAAAAGGTCCGATTAGGTTTTAATCGCAACAACGAAGTTAACCGCATTATCATCGATTCGAAAGATATTAACTACTCAGATTTCATTGAAGTCACAGTGGAAAACTTCGACTTATCAAGCCCTGAAGGAGAGCGTCTTTTCATCAATGATTATGAGGTCAATCGCAAAGCGATGTATGTCATGGATAAGAAACACATGCAAATCGCTCCTAAAGACAGAAGTTTCGTCAACAAAACCAAATCGCAACGTTTCTTAGCGACTTTTGGCGGCCCCTTGATGAATTTCATCCTTGCCTTCTTTGTCTTTTTAATCATTTCTTTATCTGTAGGCGTCGCGGATTTTGACAGTACAGTCATTGGCGAAGTTGGCGAAGGCATGCCTGC
>NPIE01010566.1_pt1 | contig 10326 bp, 11 predicted proteins | sample 8637661 | NCBI WGS metagenome assembly NPIE01 (sample SAMN07420842, study PRJNA396082) | bioreactor metagenome | isolation source: sample BA12 brine-fed electro-methanogenic bioreactor BA | place: Japan: Kochi | collected 2016-12-09 | reverse complement strand
CTGACGCTCCAGGCCCGGTATGATCCGGATCAGGGCCTGGTGATTGACCCGGTTTCTTCAAAGGATTCCATGCCGGGGCCAAAGGCTGCCGGAAACAGAGGAACAAAGGAGGCCAATCAGATTCCGGTGCCTGATTTGGCCCTTCTGCCGGATCAAATTCAGGTGTCCAATGCCCGGCTGATTCTGACGATGAATCAGGAAGTGACTGTGATTCCTTTCAATGTCTCGCTTTCAGTGAACAGATCCGGCCGGCAGGTGGTGTGTGACGCTGTCTTTTATCTCTTTGGACAGCCCGTGATGTTGAAAACACGCCTTCATCCGGTAGCCGGTATTGAAACATTTCTTCTGAAGGCCCGGTCATTTGATTTCCAGCCGGTGGCCGATTTTCTATCCATGAAAAAAACGGCGGTGTTGCCAGGCAACATGGACTGGTCCGTGGAAAAGCAAACCCACAATACCTGGCAGGTGGCCGTCTCTGATATGGTGATGAACCAGCCGGAAGGGCTCATAATTTCATCCGCCGGGGTCCGGATTCTCAAAGAAGGGCAGCAGATCACGGTGCTGGTGGAAGCAGGGGTGTCCCATCCGATTATGTCAGATCTGACCTTATCCGGCCGGGGTCTGGTGATGCTGGAGCCTTCCGGTTTCGGCGTGCAGCATGTGGATCTGACATGTGAAACCCGGCCCATACAAAAGCTGATCCTGCGGCACAAAAATGTCAGGGCCCTGCTGGAACAGCCACTGGCTGCCCTGACTTTGCAGATGAACGGGAACGACATCGACGGAAATCTGGTGATGTCATTTACACAAACCCGTGTTCAGCACCAGGCCCGGGAGATTTTCTCGGAACGGGGTTCGGTGCGGTCGGACATTCATGGAAACCGGGAAACCGGGATGATGACGATGGATCTGACCTCAGATCTGTCCCGCATTCAAATGAACACCCCGGACCTGGGAATACGGGTCAACCGCCTGGGTACGTCCGGCAGGGTGTCCATGGACATGGCGGAGGGCCCTGCGGTGGTTCCCCGGGTGGATCTGTCCACGGAGCTGGTGTCCGGCAGCATCACGCTGCCGGATAAAAACATGGCCGTACAGGGGATATGGGCGCAGATGCCGGTGACCTATCCCCATATCGGCGGCGCCGGACGGTTTTCCGTGGAAAAACTGATGATCGACAACCGGGCCGTTCTGACGGGCCGGGGCGCTGTCCAGCGCTCCGGAAAACAGGACATCCGGTTTGAAAGCACGTTTCAGGTGCCGGAGTCCGATGACGTGACCTTCTCGCTCAGGGGTACGGCAGGGCTGGATCCGGATGTTCATCTGAACGTCACCGCGGAAACGAACCGTTTCCGGCTGTCCCCGTTCCGGTTCGGCAATCTGTTGCCCCGGCTTCCGTTTCAGGCGGAATATGACCTAGACGTTCAGGTGTCCGGTTCCGCCGGGTGGCGGGATCACCGGCTGACCTCGGCCGCGGACCTGACAGTTCATGAAGGCAGTTTGTCGATGCCGGATCAGAACCTGTCTTTGAGCGGAATTCAGGGTCGTCTGTCATTCAAAGATCTGCTGGCGCCGGCATCGGTTCCGGGACAGAAGGTGACCATTGAACGGATTCAGGCAGGTGATTTCAAGGCCACGGACGCGGCCGTGCGGTTCACTCTGGAGCCGGGCCGGTCACTCTTGCTTGAAAATATGCAGCTCAACTGGGCCGGCGGCCGGGTGACCGCGGAATCTGTCCGGATTCCTTCGCCGGATCGGTCCATGTCCCTGACCCTGTATTGTGACCGGATCCAGTTGAACCGGCTGCTGGCCCAGGCGGGCGGATTTGATGCACAGGGAAAAGGCAGCCTGAACGGGCGGATCCCCGTGGTCATCAAAAACGGGGAGATCTCGTTTGACAACGCGTTTCTTTTCTCGACCCCGGGGCAGGGGGGACGGATCGTGATTCAGAATCCTGAAAAACTGAAAGCCGGAATCCCCCTGGATGCCGCCGGGTTCAGTCAGCTGGATCTGGCATCGGAAGCTTTGAAGGATTTTGAATATGCCTGGGCCAAGCTCACGTTTGATACCCAGGGAGAGACCCTGACCGCAAACATGGAGCTGGACGGCAAACCCGCCCGGGTGCTGCCTTTTGTGTACAACAGAGAGATCAACTCGTTTGTCCGGGTGGACGCCCAGAGCCCGGGATCCCGGTTCCAGGGGATCAAACTGGATGTAAACCTGACGCTGCCGTTCAATCAGGTGATGGCATTCGGAAACAAGATGCGGAAACTGTTTAGATAAGGAGGAGGGTGATGACCCTGTTATCCCGTTTATTGTCACTGGTTTTGATGGTCCTGCTTTTCGGCGGCTGTCAGACCCGTCATGAAGTGGATGTCAAACCTGTGGAGGTCAAACCCATTCACATCACCATCGATGTGAATGTCAAGGTGCAGAAGGCATTGGACGACTTCTTCAGTGACATCGATGCACAGGAGGACAAAATTATGGAAAAACTGGAGAAATAAAATGATGAGTAAGCAATGGAAGACAGGGATGGTTCTGGCAATTGCGATGTTGCTGGCATTTGCCGCTTCACTGCCGGCCCAGGGAATCAAGGAGCGGATGAAGGAGCGGCTGCCCGTGATCGCGGAATTGAAACAACAGGGAATCGTGGGGGAGGACAACCGGGGATACCTGGCGTTTGTGGGCGACGTAAAAAGCCATGAAGCCCTGATCGAACAGGAGAATCAGGACCGTAAGACGATCTATGCCCAGATCGCGGCCCAGCAGAACACCTCGATTTCGGTGGTGGAAAAGAACCGGGCCCTGCAGCTGGCGCAACGGGCCGCTCCGGGAACCTATGTCCAGAAACCCGACGGCACCTGGGTCAGGAAATAACCGCTACTCATCTGGCGGCGGAAGGCTTATTCCGCCATCAGCTGGGTCAGCTGTTTGTGGATACAGAAGTAGATATCTTCATCACTGCCGAACACATCGATGACATCTTTGTGGTCGATCAGTTTTTCCACTACGAACGCCGTCAGATAAAGACTGGCGATGTTGGGGTTGGCCACCAGGGTGCGGAACGGTGCGACCGCATAATCCACGTCAAAATCTTCGGACTTGATCAAAGTTTCCAGGCAGCGGATGATCTGGTTTTCAATGGAGGATTTGCTGACGGTTTCAATAAGCCCGCTTTCGATCAGTTTCATGGACACTTTGTTGGCAAAGTAGTCGATATTGTCTCTGATGGCGTTGAGTGTTTTGATCCGTTCTCTTTCCTTGGAGGATTCGATTTTGGAAAGGAGTTTTGCCTCTCTGTTTCCGGAATAAAAAATTTTTGCCATGGTGTCTCTCCTTCCCTTTGCAGCGGGTTCATTTTTTTGCTAATCGGTAATTATATTAACAATCACCCTGATTGGCAAGTACAAATGCGTACCGTTGACAACTTTACACTGGACTTTACGCACAAAAAAACCACTGCATACTATAAAAAAGGGCTTTCATGATTCAAAACCATGAAAGCCCTTTGAAATCTGGTGCCCAGGAACAGAATCGAACTGCTGACACGGGGATTTTCAGTTCATCTTTGTGGTGTTTTATGGAACTTAACTGAATTTTATGATCCAATCTTTTTATTGATTTTATTGAATATTATTGTTATATGAATCCCCGTGGGTTTAATGGAACTTAATCTGGCTTGAGCATATTTGGAACATAAAATAAATATAGGGTGGAACATAAAATTTTTTGAGGGGGGTTTTTACCATGCCGAAATTCACCAAAACCATGATTGAAAATTTGGATTTTCCAGACAAAGGGCAAGTTGTTTTATTCGATGATGCGGTCAAAAATTTTGGGGTAAGGATTTCTCAAAAAACAAAAACATATTTTGTTCAGGGCCGGGTGAATGGCAAGCGGAAAAAATTCACCATCGGAAAGCATGGCGTTTATACATTGGACCAGGCCCGAAAAAAAGCCGTTACAGTCCTGCGGGGCATGGCTGAAGGTATCGACCCGTCAGAAGAAAAGAAGAAAAAAGAAGTGGAAGCCGTGACCCTGGACGAAGTGGTGGAAAGCTATATTCGGGATAGGAGCCTGAAGCCGAACAGCGTTAAAGATATCCGGAAACAATTAAACGGGGTTTTCAGTATTTGGAAAGATGAGCCTATTACAGGAATCACCCGGGAAGGCTGCCTATCATTGTTTCGCGAAAGATCCAAGGAAAGCCCGGCACAGGCGAACCAGGCGTTTAGAATTTTGCGGGCTGTCCTGAACTATGCTATCGAGGTTTACCGGCCGGTTATCACGGAAAACCCGGTGCAGGTGATATCCGGGGCCGGGATCTGGAACAACATAAAGCCCAAAAACAGAAAGATTCCGGTTGCCGATGTGGGCCAGGCATGGTGCAAGCTGGAAAAAATCAAAGCAGATACCACTTTGGGTATTGCCGGGCGCTCCATGGTGGATGCCGTCATGTTTTGCCTGTTCACCGGGTGCAGATGGGGAGAGGCACAAAAATTGACCTGGGATAATGTGGACCTTGAAAATAAAACCTGGTTCATTGCGGATCCGAAAAATAAAAACAGCGTAACTCTTCCATTGAGTACCCAGGCAGCGGACCTGCTGGAAAACAGATTCAGGGTTGAAAATAACCCGCATGTGTTTTGTTCTGAGAAATCCAAAACCGGATATATCGGGCCGGGCCGGTATGTCACCGATCAGCTGGCGGCAGACCTGAAAATCGAGCTATCACCCCATGACCTGCGGCGAACCTTCCGGGCCATTGCTGCGGAACTGGATATTGAATTGTGGCGCACCAAGTTATTGATGAACCACCGGATCAATAACGATGTCACCATAGCGGCATACACGGAAAAGGAAGACCTGGGATATTTGAGAAAATCAATCGATGCCGTGGGAGAGTGGATCGAGCGCAAAGCCAAAGAACACAAGGCAAAGGTTGTTGATATCAATTTAAAGAGGCAGGTGGGATGATGCGGCATTTATACAAAGAATACCCGAAAGAGTTTTACCGGCTATGGTGGGAATACCTGCGGCGGAGTGAACGTTACAAGGATTTCTGTTTGAAGTTTGGAACCCCTGAACAGATTTCAGATCCGGATCTTGATTATACGTTCACTGATAATGGGGATGTTCACCGGCCACCCTTTAATGATTTTGAACAGTGGTATCAATTCAAGATGGCGGAGAAAAAAGCAAATTTTGAAACAGTCTCTTATGAATGGTGTTCACCTTTTGACAAGCCACCGATTAAAAAGGCAAAGGAAATACAGAAAAAAGATGTTCAAATCAATTATCTGGATGACATTATGCGGGAAAGGTTTCAAGAAGCTGTTAGCCATCTGTCCGAAGAACTCAAGCGAGAGCCGACAATAAGCGAATTTCAGGATTATTTTTTCAATGACTGGCGAATGATGGACCTGTCTGAATTTGTTGTCACCCCTGGGCTATTTGACAGCGGAAAAGAAGTTGCATGGTCTGTGGAAAAATGGTTGAAGGGCAGAACACTCAGGAAGCCGACCACCGGCTATAAGGTACTGGAAAAGTATTTCAAGATATACGATATCAAACAGGCGGGACTGAACGTTAAAGAAAGCATTTCTGAAGCCGTTAAGGTGGGCGTTTTTGAATTTGAACCTGATGATGACCTGCCAAGTTATGATCCCGACTTAGATATTGATTTTGACAATAAAGAAAGATCATTTAACCGAGATTATATTAAGGCCCTGCGAATAATCAAGAACACAGAAAGCAACCACTTCCCTGGAGAGTATTAACAGACCAAAAAAAAGAACATCTTTTCTGTCCTATTTAATCTTTTCTGAACCCCTCAATATAGTGCCAAACGAACCAAAACCAGATCAAGGAGGTTGGTATGGCACTTTCAAACACCCCTACAAAAAAACAAAATGAAGAGTGTAGCCCTTGGGGAAAACTGTTAACGCGGAAAGGTGCCGCCCAATGGCTTAATGTCCCCCCTGGCACCCTTGAAGTATGGGCACACCGTGGCGGCGGACCTGCTTATGTCAAGCTGGGCCGGGCTGTCAGATACCGCGAATCCGACCTGATTAAATTCGTTGAGTCCCAAGTAAGACAAAACACCAGCGAGGCATAGGCATGCCCACATGTCCAGAAACGTCTGGTGTCCGCATTATCCCGCCTGTCTCGCAACAGCCACCAGGGAAAATGTCAATTTTTCGTGTGAAAACTGCAAAGACAGGAATAACACCCAGGGCAAGCCCGATTCCCAGGAGATACACGAAGATGCACAGCGATGCCTGATCTTGATCATGGCGGCACTGGATAGCAGAGTTTTTAAACAATGGCAAAAATTGAAGAAAAGGAATTAAAAATGGTAACTGAGTATTGGAAGGTGGAAGACCTCAAACAGAGCGAAACGGAAAAAGAACTCATTCAGCAACTGAAGGATGCAGACCCGGAAACACGTTTGAAAGTGGCGGTCAATCTGACAAAGGCTGGCCATGGGGATATCGTCGCATGTGTCCCGGGGTTGCAGGATGCTGTCCGGGCCGCCATGTCCCATGAAAACAACCTGTCCTTTGATGCGACAAAAACGGCCGCGATTCCCATCGGAGCCCTTAACATGAAAGGCGGTGAGGCATGAAAGCGTGGTACAGAATTCTGACAGGAAAGACAACCAGCACACCGGCCGAAATCGCCGGAGAAATTGACAACCTCAAAGCGGAACGGGCCGGGGTCAAAGCAAAGCTGACCGATACCCAGGAATCTCATTCCAGTGCCTGCATGAAGCTTTACGGCGGCAGCGGCGACCAGGCCGGGGTGGATGCCCTGGCCGGCGATGTGAAGGCGCTCCAGATCCAGATGGAAACCCTGGACAAGGCCATCATGGATTTGAAGGGGAAACACGCTGAGGCCATCGAGCGAGAGAAACAGGCAATGATTGCCGAGATCGATAAAAAAATTGCAGAACTTCGGCAATGGATGCGCGACATCCGGCCCGATTATGTCCGGGCAAAAATGACGGTGGAAGCGTATGAAAGATTGTTAATGGCACCGTTACAGGGGGTGGGCATGGCCAGCAATGAGGCGCTTTTAATCACCAGCAAAGAGCGGGAAGCCTACCCGATTGACGTGGAGGCTATCACCCAGGGGCACAGATCCATCATGTTTGAAATCAGAACGCTGCAAGAAAAACGCGAACAGATAATGAAAGGGGGAATCGATCATGAATAATGATGTCATTGAAAAAATTCTGGCTGACGAATCGGTCAAGCCGGCCCTGGCCCTCAAAACCATGGATACTGTCCTGGACCAGATCGAAGCCGAAAAGGAAAAACTGTCAGTGCTTTCTGAAAAGGCGGCCGGATTCAAGAAAGGCAAGGGTGAAAGATCCGCCTATGTCCTGGGGTTGGAAAAAGACGTCCAGGATGCCGGTGAAAAAATTTCCAGACTTGAAACAGCTGCTATCAAACTTCAAAACATGCTGCCCGCCGAAACAGTGGCCAAGGTCCAGGAGACCCGGACCTGGAAAAAAGACCTGGCGGACCGTAAGGAAAAGGAAGAAAACCGCATTTTACAAGAAGCCGGGCGCATTGCCGGTGAAATGTCCTTGTTCATGGACAATGAAAATTTTGAAATCGGACGGAACAAACTTCCATGGGTGATGTCCCGGGAAAAAGCTGACATCTTTCATGCTGCCAGGGAAAAAGCCAAAACCACCGGCTTTAGTTTTGTTGAAGCTGAACGGCAAATTTTAAAGGACAGACAGGCCGTTTTGAAGTCCTAAAACATCTGACCCGGCGCTGATGCTGAATTCAGGCGCCGGGTCAGACCGAAAGAATGCTTGAAATCACACCCAGAGGGGCTATCTTGAAAAATACCACTGCGTGGCACCAAAGTCAAATAAAAAATTTCCCACCCGCTGATCCTGGCCACCCTTTCTTACAGGCAAAAGGTATCACAATACCCGGTTTGCTTCAGGACGGAAAAAACCTGATCGTTCCTGCTGCCGGTCCTGATGGCCAGGTTCATGGTGCCCAGGTTATTGAGCCAGACGGTAAAACCCATATCACCGGAAAAATCGATGGCTGTTTTTTCGTTATCGGTGAAGAAGCCATGGCCAGCCTGGGCAATCAAACCCGGAAACCGGTTCTCTTTGTATGTGTAAATCTGGCAGATGCCGGCGCCCTGTATCATGCGACCGGTCAACCTGCTTTCGTATCGTTCACTCATGAAAACCTGGAAGCCGTTTCCCGGATTGCCAGCAAACGGAACCCGGGGGCCCGGATTGTTTTTGACAGGGATCTGCCCTTGAATAAGGGGATCGATGCTGTAAAAAAAATGCTGGAAAACCCCGGCCCGAAAATTGAAATTATATCTTTGGCCGAAATTATCAAGCGGGACCCACAAATTGAATTTATCGTGGATGGGTTCCTGATCCGCAAGGCCGGACATATCATCCATGCAGCTGGCGGAGTGGGAAAATCGACTATTGCCGGCCAAATCGCCGGCACCATTGCCAGGGACAAACCTCAAAGTTATGGACTACAAGACGAAGAACGGTGTCAATTATTTGAGACTTTCCGGATTGTTCAATTCGGCATTCATTCGCTTTTTCTTCAGTCTGAAAACTCGATGGCCACAATCAATACAAAGCTGCGATGGTTACAAGGCGATCCGGCAGCAGATCGAATATTTTTCCCAAAAATTTTTGATGACGTTATCACCACCGGTGAATCCTTCCTGGATGATGTGTTTATCCAGAGAGTAGCGGACACCATCCATTTGATCGAAGACAAAGCCGGCCACCGTCTGGATATCGTATGGGTGGATCCGTTGATTTCTTTCCACAAAGGCGATGAAAACGCGGCGGACCACATGCGGGCGGCCCTGGATGGTGTCACTAAATTGATGCAGATGACGAACACCACGGCCGTGGTCCTGCATCATGATAACCGCCTGGGAGATATCCGGGGATCCGGGGCCATTGATCAATGGGCAAGATCCCGGATGCAAATGAAACAAGTCTGGATCGGTGAGGACCGGATCAGAGACATGGGACCGGATGGACCTGTCAAGACTGTGGCCAAGGTGCCGGCGGTTGAGCTTCACCACAAAAAAGCCAATGACATGGCCCTGTTTGACAAAATCACACTGGCACAAGATGGAAACCTCATGTTTCGGCTGGTGCCGGATCCGGTTGACCAGGAGACGGCGACCAGGGCCAATGAAGTGGTGAAGGCGCTCCAGGACCTGGGAGGGGTATGTTCATCTAGCCGGGAATTGTACCGGGCAGTTTCTGAACTTACAGGCCGGTCAGAAAGTACCGCGAGAAAAGACGTGTCTGATGCCGTCAACCTGGGACAAATAGAGAGAATACCCAATAAAAAAGGAAACTTGAAAGTTTATGGATACCAGGTCAAGGGATAAAATTAGGTGTGCAATCCGTGCAACCGTGCAACTGGTGTGCAAAATTAAAACTGCACAGTCAAGACACGCACCAGTCAAAGGTTTCAGCGTTTGGCTTAGTGTGCAAAAAAAAGCTGCACACTGCACAGTCAAGACCCGCGTCAATAGCGGTTCTCAGGTGTGCAGAAATTCCCTTATATATATAGGCTGGGCTGCACACCCAGCAGCCAGCCAAAATATAATATCCAGCTGAGGGGATGGGATCATGAAACAAATTGTTTTGCTCAAAAACGATAATTGCCGGATGAAGCCCTACCACATTGAACCGGTCAAGAGGTATTTGACCAGGCCCCCGGCGAATGAACGATATAAATTATTTGGCCGGTACAGAACTATTGATGCCGCCCTGGCTGCCATGGTCAAGGATGCCGGATCGAGGAAAAGTCATGAAATCTGAAAAACAAATCAAACTGACTCTGAAAAACCAAGCCCGGTTTGAAAACCTGCCTGCCCAAATTGCCCGGCAGATCCAGTATGCTTTGACCTGCCAAAACCCCAAGTATCAGCAACTTTCCCGGCTGGGAAAATACACCGGATCGACCCCCAAACGGCTTTACTATTATCAGGCAGTGCAGGCCCAGGGCGGTGTCATTTTAACCTGTCCCGCCGGGTTCTGCATGGAGGCTGTCCGGATCATTGCCCGGGCCGGCCGGACAGATTTTGATGTTGTGGATGACACAGTGAGCATTCCGGCCACCGGCATGGAATTCAAGGGCACACTGCGGGAGATTCAACAAAAGGCCGTGAATGATGTACTCGATCACTTTCACGGGGTTCTTGTAGCCGGCACCGGCGCCGGAAAAACCGTCATGGCCCTGGCCATCATTGCAGAGCGGAGTCAGAAAGCCCTGGTGGTGGTTCATACCAAGG
>NPIE01021907.1_pt2 | contig 10328 bp, 11 predicted proteins | sample 8637661 | NCBI WGS metagenome assembly NPIE01 (sample SAMN07420842, study PRJNA396082) | bioreactor metagenome | isolation source: sample BA12 brine-fed electro-methanogenic bioreactor BA | place: Japan: Kochi | collected 2016-12-09 | reverse complement strand
GGATCTCATCCCCCATGATCGCGTGTACTTCTTTTCCCTGTGCCGTGAATCGAAATCCTTTTGTGGAATGCGGCAAATCGTATCCTACAAAGCAATGGCCGGATTGAAGTGCGTCCCGGATGATGTTTTTGTCATTTTGTACATTCCCGGTTAACTTTTGGAAAACCAGCAAATGATTATTGAGGGTCTGGTAATGGTAAATGTAGTCATAAACCGTCTTTTTAAAGAAACCCAGATTGATTTTTAAGCCGTGGGAGTCTGCCCCGCCCACACCAACTATTTTAATACCCTGGACGAGAAACTCATCCCATTTTTGAAGCGTTTGGGGGTTGGGGGTGTGAGCCAGAAATTCCGGAAAGAAAATGTAAAATAGCCCTTCAAGTTTATTGTGGGCAACCGATTTAAGTTCACTCAATCCGTTCCAGATTTCGATACCGGTGAAGTTTTTTACCTGCCAATCTTCCCAGGTGATTGCTTTTTCACCAAAAAATGGCATGTCCGATTCATGGGGATGTGCCAGAAAACTGACTCCATTGAGTTTGTTAACCTGATCAATGAGCTTCTGGGGATTTTCTGAAAATTGGGTTAATTCCTGGTTTGGGCCAAAGACGAGCATATGGCTCTTTTGAGGCTGACGATTGCGGTTGTGGATTTCTTCGCCGGTCAATACGAGAACCTTTTCATTGCCTTTTTGATAATAATGGTCAAAGCCTTGCAGCAGAATATTGTGGTCTGTGAGGATTACCGCATCCAGTCTGGCCTTGAGTGCGGCGTTCGCGATTTCTTCGATACTGGCGGTTCCATCCGAATAAATGCTGTGATTATGTAAATTGATAATTAATTCTTCCATGATGATTCGGTTGACGATTCTGGTAATTGACAGGTATAATCTAGTTTGCTTTAAAAATTCAGGAGGATAAGCGTGGAGCTTTCTAATTTCTTTGATATTGCTTTGATTATAACTTCAATTGCCCTGATCGTCAGTGTCATACTGCAAAATAAGGGCGTGGGGTTAGGCGGTTTGACCGGTGCGGATGCGGGTAGTGTATTCACCGCACGCAGGGGGATCGAGAAAACTTTATTCTGGATAACAATTGTCTTGAGTGGATTGTTCTTAATTCTTACGGTTGCAACTGTAATTATTAGCGGATAATAAGAAAAATAAATAATTACTTAACTACCTTTAAAAAACCCTAGTAAGAGAGGGCGACTCGTCATCGGGGGAGATCGCCCTTTTTGGTGTTTATCTATGAAAAAATTACGCTGGCAACTGCTTATCATTTTTTTGACCGGACTTGTTGTGGGGGTATTGCTTTTGGTTGAACAACCCGAAGCGCCCACCCTTGTTTCTGAACCAGTAGAGGGTGGAACCTATACAGAAGCCTTGATTGGCGCACCACAGCGTTTGAATCCACTGCTCGATTACTATAATCAGGTTGATCGAGACGTAGATCGTTTGATTTTCAGTGGACTTATAAAGTTTGATGATCGGGCGGTCCCCCAACCAGACCTGGTTGAATCCTGGGGAATCTCAAAAGACGGCACTGTCTATAATTTTGAACTGCGTTCCAATCTGAAGTGGCATGATGGGGAACCACTCACAAGTGAGGATGTTCTTCTTACCATTGGGTTACTTCAAAATGGAGATCCGATTATTCCCGAAGATTTGCAGGATTTCTGGAATGATGTGGAAGTGAACGCATTGAGCGACACAGCCATCCAATTCAGACTGCCTGAACCATTTTCTCCATTTTTAGAGTATCTTACTTTTGGAGTCTTACCACAGCACTTGTTGGGTGGAAAGTCACTGGAAGAAATCATTGATGACCCCTTTAATTTACAGCCTGTGGGAAGCGGCCCGTTCCAACTGGACCGTCTTATTGTTGAAGATGATGAAATTACCGGGATTGTTTTGAGTTCATTCCAGGACTATTATCTCTCTAAACCCTTCATTGAAGAGTTCGTTTTTCGTTATTATCCCGATTCAGGGAGTGCTTTAACCGCGTATCAGGAGGGGCTTGTTCAGGGCCTGGGCATTGTTCCATCTGAAATTCTTCAAGACGTTCTTGCCGAACCCGACCTTTCACTGCATACCGGACGAAGCCCTCAGTTGTCGATGGTTCTTTTAAATTTAAATAATCCGAAAGTACCCTTTTTACAGGAAGAACCTGTGCGCAGAGCCTTGCTGATGGCAATTAATCGCCAGGGACTGATTGATAAATATCTTGCGGGGCAGGGAATCATTGCCGATAGTCCGATTCTACCGGAAACATGGGCTTATTTTGATGGAATCAGCCGAGTCAATTATGATCCTGAAGGGGCCCGCCGGCTGCTCAAAGAAGCCGGATATGTTTTATCCGGTGAAGACAATCTGGTACGTCAAAAAGAAGATGTAGTGTTATCTTTTGAATTGATTTTCCCGGATGAAGAGTTCTATTACTCATTGGCAGAAGCAATCCAACAGGATTGGCAGGCTGTCAATTTCCAAGTCAACCTAAAGCCGGTTCCTTATGAAGATTTGGTCGATGTAAATCTTGAAAATCGCGAGTACGATGCGGCACTGGTAGATTTAAATTTTGCTTCATCTCCGGACCCGGACCCTTATCCTTTCTGGGATCAGGCTCAGGCTACGGGCGGACAGAATTATTCCCAGTGGGATAATCGAATGGCCAGTGAGTATATTGAGCAGGGAAGAATCACCACGGATTTGACAGAAAGAGCTCGCCTGTATGACAATTTCCAGGTAATCTTTTCTGAAGAGTTGCCTTCACTTCCGCTGTATTTCCCCGTCTATAATTACGCTATTGATAGCCGTATTCAAGGTGTCCGCGTTGGCCCATTGTTCGACACACCAGATCGTTTTCTGACGGTTCAGGATTGGTTCTTAGTAGCCAGCCCTACTCTTCCTACTTTGGAGCCCGAAACTCCATAAAATAGGGATTCTTTTATACNNAATACCTTTGCGGTGTTTTTGCCGATTATGGTCTCTGTTGCTTGATTTAAAAGTAGTGCACAACAACAGAGCCCCTTTATTTGTGAGATAAAGGGTGTATTCTGTTTTTAATTACTTGGGGAGGTGGGTGAATTGAAATCATTCTATACCCGAATGGGTGATAAGGGCGATACGGGAATATTGGGGGAGGAAAGAGTTCCAAAATATGATTTGAGAGTAGAAACCCTGGGCGTCATTGATGAGGCAAATTCCGCTTTGGGTTGGGCGCGGAGTCTCTCGACATCCGACGAAATCAAGCAGATTATCCTCAAAATCCAGCAAGATCTCTATAAGATTATGGCAGAAGTTGCTGCATCTCCCGCCAATGCAGATCAATTCAAATATGTGTCTGAAGAACAGGTGCGCTGGCTGGAAGGCCAAACGGATAAAATTACTCAGAGGGTGAATATTCCCAAAGAATTTATTATTCCGGGTGATACCCTGGCGGGTGCAGCACTTGATATGTCCCGGACTGTTGTACGGCGGGCCGAAAGAAGGATTGTTGAGCTTTGGCATCATAAGGGCATTCAAAACCCACAAGTTTTGAGATACTTTAACCGTTTATCTTCGCTTTGTTTTGCATTGGAATTGTTGGAAAATTGGATCATTACAAAATCTGAGCATCCTACCCTGGCTAAAGGTGATAAATCAAAATGATTGGAACATTAATTAACGGCGCGGCAATTTTAGTGGGCAGCTTAGTGGGTCTCGTATTTGGAGCACAGCTTCCAGATCGTATTCGAAATACGGTTGTTTCCGGAATAGGTTTGTTTACGATGGTACTGGGGGTAAAACTGTTTTTATCGACGGAAAACTCGCTGCTTGTCCTGGGTAGTTTATTAATTGGAGCCTTGTTGGGGGAATGGTGGCAACTTGAAGAGCGGTTAGAAAATTTGGGGGGCTGGCTGGAAAGAAAACTAATGAAAAAAAATGGTGGAGAGCAGTCCCAATCCAAGTTTGTTAAGGGTTTTGTTACTTCTTCACTCGTCTTTTGCATTGGCCCCATGGCGATTTTGGGTTCCATCCAGGATGGGTTGACCGGCGATTTTAGCTTGCTGGCAATTAAATCCATACTGGATGGTTTCGCTTCATTGGCTTTTGCTTCCAGTCTTGGCATTGGGGTGGCTTTTTCGATTTTGCCGACCTGTGTTTATCAGGGGAGTATTTCATTAATGGCAAATCAACTGCAGCTCATCGTAACCGATCCGATGATGAATGAAATGACCGCGGTAGGTGGGCTGATACTGGTCGGTCTGGCCATTTCAAGCCTGCTTGAAATCCGTTCCATTCGGGTTGGTAGTTTCCTGCCATCTTTATTCGTGGCGCCAATTTTGGTGGGGCTGCTAGCTTATTTTGGCGTGACGCTTCCTTAGGAGAAAATTACAAAGACGATTTAAACTGCCCGCAAAGGGCAGACAGAAAAAAAGCGACCTCTTGGTTAAATGGGCAGACACCTTACCTGACAGGGTGTCTGTCTTTTTAATATTGTTTGAGACCTGGAAAAAATTTCCGCTGCTGTGTTGGCGTGGAAAAAAGAGGATCGGAAGCGGGATTGTGTTTTCAAGGGGAATAAACCAATACAGGAAATTGCTCGTTTGTGGTGAAGAAGTTCATTTTTTGATACAGCGCCAGTGATTTCTGGTTTGTGTGCTGGGTATTAACCGTTATTGTATCTGCATTTTTCTTCTGAGATTCGTTCAAGAGATCAAAGACCAGTGTACTGCCAAGGTGTTGTCTCTGGAAGTCTTTATGGACTGCCAGCCGGGCAAGGTGAATNNATATCCCACGATCTGGTTTCCGTGCTGCAAAACGGTTGCGTAAATGGAAAGCTGAAAAGCTTGCTGAAGTTCCCAAAAAGAAATTTGCCAGATGCGCTCAAAAGCAGCATGATCAACCGTTTCCACGGCTGGTAAATCTTCAGCGAGCATGGGGCGCAGAGTATATTCCGGGGCTAGCGAGGGCTTTATGGGGGTTTCTCCAACCCATTGTAATACGACGATGTTATGGAGGTGCCGGAATTGATTGTTAAGAAGGATGTAAGTGAACCAATTCTGAAGCGATAATGCGGCAATGGTAGGTATTTTCTTGTTGGGGAAAGATTGCAGAGCACACTCAAATAGTTCTTGCCAAGTGTTTTGAGCATCTAATTCGACGGAATAAGCAAACAATCGGATCCAGGATAATTCTTCCAGTTCGGTTGGACAGGACAGCGCAGCTAACAAGGAGTGTCCACGTTCCAGAATTACAAAAGGAGAATGGCCCAGCCAATCCAGAGGGGATCTCCAATCCAGGTGCCGGTGAACATAGGCCCCAAAATGGATCAGGTCAGAAAGGTTTTGGAAATCATCCTGGGAGGCGTTCCGAATTGTCAAATCAGTTGGCATGGAAATTTGAAGTTGTGATAACGTTTTTGGCGTTATTCTTTTTTGTTTAACATCCGAAACGGAACTTTGAGAAGCTTTTTTAGAAATTTTTCTTTAAGTGATAATTGTTTTTTGTGATCCAGGGCCGCATCCATAGAGGCCATCGCCTGGAATTGTTTTCCGGTTTTCAATTGAAGCGCGGAAATGCTGGATAATACAAAAGCGCGAAGCTCTTTTTCATCCGTCCCTTTCAGGAGATCTGAACAGCTTTCATACAAATCGAGCGCCTGTTCCGGTTTTCCCAAAAGCTCCAGGGCGGCAGCCTGGTTTCCCAATGCAATAGCCTGCCGTTTGACATCCTGAATGTCTTCGAAGACTTTTTCGGTGCCTTGAGCAGCCGATAATGCGCCTTCTCCGTCATTCATTCTAAGACGGGCGACACTCAAATTATTTGCCATTTCAGCGGCGTTGATTGCATCACCGGATTGAGCGTATGAAAGCTGTGCCTTTTCGAAATACTCGGCTGCTGATTGAAAATCCCCTTTTTGGTAAGCCTGGTTGGCTGTTTCAATAATGCTTTTTAGTTGGGTGGTTTCCATATTTTCAGTATGTAATCTCTAAGAGGCTTTCTGCGACCGTACGCAGTTTTTCGGATGATAATTCACTCAAGCGTGCTGCAAGCTCTAAATAAGGGCGATTCACGGGTTTGCAAATAAATTCCTGAAGATCGGCTGGCAATTCCAAAAACTGATCGATTTGATTTTTTTGGGTTTCACGGCTTTCTGCGCCGTTACATTGTTCAAGGAACTGCTTCAATGGAACTCCTAATTCCTTAATGAGGATTTCCAACACAGGTACCGGGATGGGGTCTTCACCTACTTCAAAACGGATTAATTGATCAACCTCCTGAGAAGTTCTTTCGGCCAGTTCTTCAAAAGACAGGTCTTGTTCCTCCCGTTTTTCTTTTAAAAATTGACCGATTTCTTTGTCCCGATCATTCAATTGAGCGTTGAAGGCGGAGTCGTTTGAATTTTCCGAGGCGGTTGGCGAGAGCGCGACATGGTCCCAAAAGTGGTCCAGGGGAAGATTCAGATAAGCGGCTAATTCTTTCAGCAGGGGCAGTGATGGGGATTGTTCGCCGTTTTCGAAAGCCTTGAATTGGTAGCGGGATACGTTGATTGCATCCGCCGACTCTCTGATGCTTCGCTCAGCGGCTAACCTGGCGTCATAGATCAGGAGGCCCAATTTTTTGGTACGTAGTTTAATCAGGAGGTTATTTTTATTCATCGGATTGTCGCATCTTTTCTAATGAACCTGTTTTCAAAAGTTGATTCTATTATAGCATTGACAAAGTTTTGTGAAAAAAACTTATCGTTTCCGCGGNNGTACAGACGTGGAATAAAAAAGGGCCGGATACCGGTGGGGCGATGTTCCCCAATGATTTTCCCCTCGGTAGAGATGGAAGTTTGCTCAAACCGGAAAATGTCCGTCATCACCACGGTATCGCCTTCCATTCCGGCAACTTCCGTGATGGCGGTTACCTTCCGGCTGCCGTCTCGCAGACGGGATTGCTGAACAACCAGGTCTACTGCGGAGGCAATTTGTTGGCGGATCACTTTTAATGGAAGTTCCATTCCCGACATTAAGCACATGGTTTCCAGGACGGAAAGTGCATCTCTTGGCGTATTGGCGTGCAAAGTGGTCAGAGAACCGTCGTGTCCTGTGTTCATGGCTTGAAGCATGTCCAAAGCTTCGCCGCCCCGGACCTCACCCACTACAATCCGGTCCGGTCTCATCCGTAATGAGTTGCGGACCAGGTGGCGGATGGGGACCGCATTTTTCCCTTCGGGATCATCCGGCTTTGTTTCCATGCGGACAATATGTTCCTGTTGGAGTTGAAGCTCTGCCGCGTCTTCAATGGTGACAATTCGCTCTTCTTCGGGAATAAAACCGGAAAGGATGTTCAATAAAGTTGTTTTCCCTGAACCGGTTCCACCCGAGATGACAATGTTTAAACGGGATATAACACAGGCTTTAATAAAGTCTGCCATACTTTCTGATAGAGACCCGAATTCGATCAACTGGTCAACGGTTAGCTTCTCTTTATTAAATTTACGGATGGTGATGCCGGGGCCGTCGATGGCCACAGGCGCAACAATGGCATTAACACGGGATCCGTCCGGTAAACGGGCATCTACTGTTGGGCTTTCATTGTCAATACGCCTGCCAAGGGGAGAGACAATTTTGTCAATGATCTTTAAAACATCCCGGTCGGATTCAAAGGTGATGTTGGTTTTTGTCAATTTGCCATTTCGTTCGACATAGACTTGTTTGGGGCCATTTACCATAATTTCACTGATAGACGGATCATCAAGCAGGGGTTGGAGCTTTCCGAATCCCAGCATGTCGTCCAGAATTTCGTGGAAGAGCTGTTCTCTCAGCGTGGAAGGCAGGTTTAATTTTGTACTCTGGTAGGCCTGTTGGAGGTATTTTAAAATGACTTTTTTGCGTTCTGCTACCGGAGGTGGGGCGGTTTCCAGTTCCCGGGAAATCAGTCCGATCAGATAAGTTTTGAGCTTATTGAGGTCAGCGTTTTTTGCTTGAGGGTTGGAATTAGATTCGCTCATGATTCGTTTTCTATCCGGACTAACTCTGCTTGTGGGAATAACCAGGCGATGTGTGAGCGGTTCACAGCAATAAACCGGCTTTGGTAAAGGGTTTTTCCGTCCAAGGTTGAAATTGTGGCGTCGGTGATTGCTAAAAAAGAGCTGTTATTGTCGAGCTCATCTTTTAAACGTTGGTTGATCCTGACATGGATTTTTCCCTGGATTATGTTGCAGTCTGTCTGCAAGATGATCTCCACCGGATTTTTGGTGACCACGTTGGTAAAGATTTTCCCTTTTTGTTCCATTGAGTCGTACATGATTTTTCCTTAAAAATAACCTCTAAAGTTCTTCCACGTTTTTATAAAGGGGGCATTAGATAGCCGAGGCCTGGCCTGGTTACCACGTGAACGGGAGAGTGTGGTTCATCTTCCAGTTTTTGCCGTAGTCTGGCAATACTCACCCACAGAATTTCTTTGTCGTCTTTATATTGGGGCCCCCAAATTGCTACTAAAAGGTCTTCGGGAGAAAGTACCTGTCCCACATGCTGCGCAAACTGGATCAGAAGGCGGTATTCCGTCGCGGAAAGGTAGATGGGTTTATTATCTTTCCATACTTCAGCGCGCGCGAAATCGATTTTCAATGTGCCGTGCATGAAATAGCGGTTTTGAGTAATTTGTTCGGAAGTATGTGCCCTCCGTAAGACTGCACGAACTCTGGCAACCAATTCAGTAGCAGAGAAAGGTTTAACAACATAATCATCTGCACCTACATTTAACCCCGCAACGCGATCCTGCTCTTCCCCACGGGCAGTCAGCATAATGATGGGAATACTTGAAAATTGTCGAATCCGCTCGCAGGTTGTGATCCCATCCAGTTTCGGCATCATGATATCCAGTACGACAAGATCGGGATTGCGGTTTGAGACCATCTCAAGAGCTTCTTCACCGTCACCGGCACAGATTACTTCATAGCCCTCTTTTTCAAGATTAACTTTAAGCAAATGTTGATATAGTGTCTCGTCATCCACAGCTAAAATGAGAGTCATAATTCCTCCTTCAAGGCCCTATCTTCATACAATAATTCCTGGGCATTGGGAATGGTCAGATGGAAAGTTGTTCCTTTACCAATTTCAGACTCCACCTCGATTTTCCCGTTATGTTCCTGAATAATTTTCTTACAAATATATAACCCTAACCCTNNAAAAGCGGTCGAAAATAAAGGGCAGGTATTTTTCGGGGATCCCCTGACCAAAGTCTCTTACTTGAATGTTTGAGAAATCTTCTGTCTGGTAAATTTGAATTTCAATATCTGATTCAGGGGCATATTTTTTAGCATTGTTAATCAGGTTTTCGAAGACCTGAGATAATCGGCGAGAATCGGCAAGAATTGGGGTTAACCCATCTCTGCAATGCAAAATCACTTTTTTCCCGGGGTCGTTCATCTGGCTTCGCAGTTGAACATCTTTTAAGAGCGCATCCAGTCTTACCTGAGAGAATTTCATCTTCAATTGCCCGGATTTTAGGCGTGCCGAATCTAAAATGTTATCAATTAATTCCTGCAGGTGATCGGTTTCCTGATCAATGATTTGGAGAAATTCCTCCTGGGTGGCCTGATCCCACGTGGTATCTGACCGAAGGAGTGTGGTTGTATAGCCTTTAATGAATCCAAGAGGATTTCTTAATTCGTGGGTGATGGTGGATATGAAATCGTCTCTGAGCTGATTCTGTTCCTGTTGGGTTCTCAAAATTTCATTCTTTTGTTGCAGCTTATCACGATGAATGATCTGAGAAATTTGATTTGCGATAAATTCAGTCAAGAAGACATCGTCTGGTGTGAACTCCGGCCCTCCAAAACGGATCAAAACCAAAGCGCCCAGCAAATTATTGTTAATCAACAGAGGAACACCCAAAATGTGAGGCTGTTTTAAACGGTCTTCCTTCTTGCTCTCGTCTGGTTTTTTCAGAATGACCTGGTGGCTTTGAGCAATCCGGTTGGCAATGCTTTCTCCCCATGAAGCATCCGCTTCAGCACTTTTTCCGCGCCCCAAAGCTTTTGCGTAGAAGACTTCCATGTCCTGATGCAGATTTGATAAATACACTACCAGGTTATCAAAGATGAAAAAAGTTCGTACAAATTTTGTGATTTCATCCAGAGCGGTTTTCCAATTGGCAGCTTGATTGACAATCTGGCTGATTGAGTGGAGGTGTTTAATATTAACACTTTCGGCACAAGCGGCGCTTTTCTTCATGGGTTGTTACCCTTGAGCTTCCCAGGTTTGAGAAGTAGTATAACTGGAGGAACCGGTTTTATTTGTAATCAGTGAAAAGTCAAATTTGCTTCCCTCACCAACTTTTGATGAGACACGAA
>NPIE01005991.1_pt1 | contig 10330 bp, 8 predicted proteins | sample 8637661 | NCBI WGS metagenome assembly NPIE01 (sample SAMN07420842, study PRJNA396082) | bioreactor metagenome | isolation source: sample BA12 brine-fed electro-methanogenic bioreactor BA | place: Japan: Kochi | collected 2016-12-09 | reverse complement strand
GGGGGTTTCCACGATCAGGCCGTGAACCGGAGGGGCGTCCAGGAAGGTGGGGATCAGATAATCGGTCAATGAGCCGGCAAACCCGTCACGCGGCATATATTCCAACAGGCTGAAGCCCAGGCCCTGGACGGCGCCGCCTTCAATCTGGCCCTGAACCAGGCGTCGATCGATGACCGAGCCGACATCGAGGGCCACCCACAGGTCGACCACCTGCACCTGGTAGGTGATCAGATCAACCTCGACTTCGGCGATAAAGGTTCCCCAGGCATACGAGTGAAAGGGTTCGCCGCGTAAGGCCGTAGCATCCCAGAACACATGGTCCGGCTGTCGGGCGGGTTGCAGTATGGTGACTTCACCGGGTTCATCGAGTCGAGCTTTGAGCTTGTCGGCCGCTTTCAGCAGGGTCGCGCCGAATAGTACCACCGACATGGAGGCTCCGGTAATGGACAGGAACGGGACTGCATCCGTATCGCCACGGGCATGGGACACCCGTTCGGCGGGCAGGCCCAGGTGCCCGGCCACCAGTTTGCGAAACGCGGTGTGCAATCCCTGACCCATTTCCACCAGTTCGCTGAGGATCTCGATCCGGCCGTCAGGGTGTTTTCTCAGACCGATGGAGCGTGAATCCAGCGGAATCTTGGAATCCACGGAGTTCGGTGCGCCGAATTTGACCAGGGCCTGTCCCAGTCCTCGACGGGTGGACGGGCCGACCGGCAGGGTCTTCCGACGACGGTAATAGCCGGCGGCCTCCGTCGCCGCGTTGATCGTCTCGTCCAACCCGATGGCGAAGTGATAGCGGCCACCGGTAATGGTCTCGTCTCCCTGCTTGATGAACAGAGAGCGTTTCATCTCCAGTGGTTCTCTGCCGAGCTTGCGGGCCAGCGCGTTGAGGTGGGTTTCGNNTGCGAAATAGTTCTGCGGCGCACCGAAGCCCCGGAATGCACCGGGCATCGGGTTGTTGGTGGCCAGCCCCCGGCCCCGCACCCGGATTGCCGGAAAGTGGTAGACGCCGGAGGCCTTTTTCGTTCCGGTATCAAGGACCATGGCGCTGGATTGTGAGTAGCCGCCGCCCTGGAAAAGACTGTCGATATCCACGGCGAGAATGGAACCGTCGGCGGCCAGAGCGGAGGTGACGGTGATGCGGGACGGGTGCCGCTTGGTGGTGCACAGCAGGTCTTCTTCCCGGGTGTAGATCAGGCGTACCGGCTTTCCGCAGCGGTGTGCGGCGACGGCGCTCTGGGCGGCCAGAAACATCGGTGGTTCGATCTTGCCGCCGAAGCCGCCGCCGACCGTGGTCTGGATCACCCGAACCGATGCCTCGTCCCAGCCCAGTGCCGCCGCCACCACTTTGCGCACGGCGTGGGGACCCTGGGACGAGACGTATATCGTCATCCGGTCTGCTTCGGGACAGGCGAGTACGCCTTGGGGCTCCAGGTAGAGGTGATCCTGGTAGCCGGTTTCGGTGGTCGTGGTAAAAACCTCCGCAGCCCGGGCAAAGGCACCATCCACATCGCCGTGACCGAAGCGTTCTTCAAGGTAGATATTGTCCGAGCCGAAAATCGGCGGTTTGTCGCCGGCCAGTGCTTCTTCCATGGTGCGGATGGCCGGGATTTCGTCGTATTCGATGATCGTCCGGCCGGCCAGCCGGTGGAGCTTGGCCGGATCGCCGCCGACCAGCAGGAGCACGGCTTCGCCGCGGTATTGGACGCTGCCGGGGGCGAAAAACGGGCAGGGATCCTTGAAATAACTGATCTGGTTGACCCCGGGTACGTCGGCGGCTCTGACCTGAAAATAACCGGCCGGCAATTCCGGGACGGTGATCGATGTAATGGTGCCACGGCGCACCGAGGAGCGCACGGTCACCGCGTGGAGCATGTCCGGAACATGCAGATCGTGCACGTAACGGGCACCACCGTCACATTTATCCGGGGTATCTGCTCGGTCCAGGTTGACGGTAAATATGCTGTTCACTCGGGCCACTCCCTGGTCACTGCGGCCAAGTCCCTTTGCACTGCGTTGCCGATCGCCTCGGCGTCGCCGGCCAGCAGCCGGATCGCATCGAACTGCGGTCGGCGAGGGAGCCGTTGCACCATCAGTGCGTCGGTGCCGAACCAGGATGGCAGGAAGGCGCCCAGGTAGAACCCTCGTTCCCGCAGCAATCCCAATGCCCACGGCGCCGCCGGGTCTCCCAGGTTGATCTGGGCCTGCAGGATGGAGCGTTGGTTGGTTTCCAGAAATCCCTCCAGCCAGGAGCCGAAATTGTGGCCCGATCGGGCCATGCGGCAGCGAATCAGCCCGGCGAATTCAAGCTTCTCCGTGGCCGGTTCGGCGGCAGTTGTTTGCGGCGGCGAGCCGTCGCCATAGCTGCGGGTCAGGCCGAGGCGGGCGCAGCAACCGCCGACAAAGTTGAGGTATTCGCCGGGTACGTGAATGGTGTGCGGTGTATCGCTGAATATCTTGAAGAGAGAGAGGAGCGAGGTTGGCGTCCCCTCCGGGTTGGGCAAACATTCCAGTTGCAGGCCGGTCGGCAGAAGAGCATGTTCGAGAGCCATTTTTTGCGAAATCGTGGTGTTGCAGACCGCTTCGGCCATCAGTACGCGGACGCCGGCCAGCGGGGGCAACTCGGTCAAGGCGGTCACACTGAGCGCCTGGCCGAGTTTGAGGTGACGATAGCGACGCCGGACCATGAGCTGCCCGACCTCATAATTGCCTGGGGTGCCGTCGATGGCAAACAGGCCGACCAGACCGACGATCAGACCTGCCGGATCTCTGACCACCAGGGTGTACTGTTCGTTTCCGCTGTTGCGCTCGACAATCGCCTCGGGGTCGTAGACATAGCGAACCGGGAAACTGTCGCCGTAGACTTCCCGGTAGCAGTCGACGATGCCGGGGGCGTCCTCGGGTCGGAACAGGCCGAGAGTGAAACCTTCTTGCAGCTTCTTTTCGGCTAGCATCAGTGCTCTCTATAACTGCGTTGAATGAGGACCAGCAGGAGTCCTGCGCACACTACCAGCCCTGCCATGCTCGCCCGAAATCCGGCCAGCGAGGCGTAGGTCGGGTTCTCTGCCACCGTTGTTCCGGTAGCATACAGATAGGAAGAAATGGCCAGGCCAAGCGAGCCGGCCACCGGCATGAGCAAGGAGTTGAGACCGGAAAATACCTCTTCCTCACCGGGCGGTGCCAGTTTCAGGAGCTGCACGGTGCCGGCGATGGTCAACCAGGCAAAAGCGGCTCCGAAGGCGGCCAGAGAGAGAAAGGTGAGCGCCCTGCCGAACAGCGGGCCGACGAGAACGGACAAAATAGAGGTTGTCAGCAGCACCAGTCCACCGACCAGCAACACCCGCTTGGGGCCGATCCGGTCGGTCAGTCTACTGCTCAGCGGGGTCAGCAGCGCATGGTGTCTTGTCGCGGCGGCTGGTTGCCGGTCAGTGCCCGCCGGCATCGATCACCTGCATAGTCAGGCTGAGGGCATCAATGGTCACGAATCTCGGGGCGAAGACGGCCTCCCGGTCGAAAAGCTCGGTACCCTGCAGCAGATGGACGATAACCTCGTTGGCCAGCAGCGTATTGGCCAGCAGACAGCCGATGGCCGTGGTCGGGGCCGGCCCGGTGGCCCTGGCCCGGTCGAATATCGCAACGGCCGCAGGGTTGAACTGTTGCGCCACCAGAGAGGCCAGTTGGCCCGGTCGATGTTCGGAGCGGGCCCGTACCTGTCGGGCGAACTCGTCTTCCATCATGCCTCCGGGCCGATAGTTGATCATCATCGAGCCGAAACCGAACGCGCCGGCCGTAAACATGGGCACCCCGCAGCGTTCCAGCACGGCCGGGGTCATTCGTTTGACTTCGGCCCCCTTTTCCACGTCGATGGCGCCGATATGGGCATCGGCACCATCGATGAAATCTTCGAGATTTTCGGGCTGCAGTCCTTCCGGCCAGGTCTTGATACGGATGGCCGGGTTGATGGAGCGGGCCAGTTCCACATAGACGTCAAGTTTCGGGCGGTCCATGGTATGGCCGAAGGCAGCTGCCTGGCGGTTCATGTCCGGCGGGTCGAACAGCCCGTTTTCAGCCAGGCGGAAACAGCTGCAGCCGGAGCGGACCAGCGCCAGGAAGGCGCCGCCGCCGACACCGCCCAAACCGGAAATGGCAATCGTCTTTTCAGCCAGAATCTGTAGCCCCTGTTCCTGGAAAAACGGCCGGCAGCGGTTAAGAAAATCATGCATTTCAGAGTGCTCCTTTCATGAACATGCCCGGCATCTGCCACTGCATCTCCTTCTTGATGAGCGCCGCGACCTCGGCCCACGAGCCGTAACTGGTATTGGTCTGCAGGCGGCGCAGCTGCCAACGATTTTGCAGGACGGGGCGTTCGGGAAACGACATGATGCCTCCTGTGGCTGTCCACGTCCCGCATCAACCGGGCCGGGGGGACAAAACGTTTCCCGGGATTGTTGCATCATTTGCATTAAAAAACAAGGCTCGTTCATTTTTTCGCAACCGGCGTTACCATTGAAAGTGAGCGGGGGACAGGTTAAAACCTGTCCCGCCGATTTTCATTTAAAAACCCTGCAGGACGGGACGAGCCAGGTTGGCCGAACAGCATGATTAGTGCCACGTTGTGGTAGAAAGTGGAATGGTTATATTCTTGTAGCGTGAAGAGGAGATGCGGTCGGTTTTGGAGATAGGGGGATTTTTTCATTCATTTTCTAACGCATTTCGGAGGCTTACGATGAAAATGCAAAAAGATATGATTGATTCGTTTCAGCTATCACACCGTGATTACATGAAAAATCTCGCCGTCTGCCTGGATAGGATCGAGAAGGAATTTGAGGAGTCTCGTGAAATTGATGAGATCTGCACTGGAGAGTGGTGCCGGGCCATCGAGTTTTCCCTCGATGAGTTGGCCAAGGATCTGTATTCGATCAGCGAGCCGCGCTGGGTCTCGCAAGATTATTCTCGAACCCTGCGCAATATGCGTCGCCGGTTGCACGATCTCTACGCCAAGTATCAGGGCGTGCGCTCACTCAGTGAACATTAGGGAACCTTGAAAAATTGTCATTTCGCCCAATCTCATCGTTGCGCAATCAAATTTTATCCTCGGAATATCGTATATATGCATGCGGTAAAATTTTCATGCACGCCTCGATCTTGAACGAAATTCCGAATTTTTCAAGCTCCCCATTAGGATGTAGAATCGAAAGGCTGCTGCTGGCGCAGCGCATCAGCAGCAGCCTTTCATGATGGTGCGGCCGGTAATACCGTTGACCCAGCGGGCAATGATTTCGACGGCGCAGCCGACGCCGGGTGTAACGGTGATTGCCTCGACCGGGCAGTTCTTGGCGCAGGCCCCGCATTCCATACAGGCATCGCGGTCTTCTATCCGCGCTTTTTTATCGGCAACAACAAAGATCCGGTGCGGGCAGACCGTTTGACAGAGACCGCAGCCGATGCAGGTTTCCGTGTCCAGATGCAGGGTTGCGATATCGGGAATGTAGCGATAATCTTTCATCTCATCATCTCACGTGCTGAGGAACGGCGAGGCGAGCCAGAGCAGTGTTCCGGCGACAGCGAGCAGGATCTGCAGCGGAACGCCCCGCCGCATTTCGAACTCGACTCCCGACGGCGATGTATAGGGAGTGCAGCCGGTAAAGTTCATAGCCTGGAACGAACTGACGGCGACGATCCAGAGCAGCAGTGCGATCTGCTCAACAGGCGCCGGCGGCGCGGCCGTACTCAGCACAAGAGCCGTGCCGGCGAGCAGGCCGGGCCATAGGCCCTTGATCCAGAATTGCCGACCGGGCAGCCAGGGCAGCAGGATCGGCACCAGGGCCGAGCCGCAGACCATGCCGATAACCGTGGCGGCGAGCAGCAGCAATCCGCGTTGCCAGGCCGCCGACAGCGAGAAGATCTCCGGCGACACCCCGGAGATAACGAAACCGACGACCATGATCAAGGCCAGCTGCTTGAGCTGCAGATACAGTTCCACCGGAATGAGAACGAGCCGCTCTTTCAGGGGAAATGTTACGGTTCGCATCGCTTCCCCGGCGGTATCGCCCTGTTCCAGGAAGGCCGGCAGGTCGGTGGCCTTGATCGGCCCATAGACGACGGAAAACCCGCACCTTTTCTTGACCTCGAAGGCGGAGACGCCGGTTGCCCCGAGCTGCGGCACGATCAACCGGCGGTGGCTGATGAAGTCCGCCAGCAGGGTGTGCTTAACGCTGTGCACGATTTCCTCGGTGGAAAAGGTTCCCTTGCCGGCGGCGCACCAGACGTTGACCCCGCGGGTATCGACGACCAGGATCCAGGTGTCGATACCCGTCAGGGAGAAACGCAGCGCATCGAAAGAGAGCTTGTAGTTACCCGTCACCAACACCGGCGCTTCGGCGGTCGGTGTGCCAACCGCGTACAGGCCGGGCACCACCTTGTAATGATTCCTTATCGGACCCAGCCGGGTCAGAAATGCGCCAAGTCGGTCGTGGCGGTCGGGGCTCGTTGCCACTTGCGGCACGCGGCCGGCAGCCGTCTCGAGAAAATCGACGACGAACGGGTCGAGCCGGTATCCCGGCCGTTCATGAACCCCGGACCGGGGTTGTTGTTTGGGGCCTCAACACGGCGCATCATCGCCGGTCGAGCAGCCGCCGGCGTTGTTTACGGCAGGACGCAGCGCCGTCAACGGCTGGAGGGAAATCGGTTGGTTCGGATGTTCGGGAGTCATCGTGCCGACACGGGTCTGGAATCCGGTCCTAACGGTTTGAGTAGAATGCGCCGTTTAGCCGTCAACACTATCACCGAGGCCGCTCCATCTTCAAGGAAAAACGTAGGAGTCTACCAAAAGAATAAGCATCATCGCCGGACGCGGCGATATTATGGCTGCAGGTGTTAAGAAAAAATAACGCAGGCGCAGCTCTGCCCTCGCACCGTTTGGCTTTTCGCGTAGTGCGTTGCCGCCGCTTCCCCGGTCAACCAATGGAATACTGTCGCGTCCACGGGACAAATAACGCTACGAATGTTCAGTGAGGTCCGAGTCCGCCTGTTTAGTATAGCTTCATTTGGTGGATAAAGTTCATGGACCACCTGGGCAAACGCTGTTAGAATAGCCGGTCAGAACGCCCCTCAAAAAACGGTATACGACAACATTTTCCAACCATACGGAGCATTTATGCCGAGACGTGACGATATCCGTAAAGTTCTGATCATCGGTTCCGGCCCGATCGTCATCGGGCAGGCCTGTGAATTCGATTACTCCGGTACCCAGGCGTGTAAGGCGCTGCGCTCTCTGGGCTACGAGGTGGTGCTGGTCAACTCCAACCCGGCAACGATCATGACCGACCCGGGAACGGCCGATGCGACCTATATCGAACCGCTGAACGTCAGGACGCTGGAGAAGATCATCGCCGCGGAGCGGCCGGATGCGCTCCTGCCCAACCTGGGCGGGCAATCGGGTCTCAATCTCTCCTCGGAGCTGTATCGTGCCGGAATTCTGGATAAATACAACGTCACGGTGATCGGCGTCAATATCGAGGCCATCGAACGCGGCGAGGACCGTACCGCCTTCAAGCAGACCATGGATCGGCTCGGGATTGAGATGCCGCGCAGCACCGCCGTGACGACGCTCGAAGCGGCGGAACAGGTGGCCGCCGATCTCGGCTATCCGGTGGTCATCCGACCGGCCTACACGATGGGTGGCACCGGCGGCGGCCTGGTCTTCAATCTCGAGGAATTGCGTACCATCGTACCGCGCGGCCTGAAGGCCAGTCTGATCAACCAGGTTCTGGTCGAGGAGTCGGTACTGGGCTGGGAAGAGTTGGAACTGGAAGTGGTGCGTGACGCGAAAAACCAGATGATTACCGTCTGTTTCATCGAAAATGTCGATGCTATGGGTGTGCATACCGGAGACAGTTTTTGCACCGCGCCGATGCTGACCATCGACCAGGCCCTGCAGAAACGGCTGCAGGACGCCGCCTATGCGATTGTCGAAGCGATCGAGGTGATCGGCGGCACCAATGTCCAGTTCGCCCACGACCCGAGCAGCGGGCGGCTGGTGGTCATCGAGATCAACCCGCGCACGTCTCGTTCTTCGGCCCTGGCTTCAAAGGCCACCGGTTTTCCGATCGCCCGGGTTTCCACCTTGCTGGCCGGCGGCCTGACCATGGATGAAATGCCCTATTGGCGCGACGGCAGCCTGGAACGCTACACGCCGTCGGGCGACTATGTGGTCGTCAAGTTCGCCCGCTGGGCGTTCGAGAAATTTCCCGGGATCGAGGATCGGCTCGGCACCCAGATGCGTGCCGTCGGTGAGGCGATGAGCATCGGCAGGACCTACAAGGAGGCCCTGCACAAGGCGATTCGCAGCCTGGAAATCAATCGCTACGGGCTCGGTTTTGCCAAGGACTTCAACAAGCTCCCGCTGGCAACCCTGTTCGAGCGCCTCAGCGTCGCCACCAGCGAGCGGCAATTCCTGATGTATGAGGCACTGCGCAAAGGGGCCACCATCGAGCGATTGCACGAGCTGACGCATATCAAACCCTGGTTTATCGAGCAGATGAGGGAGCTGGTGATGCTGGAGGAGCAGATCCGCGAGTGCCGGGGCGCCGAATTGCCGGATGAACTCCTGCGTCAGGCCAAGCTGGACGGTTTTGCCGACCGCTATCTGGCCATGCTGCTCGGTGTTGCCGAGAGCAGCATCCGTGAGCAGCGGACGCGTCTGGGCGTCGTGCAGGGCTGGCAGCCGGTGCCGGTCAGCGGTGTCGCCGATGCGGCCTACTATTACTCGACCTATCACGAAGCAGACCAGGTGAAAGTGAGCGACCGGCGCAAGATCATGGTGCTCGGCGGCGGGCCGAACCGCATCGGCCAGGGCATCGAGTTCGATTACTGCTGTGTCCACGGTGTGTTTGCCGCCGCCATGGACGATTTCGAAACGATCATGGTGAACTGCAATCCCGAAACGGTTTCCACCGACTACGACACGGCCGACCGTCTGTATTTTGAGCCGCTGACCCTTGAAGACGTCCTTGAAATCGTCGAAAAGGAAAAGCCCGAAGGCGTCATCGTCCAGTTCGGCGGCCAGACGCCTTTGAAGCTGGCGGTCGCGTTGGAAAAGGCCGGGGTGCCCATTATCGGCACCAGCCCTGATGCCATCGACCGCGCCGAAGACCGCGAGCGCTTTCAGGCGTTGCTGCACAAGCTTGATCTCAAGCAGCCTGCCAACGGCCTGGCCCGGTCTTTTGAAGAAGCTGAAAAAGTCGCGGAGAGGATCGGATATCCCGTGGTTGTTCGCCCCTCCTACGTACTTGGCGGGCGGGCCATGGAAATTGTCTACGACGTGACTCAGTTGCGCAATTACATGAAGTTTGCCGTTGAGGCTTCGCCGGAGCATCCCATCCTGGTCGACAAGTTTCTCGAAGATGCGATTGAAGTCGACGTCGACGCCCTGTGCGATGGGCAGGATGTGGTCATTGGCGGAATCATGGAGCATATCGAAGAGGCGGGTATTCATTCAGGAGACTCAGCCTGCGCTCTGCCGCCGTATTCTCTTAACGAGGAGTTGGTTGAAGAGATCAAGCGCCAGACGGTGGCCCTTGCTCTTGAATTGAACGTCGTCGGACTGATGAATATCCAGTTTGCGGTGAAGCAGGGCACCATCTATCTGATTGAAGTCAACCCCCGCGCAAGCCGTACCGTGCCGTTCGTCTCCAAGGCGACCGGTCGCCCCCTGGCCCAGATCGCGGCTCGCCTGATGGCCGGCAAGACCCTGAAAGAACTCAATGTCAGCGGGTATGTGGTGCCGTCTCATGTCTCGGTCAAGGAAGCGGTTTTTCCCTTTGTCAAATTCCCGGGAGTGGACACTCTTCTCGGTCCGGAGATGAAATCGACCGGCGAGGTGATGGGGATCGATGCAGATTTCGGTCACGCCTTCGCCAAGGCCCAGCTCGGCGCCAATGTCAAGCTGCCGACCCAGGGAACGGTTTTCATCAGTGTGAAGGACTCGGATAAAAAACACATCCTCGAACCGGCGCGTAAAATCGCCGAAGCCGGCTTCAGGATCGTCGCCACACGCGGGACGGCCGCCTTTCTCCGGGAAAAGAGTGTTTCCTGCCAAGATATCAATAAGGTTAAAGAGGGAAGGCCGCACATTGTCGATGCGATAAAAAGCCATGAAATCGACATGGTTTTCAACACCACTTTCGGTGCCCAATCGGTGGCGGACTCCTATTCCATCAGGCGCAGTGCCCTGATGTACAACGTGGCTTACTACACCACAATGGACGGAATCAGAGCGGCGGTCGACGGAATTGTCGCTGTGCAGCGAGAAAGTCTTGACGTCAAACCG
>NPIE01007895.1_pt1 | contig 10334 bp, 8 predicted proteins | sample 8637661 | NCBI WGS metagenome assembly NPIE01 (sample SAMN07420842, study PRJNA396082) | bioreactor metagenome | isolation source: sample BA12 brine-fed electro-methanogenic bioreactor BA | place: Japan: Kochi | collected 2016-12-09 | reverse complement strand
GTGCTGCCGAACATCTCCGAGGAGCACGCCTGGTAGATGCGCACCGCGCGGCCCGAGTTCTCACACGAATCACGCACCGCCTCGAAGAGGCGCAGCGTGCCCGTGGCGTCCACGTCCGCAGTATAGCTCGGCTGCTCGAAGGAGACCGCCACATGCGATTGAGCAGCCAGGTTGTAGATCTCGTCCGGCTGCACGCTCTCGAGGATTCGTCGCAGGCTGGTCCCATCCGTCAGGTCGCCATAGTGCAGGAAGAGCTTCACGCCCTCCTCGTGCGGGTCCTGATAGAGGTGGTCGATCCGATCGGTATTGAAAGTCGAGGCACGACGGATGATCCCGTGGACCTCGTACCCCTTCGCAAGCAGAAGCTCAGCCAGGTACGAACCGTCCTGACCCGTGATGCCTGTGATGAGTGCCTTCTTCATCGGGACTCCTTGCGTGTGTCGGTACCGCACCGACATCGTACCCCACGCCTCGAGGTCAGGCGTCCGAAGCTTCGGATGAGCGAGCTGAGCTATAGTTGCGCGTACAGCGCGCTTGTCTCCGAGGCCATCCGATCCCAGTCGTACTCAGCGAGCGCACGTTCGCGAATCGCATCCGCTCGTTCTCGAAGCGCAACCTCACTTGCGAGGCACTCACGCAGTCGCACGGCAAGGTGTGCCGAGTCGCCGGCGTGGAAGTACTCCCCGTTCTCTCCCAGCACTTCCGCGTTGGGAGGAATGTCGCTCGCCAGCACGGGGGCACCGTAGGCGAGCGCCTCGAGCAGGACGATGGGGAGGCCCTCGAGATCGGACGGGAGCACGAACAGGGCGCAGTGCCTAAACAGCGCAGCAAGCCGGGCACCGTACTCGTAGCCGGTGAACACTACCGAGTGGGACGCGGCCGAACGCAATGAGTCCACGTAAGCATCGCTGTGGCTTGTGTCGCCGGCGATTACGAGCTGCAAAGCGGTCTCGATCGTGCTCCATGCCTGCAGGAGGTGATGGCACCCCTTCTCGGGGACCAGGCGTCCCGCAAAGAGCACGTACTCTCCGGGTTCGACACCCGCGTCCTGCAAAGCAACCATGTCATCGCCCGGATCGATGCTCACTCCGTTAGGGATGTACGTCACGCGGCGCGCCCCGCTGGCCGTGTACGAGGCCGCAAGCGTCTCCGACACCGAAATCGTGGCGTGAGGCACGTGGAGCGCCATCCATTCGGCAATGCGCAAGATCCTACTCGCCGCGCCCCCCCCCACTTGCCGCGTCGCCAATCCTGCCCGTGGACTGTCGCAACGACCTTCCGGCCCCTTAGTCGCGCGAAGGGAGACACAAGGCATGGTCCGATGGCGTGGTAGTGGACGATGTCGTACCCACCACGCCAGCACGCAAACGTGGCGAGCAGGCTGTGCACGATGGCGTCCAGGTGCTTCGTGCCGACGGTGGGGAGGCTCACCAGCCGCATCCCTCTGTGTTCGCGCAGGGTGCGCGGCGTGTAGTTGGGCCGAGTGAAGACCGTGACCTCGTGACCCATCGCGGCCAGACGCGCCCCCAGCTCCTCCACATGGCGTTCCACACCCCCGTGGGTGGCAGGGACGCCCTTCTGCCCGATGAACGCGATCCTCATCCGCGCATCGCCGCCTCATACGTACGCAGCAGACCGGCGAGGTGCGCATCCGGCGAGAAGTGTTCGCGCACACGCTCGCGGGCCGCAACGCCCAGGCGCGTGGCGAGGGCAGCGTCGTCCCGAAGTCGGGTCAGCGCCCGCGCGAGCTCGGCGACATCGCCGGGAGGCGCCAGCAATCCGCTTAGGCCGTCCTCGATCAGCTCCGGAATCCCGCCTATCGCCGACGCAACCACCGGTGCACCGGCAGCCATCGGCTCCAGCACGGACATCGGCGCGTTCTCATAACAGGTTGAGGGCACAACACACGCCAGTGACTCCTCGATGAGCCGCTGGACCGCACGGCCATCAACACGACCGAGGAACTCCGCCGAGGAGAAGCGGTCGCGCAGTTCAGCCTCCTGCGGGCCTTCGCCGGCGACGATCGCCCGAACGCCCGCACGCTCGGCAGCTTCCAGGAATACGGCGATTCCTTTCTCACGCGACAGACGCCCGGCGAAGAGCACGTAATCTCCGCCGCGCCACGCGCCCGCCACTGGCACCGCGTTCGGTACAACGTCGCATGGCACGTCCCAGCCACCCGACGACATCTTCTCCGCGAGAAACGCACTCGGACTGATGAAACGCGTCACACCGCGCTCATAGGCACGCCTGATGCGCTGAAACGATGTTTCCGCGGCCGACAGCGCGCTTGCTGCCAGGCTCCCCCTCACACACCGCCCGCGAACTGCAGCCCCGTAGCAGTAGCGACCGCACCGTCGAGGTTCGCAGACGGCCTCTCCGCGCCACAGCAGCACATCGGCCGGACAGATGTGATGGTAGTCGTGCAGCGTCTGCACGACCGGGACCCCGGCCCTGCGCGCAGCATCCAGGATCGATGGCGATATCTGGCGGTGGATGCCGTGCACGTGGATGATGTCGGGCTGGAAGTCAGCGAGCAGGCGGTAGAACCGCCTCTTGGCATCGTGGTTGAGGAACATGTGCGCCGCCGCCGTGAGCTTCTCGGTCGTGCTGAATGCGCCTTCGGAACCAAGCTCAACCCACGCCGGGAAGTACTGCCCCCAGGGCGAGGGGTCATTTGCCGGATGCCTGACCGAGAAGTGCGCAACCTCGTGTCCCGAGCGCTCAAGCCAGCTGACCTCGTCGAACATGACGCGCTCGAGTCCGCCGCGCAAATACCAGAACTTGTTGACGCACAGGATCCTCACGTGGTACTTCCACGCCTCGGCCTGAGAGGGTGCGCAGGCACCCCCACCGCTACCATCCCACCTTCGATACTCCGGGTGACCACCGCGCCGGCGCCCACAACGGAGCCGTCACCGATGCAGACTCCATCGACCACGATGCACCCCGCACCCAGCCAGCAGTCAGTGCCGATGTCGATGCCACTTCTCGTCACGCCTTGCTCACGAATCGGCACCTCGGTGCTCGCGATGACGTGATTCTCAGCGATGATCTTCACTCCGGGACCGATGATCGTGTTTCGTCCGATGTTCACCGGACCTTTGGCTCCGATGTACGAGCCTTCGCTCACCCCAACGCGCTCGCCAAGAACACAGCCCACGCCCAGATCCCGAAGAACGCTCGTCACTTCGATTTGAACACCTCGGCGAAGCGTTACTCCCCTGTTGAGAACGATGCCCGTCGCCCCGAGGCAGTCCAGACGGCAGTAGTCATCTATCGTCACCCCTGGCTCCAGATGAAGATGCCGAGGGTTGGTGATTGTGACCCTCCGGCCCACGAAGACCGGAAACGTCCAGTTTCCGGTGCGCAGTGAGACAAGCACGCCCCGTGAAACCATCGCAGCACGATTCAGGACGAAGCTCACGAGGGCCCCCGAAGGAATCTCATCCGCCACGTCAAACGCTGCATCACGTTTGACTCGTCGCGCCAGGGCAACGAGAGTGCGCCTAATCATCTTGGACACACCTCGAGACCATTGGCGGTGCCAAACGGGGAAGGTCGCCCGTCAGCTTCGCCTTCGCGACCCACGTCGCTGGAATCTTGATGTGCTTCTTCATCGCGGGAGAGACCGAACCAATCATCCAGCAGTTCGCGTCACAGGCACACACGCGCTCGCGAACCGCCCTGGCCTCGTCGCTTCCCCAGATCTCATCGAACGGCTTCTCCTTGAGCGAGCCCATCGAAGCGTCCATCCCGTTGCAGGGCTTGATGACTCCGAATGGATCGACGAAGAAGATGTCCGTGCCCATGTCGCAGGGAAGCAGCCTCGAGCCTCCCCTGACGTAGTTCGCCAGACCCACGTTGAACCACGCACGGAACCAATTCTTGGGCCGACCGGTCTTAAGAAGCCGCCGTGCGACTTCCTCGAGGTTGCCGGCAACCCTGTCCTTGTCCTCGATCACGTTGTCGAATTTGTGGAAGTAGTAGGCGTTGTGCATAGCGGCGGTGGCAAATTCTAGACCCATCGCATCGGCTAGTTCGTACAACTCCAGGAGATCATCGGCGTTGCGATCGGACAGGGTGATCCCGAAGCCGATGTCCCTCACGCCCATCGCGCGAAGCTTCAGCAGCGTGCGCAGACCATGGTCGAAACCGTCCTTGATTCCGCGCAGCTCGTCGTTCGCGGCGGGCAGACCCTCCAGCGAGACCCGGAAACCTAGATCCGGGAACCGCTCCGCGAGCGCCACGATCCGATCCGTGAAGTACCCGTTCGTGGAGATTACGATCCGATCAGCCTTGGGCCGCAGAACCCCCACGAACTCTGCAATGTCGCTGCGAAGAAACGGTTCGCCGCCCGTGATGTTGGCGAACTTCACATGCGGAAGCGAGCGCAGGTCGTCCGGGCGAAGTTCGTCCTCGGGCTTCGACGGGTGCTGCCATGTGTTGCACATGTGGCAGTGCGCGTTGCAGCGGTATGTGACTGCGACTAGAGCTTCCACGTGATCTCAGACTCCCTGCTCGCGGATTCTGCACTCCGAACCAGCGTGCAGTGCGCACCCATCCTGGCAAGCACCATGCTCATGCGGGGACAACCTCGGATTCCCGTTTCGATCCTCCAACACTCGCCTCGTGCAACGCTAGGGCTAACCCTGCAATCACCCAGAACGCGCTGCTCGGGCCCTTGTACGTGAGCGGTGTACTCGCGAGCATGCCAACGACAAGCAGCAACACCGCCGCAATGCCTCCATAGCGCACGGCGCCCGCAAGCTTTGGCCTCCGGAGGACCCTCACGATTCTGAATCCCAACCACACCACTGCTCCCACGCCTAGCCCGCCCACCTGCGAGAACAGCGCGATCCACCCGACATCTCCCACGAACCGCGCGCCGACCGCGTCAAGGCCCAACGCCGAGACGCCCACGGGACCGAGGGCACTGCCATAGGAGGTGCCGAAACTTCCTGGCCCCATTCCCAGTATCGGTGCCCTCTCAAAGACGGCCATCATCACACCACTGACCACGTAGCCGCGGTTCTTCGCTACCTGCACGGTCCAGAACCAGGCATCGCCGAGGTCAGCAAGCCTGGACGCTAACGCGTCGAGGCCGACACTCGCGTCAACTACTACGAACACTACCGCCGCGAGCGCAGCTAAGACCCCCGCCGTTCTCATCTTCGCCGAGACTACTGCCGCACCCAGCAGCCAAGCAAGATAGACACCGGCGAGAATGATCGTTGCTTGTCGTGACTGGCTCAGAAGGACCATCAGGGATCCGAACGCTGCGACGAGCGCCCGCAACGACGGCAATCTCGTCCCAGAGGATTCTGATCCTTCGGCCAGCGTACCTAGCAGGATGCCAATCCACAGGGTGAGCGTCATTCCGTAAGCGTTGTAGTGGCCCAGGGTCCCCGCCACCACACGCCCACCGACAGTTGCCAGCGTATCGACCTGCGAGGTCACGACCCCCAGCGCATACTGCCCCGTCCAGAAGAACGCAGCGATTGGCGCACCGCCAACATACTCTGCCAGCCCTACCAGAGACTGACTGAGCACCACCGCCATTGCTACTCCCGGCAGGAGCCTTACGACGGTCGCTCTTGTCTCATGATTCGCCAGGCTGAGGGCGATTGGCACGAACCTGAGGTAGACCCGAACCCAGTAGACTGCATCAACGACCGGCGGCCTGTTCACCAGCCATGAGACAAGGGCTACCGCGAGCAGGGCTGCTGGCGGTCCGATGATTCGAGCAACGGTCTCCCGTTCTTGCGTGTCGGCGCTACCCGTCGATACTCGCAACACGAGCACGATGCCGAGCAACACTGAGGCAAGGTCCGGGACCGCGAGCAACACGCTGCCCCCAGGAACGAACTTCAGCGCCCAGCCCTCAATGGGCAACCACAACAGAAGCGCCAGGATCACCCAAGCAGGTCGCCGATAGGCTAGCCATGCGAGCAGAAGCACAGAGGGAATCGCGAGTGCGACAGTCGGCACAGACACGACCATGAACCCGACCAAAACGAACAAGAGTACCAGGGCAACATCTGAGGCCCGACGTCCTGAAAGCATCATTATGGAGTTTCCGGTCCGATGCGATACCGAATCACCTTCGCCGGTACTCCTCCCACAATCGCATAAGCCGGGACATCCTTCGTCACAACAGCGCCGGCCCCAATCACCGCACCCTCGCCTATCGAGACTCCGGCAAGCACGGTGCAGTTGGCCGCCAGCCATGCACCTTCACCGATCACCACTGGACTTCTCACGTCATCAGCCATCGCTAGCGGCACATCCACGGAGGAGACATCGTGGTCCTGGCTGTAGATGGTGACGTTCGGTCCAATCAGTACCCAATCGGCGATCGACACCCCCCCTGCATTGATGAAGCTGCCCTGGTTGATTCCAACATGCTCGGCGATGTGCAGTCGGCCTGGGTACTCCACCCACAGGTCTTCACCAAGAAACACGTCACGACCGACAGACGCGAATCCGTACAGCCGACGCCTCAGTCCGCTACCCACGCGTCCCGGGACTGTCGCAACGAAGCGCTTCAGCCAGCGCTTGATCTCCGTACCGACGCTCCAGCCCGAGCGCTCGATCCAGCCCGGCCCGTCTCCATAGATCTCACCCATCATGCAATCCTCTCATGATGTCGAGGTACCTCGCAGCGACGACCGGGTAGTCCATCTCTGTCCGAGCATACTCGCCTACCGAGCGACCCAGTCGGGCTGCGAGTTCGCGATCGCGTTCAACCTCGCTGATCGCCGCGAGAATCGCGTCCGGATCCGAAGGTGGAACGAGCAACGCATTCTCCCCGTGCCACAGCGGCAGGAAGTCGGTGCGGTCACCGATGCCGACGATGAGCGCCTTCCCGGCGGCCATGGCCTCGGCAACCGCTGTGGGAAAGCCTCCGGGGTGCGTCACATTGGGGAAGACCACGATGTCGCTCGCAGCCAGGTGCGCAGGAACTTCATGGTTCGGCACCATCCCGGTGACGTGAGTGTTCGGACCACGATAGCAGTCGGACGACTCACTCGAGGCCAGCGCTCCTCCGACGAACACGAACCGGACGTCTTCGAACCCCGGACGCCCAAGGGCCGATCGCGCCGCCGCCAATAATGTCGCACTTCCCTTGTACGCGGCCAATCGCCCCACGTAGGAGACGACGAGCTGGTCGGGGCTGGCACCGTAGGAGCCCCGCAGATCCTCGACCGGCCCGCTGTGGAGACATCTCGCTACGTCCACCGGCTTCGGGATGACGTGGATCCGCTCGCTCGGGTAGCCGTACTTGTCCACGAATCGCCGTCGGCCGGCCTCGTTGTAGGTGATGATGGCTGCTACGTCCCGCACGACGGGCGATTCCCACAGCGCCATCACACGGTGCTTCGGCGAGATTGGAATATCATCGCCGGGATCGTAGTAGACCACTGGTATATCGTGTCTGCGGGCGAACGCATGCGTTTGATAGCTCCTCGGCGTGAGCCAGCTGAATGGGTTCTCCATGATCACGTCGGGTCGAACGTCACGCAGAGCACGCGAGTAGCCCGGCATCCAGGAGACGATGCCCCCGGACTCCTTGCGGGCAAACCGGATCGATCTTGACGGCAGCAGACGCAGATCGAACCGATCGGGCAGATCGGGCAGGCCGATCTCGGTGAGCCTGGTCTTCCCGAATCGCTCTCTGTCGTTGGGGCTGGCCATGTCAGGCGCAAGCGAGACGAAGCGCACCTCGTCGTCGACCTCTAGCATCTCCATGCCCATGCGAAGGTCCTTGTCACCGCGGTAGAGCTCGATGAACTCATGGGAGTCCGCGATCAGCACGCAGCACTCGCCCCCTCGATCTGCTGTGGGAAGAAGAAGTCTCTCGATATCCACAACATGCCGAGGCCGATCAGGATCTCGCCGACCGCGCTCACCCAGGCCGCACCGATCGCGCCGAGAGCCGGTATCAACAACGCGTTCGCTCCCAGATTCGCCGCGATCATGCCGAGCGCGAGGCGGACTGCGCGGCGTTCTCTCCCCAGCGCACTGGCGGAATACATTCCGACGACTGTCGCGCTGTGTGCGAACACTACGAGCGAGAGAATCCGCAGAATCGGGACCGAACGATCGAACCCCGAACCGTACAGGAGCGTCGTTATCAGGTCAGCGCCGGCGAAGACAACCACAGCGGCGAGCGACCCGATGCCCAATGACAGCAGCAAGACCCGTCGCAAGGCATCCCCGTACCGCCTCCCTGACGCTGCAGCGCGTGACAACTCCGGGTAGCCCGCCATCAACACAATCGCACTCCCCACGGTTGCAGTGAACGCAATCCGCGTTGCCGCACCATACAGTCCGTTCTCAGCTGCACCCGCCAGCCCCTGAACGAGCACCTGGTCAACACGGTAGAAACCCGCCATGGCCACACCCATCACACCGAGCGCCCATGCTTCATTCAGCACACGGGGAAGGCTCGACCACTCACCATCCAGATGGACGGTAGCCCTTCCGGACATGACGACACTGAATACGACTACGGCCGTGAGCGCCTCGATGATGAACGCCGCCGCGTACACCTCCACGCTGGCGTTAAAGACCCACGCGAGCAGCACAGCCAGCAGCCTGCCGAGTGACTCAAGACCATTGACGGCGCTGTCAAGTCCCATCATGCCGAGCGCACGCACCACCGCCCTCAGACTGTCAAGCATCGAGAGCACGGTCGCCCACACGCCCATGAGCGCAACCAGAGTCACTTCCTGGGCGGAGAAGCCCACCGCGCGCAATGCCAGCGAGACCCCCAGAACGCCCATTCCCCCAAACAGCGCCTTGTTGAGAAGCACTCGCTGTAAGGGCCTGCTGACTCCGTCGGGATCCCTGGAAGCGAGACGCACGAGATGGCTGTTTTGCCCCATATCGATGAAGACTGCCAGCATCAGAGCGGCGCTCATGGCGAAACTGAATGTCCCGAAGTCCGGGAGACTCAACGCACGAGCAAGCAGGGCGAACGTGAGGATGCCGAGTGCGCGCGCACCAGCCTCACCCGTGAGCAACGTCAAGGACTTCCGAACCAGCTGCATGCGCTAAGAACCCAAGATTGGGGACAACCCCACCATGATCCCCCACCCGAGCGCCTGGTCGAGGAAGTACACCACCAGCGCAAGGATCGCCAGGATCGCAAGTACTGCCAGGCCGCCCGTGAGCACCTTGCCCACACTCTCGGCCAACCGCCGCCCGGGCGACGTGGGCGGGATGCAGACCTCGCGCGCGACGCCTTCAGCAGGCGCACTGCCACCGCGTGACGCTCCGCCGCCCTTGCTCCGGCGCCCGTCGTCCTGGGTGGCGTTGTAGTAATCCGCGTAGTAGTAGTAGCCGCCGTACTTCCCTCGGCCATAGTAGTAGCCGTAACCGCCACCGCCGGGACCGGGCTCCAGGCCCCAGACCACGCTGCCCACTACGCGCGCGCCCACCTGGCCGAGCATGTCGTGCGCGCGCTTGACGGCCTCGCGGGTAGACTCCCCGCCCTTAGTGACGAGCAAGACGCCGTCCGCCCATCGGGCGACGCTGGCGCCGTCGGCTACCGCCAGGAGCGGCGGGGTGTCGAGGATGACCCAGTCGGCCCACTCCTCCAGGCTCGCGATGAGCTCCTGCATCTTGGGCGATCCGAGGAGCTCGCTCGGGTTGGGCGGCAGCTTGCCGGCCGTGAGGACGAGGAGCTCGAGGTTCTCGCTCGGCTTCTGGAGCGCGGCCTTGAGCGAGTTCTTGCCCAGGAGCACATCGGAGAGCCCGATCATGTTGCTCACGGGGAAGAACTGGCTCGTGACCGGCTTGCGGAAGTCGCAGTTCACGAGCACGACCCTCTTGCCGGCCTGCGCCAGGCCCGCGGCGAGGTTGGCGGCCACGGTGGATTTGCCCTCGGCGGGCGCGGCGCTCGTCACGAGCAGCGTGGTGATGTCGTGCTGGAAGTTCACGAAGTCGAGGTTGTTGCGCAGCACGCGGTACGCCTCGGCGGCCGCGCTCGTGGGGTGCGTGAGCAGCGTGACGCGACGCTTCTCGCCCTTCTCGAACTTCTCGGCGGGGATGAGCCCGAGCACCGGCGCCTCGAGAAGCTTCTCGGCCTCCTCAGAGGACTTGATGGTGTTGTCGAGGTACTCGTAGAGGAACGCCATGCCGAGCCCGAAGACGAGACCCACGGCGATGCCGAGCGCGCCGTTGCGGAGCGGGCGGGGCTCCACGGGGTCGGATGCCTGGACGGCGGGGCTCACGACCGCGCCGGTGCCGCGCTCGAGCTGCTCGTTGATCTTGAGCTGCTCCAGCTGCGCGGCGAGCTCCGTGTAGCTGCCGGTGGCGATGGCGAG
>NPIE01022729.1_pt1 | contig 10341 bp, 5 predicted proteins | sample 8637661 | NCBI WGS metagenome assembly NPIE01 (sample SAMN07420842, study PRJNA396082) | bioreactor metagenome | isolation source: sample BA12 brine-fed electro-methanogenic bioreactor BA | place: Japan: Kochi | collected 2016-12-09 | reverse complement strand
AAAAAGTCAAATTATCTGGTTAAATCATGGAGTGTCAATCTAAATTATAAATTTGTGGTTTGAGAAATTCAGCAAACCCTACGTAGTTGATACGTAGTTCATACAATTTATTACGTATAAACATCGTAAGAACATCGTATTAGAAATAAGAATCCTCCAGCCCACAGATGTGCAGACCTGGCTCTCAATGTGACAATTTTAACTGAGTCATGCATTGCACATAACAGGAGCAAAAAGTAAAAAATGCCCTGGCTACCGGAGCAGAATATATCGTTTTGACCGACTCTTCCTGCCTGATGCACCAGCAAGGCTTTATCAATAAACATAAATTGAAAATGAAAACCATTCACCTGGCGGATGTGCTTGCGAATGGCTGGTGATTTTAGGAGTTTTGAATTTTTAGTTTTGAATTTTGAATAATGGGGTTTTAAGCTTTACTCAAATGGATTTTAGCTGATCTTCAGCCTGTCTCCTTGTCACCTTGTCTCTTTTCGCCAAGTCTCCCTTATCGCTGTAGTCGCCAAGTTGCCTCCGTCGCCACTGTCTCTCAGTCTCCTTGTCTCCACCATATCTCCAGGACACTTTCATCGGTGGTAATAAAACAAGATTTCTCCCTTCGGTAATGACCCTAAGCTTGAGTGCCAGGCCAGGAGCGGTCTGCAAGTCGCCCAGTCGCCCTTGTCGCCCCAGTCGCCTTCGTCGCCAATATCGCCAAGTCTCCCTCGTCGCCGTAGTCGCCTCCGTCGCCTCAGTCGCCCAGGTCGCCAATCATCGCCTTCAACTCCCCAACATCATTCGGCTTCCCGAGGATCTTCCTGTCAGCATCCAGCAGGATTAGGGTCGGCGTGGCATAGATCCCATATAGATCAGCCACTGGATTGTCCCAGCCTCTGAAATCAGCAATGTTTTTCCAGGAATAATTTCCTTTTTGGATGAAATCCATAAAATCCTTGCCTGAGGTGTCTATAGAAACAGCGATGACCCTTAGAGCCTCTTTGTTCTGGTCATAAAGTTCTTTCAATTCGGGCAGCATGCGGGTGCAATGCGGGCACCAGCTGGCCCAGAATACCAGGAGGGTCTTTTTATCTTCCATTCCTGAGAGTGAAATTTTTTCCCCTTCAATATCCCTGCTTGTAAAATCCGGTGCAGTATTCCCTGTGGAAAGTTTCTTCAAAGTTTCAATCCTTTTTTCCAGCTTGGAGGCGTTTTCGGAATATTCACAATCCTCTTCCAGGATGGCATGTTCGGCAATGTATTCGATCACCCCGTTGAAGCCGTATTGTTCAAAGCCGCTGATGAGGTAGTCCAGGGCAAATTCATAGATCAGGGGGTAAGGGCGAGTGACCTTAAGGATGGAATCTACCGCCTGCTTGAAAGCGTTTTCCAGTTGCTCTTTGGTTAGGTTCTTATTCTGGTAAAGGGAAAGGTAGCCGATGATCTTTGTGGATAATACATTACTACGCAGCAGGGATGTATCAGAAAAATCCACATCATCAAAAAAATGCTTGCGCATATAGAGGGTTTCTTCAAATGGGCTCCAGAGGGGGTCGCTCTGGGGTTCCTTTTCCATCATAGCAATTCTGGTGGTGTAGGCATTTGGGTAGTTTTTATGCAGGGAGTCAATGTATTGGTGTAAACTTTCCTGCACCTCAACAAATTCTTGCAGGGCTTCTGCATAAAAATCATTTTCATTGGGATAATATTTGATGACAGGATTCAGCAGATCAAGCTTGTAAAGGCTTTTGTTCCTGGCAGCCAGGTAGCCATAATAAAGTTCATTTTCCAGGGATTCAACTGCGTTTGCACTTTGCATGGGGTTTTCCGCCCTGGCAATGAGCCGGATATCTTCATTATTGTAAATGAAGTCTATAAAATCCCTGTTATCCAGAATGATGCGGTACATGCCTGTGGCCCTGTTTTCTGGGAAAGAAAAGCTAAAAACCCCAGTATTGCTGGTTCTTGTTGAATCAATGATGTTGTTCTGGTCTCCGTAAAAATCTGCCAGCATCAGTGTGCGATTGTCGTAATTTTCGATGACCCCTTCCACTTTATGCTGGGCGCAGGCAGTAAGAGAAAAAAAGGTGATGAACAGGAAGATGAAAGTTTGCCTCATGTTTTTTTGTTTTCAAAAATACTGAATCGATTGCTAAGTGAAAAAAATACAGTCAGTAATATTGTAAATGATTAATGTTTCTTTGATATTCTTATCTTTGCCGGACTAAATTATCAGGAAGCGGAATGAAAATCTTCAGAAATCTAAGACCACTGATCACCACATTGATCGGCTTATTTTTTCTTGCCGGCATCAACGACTTTGTAAATGCACAGCAGCCTACTGATCAGGATTGCCTGGGAGCCATCCCGGTTTGTGATTCTTTGTATTATCAACCGAACTCGTATTCAGGGCAGGGAAATTACCCCAATGAAATACCTAGTTCAGGAGGTTGCCCTGGAAACTGTATGCTGAGTGGTGAATTAAATTGCGTATGGTATATTATCACTGTGCAAACGGATGGTATGCTTGGATTTGTGATCACCCCCAACCAGGGTTCTGATGATTACGATTGGGTGGTTTATGATCTGACAACAGCAAGGTGTGAAGATATTTTTTCCCAGGCTGCTCAGTTACAGGTGAGTTGTAACTGGTCAGGAACTCCCGGATCGACCGGACCCAACGGGAATGGTTCGCAAAGTTGCGGCAGCGCTAGCAGTGGACCTTTCAATGCATTGATTCCTGTAAATGCAGGAGAAACTTATGTAATTAACATCAGCAATTATTCCAGCACTCAGTATGGCTATACCCTTGATTTTACGCCTTCCACTGCACAGGTTTATGATAATGTCAGGCCTGAAGTGAATCATATTTACGGAGAAGATGTTACCTGTGGATCTGATCAGGTAGATGTGATATTTACGGAAAAAGTTCAATGCGCTACAGTTTCTCCAGGGTCTTTCACCCTTACCGGACCGGATGGTGACCATGATATTACAGAAGTGTTTGGCTCAACCTGCGCTGTGGGTGGGGATATGGAAAATCTGTTTACGCTCACTGTTGACCCGCCCTTTACTGTGAGCGGAGATTATGACCTTAAGATCGTTTTGTTCAGCAGCATCAAAGATGCCTGCGACAACGTGGCCCTGCCGCTTACCTATCCTTTTACCCTTGATCTGAACGCACCCGAGGTGGATGAGTCAGGCATGACAATATCGCCTGCCACTTGTGGGCAGGACAACGGATCCATTACTGGCCTGGATATATCAGGCAATGGACCCTTTACTTTTGAATGGCAGGACAGCGACGGAAATGTGGTCGGAACTGAGCTGGATCTGACAGGTGTTGGCGCTGGTGAATATACTTTGTATATCGCCGATCCAAGTGGCTGTGAAGGCATTGGCGGTCCTTATACTGTTCAAAATGCAGGTGCACCCAGTGTGGATGAGAACAATCTACAAATTGAAGATAATTTATGCGATGAAGACAACGGAAGCATTAGCGGACTGGAAGTGAATGGAACGGAACCTTTTACTTTTTCCTGGCTGGATGACGGTGGCAATGTGGTTGGTAACGACCTGGATGTGACTGGTCTGGCCGGCGGTAGCTACACCCTGGAGATCATCGATGCCAATGATTGCCAGACACTTGCTGGCCCTTACCTGGTTGAGGTTTTCCCGGCACCTGTTGTTTATGATGATAATATTGATGTGGCAAATGCACACTGTGATAATAATGATGGATCCGTCACCGGCATGGATGTGCAGGGAACAGAGCCTCTTACCTATACCTGGTATGATGACCTGGGCAATGTAGTTTCTAATGATATTGACCTGCTGGATGTATTTGCTGGTAGCTATACCTTTGAGGCATCTGATGAAAAGGGATGCATCACTGAAAGCGGCCCCTACATTGTGCAGAATATCGGCGGGCCTGAGCTGGATGTGAGCGCTGTGAATGTGAATACGGCAAGCTGCCTGGAAGAAAATGGCAGCATCACCAACATTCTGGTTTCTGCAGCATCACCATATTCGGTGGAATGGCTGGATGAAAACAGCAATGTGGTGGGAACCGATGATGACCTACTGAATGTTGGTCCCGGTGAATACACCATGGTGGTTACAGATGAAGCTGGATGTGAATCAGTGACAGGACCCTATACAATTGAGAATATTGGTGGAGTATTGATTGATGAGCTGATTTATAATAATCCTACCTGCCAGCTTTTGAATGGCTATGCTGAATTCAGTACATATGGAGGATTTGGTATTAAGGAGTTTTCTGTTGATAGCCTCAACTGGCAGAATGATAGTATTTTCGAAATACTTGCTCCCGGAATCTATGATTTTTACGTCAGAGATGAATACGGATGTGTTACACCTTATTCAGGAAATCCTGTAGAACTGCTGAATATAGGAGACTCCGTACATGCTGAAATTCTGGGACCATATGAGATCTGTTCCGGTGAAGATCTGGAATTGACTGCTGACAACAACAATTCATTTAACTTTAACTGGTGGGGACCGGATGCATTCACCGGTGACCAGAAGACGATGATTATTACAGATGTCCAGCTGGTCAATTCCGGTGAGTATGCCGTGGAAGTTATTAATCCGGCGGATGCCTGTGGTGATACTGCTTACCTGGATGTGCTTGTGGTGGAAAGTTTTGCCATACAGGCAGATGTTACAGCCAGCAAAACGGAGATCTATCCCGGCGAGGAAGTTATCTTTACAGCTCATCAGGTGGGCAACGGTACCAATCCGGTATATGAATGGCGCATCGATGATGTGGTTGTTCAGAGTGGACCTGATTCGGTTTTTATCACAGATGAGATCATCAGCAATGTTATTGTTACCTGCTGGATGTACGTGGATGAAGCCTGTGCCTATCCCAATCCCGTTAACTCCAATGAAGTGGAGGTGAAAGTGGTTGATATCAACTTTTTCCTACCCAATTCCTTCAGTACCAACAGCCAGCAGGGGAATGATGTTTTCCGGGTGATCACCAATGTTGGCGATATTCCGGATTACAAAATGACAATCTACTCCAAATGGGGCCAGATGATCTATGAGTCAGCGGACATGGATGAAGGCTGGGACGGCCGCATCGATGGCGAACTGGCACCCGAAGGGGTTTATGTCTGGATCATTTCCTATAAGAGCTACCGGGATAATACCGGTGAGGGAGAAGAGAAATTCAAACAGGGGACTGTTACACTGGTTAGGTAAGTTTTGAATTTTGAGTTTTGAGTTCAGCTTTTAGCAAGATCATTTGCAATACCTATTCTGTTGTAATAAAAGCAAGAACTTAAACGAAAACCAAGTTTATTAGTCTTTGGGGAGACAATTCAAAACTCAAAATTCAAAATTCAAAATTCAAAATTAAAATTATTCATCTTTCAGGCAACGCAGCGAATAACTCATCGATTTATCATATTTATTCCGCATCACCTGGTCCATGTTATTGAAAAGATATCTTGACCATGCCAGATTGCTTGAAGGGCTGCTTGTAAAGAAAGTTGCATATCCATCCAGTGAAGAGAAATCTCCTCCTGAGTTTCTATAACCGGCAAGCATTGCTTCAAAACCGGAGCTTCCGCCAACTCGCAGCTTGGCGCCTTCGTCAGTACCTCTTAATCCTGTGGATGTTGCATCTTCATAGCTCATACCCAAGGCTACCTCCATCATCATCCATTCCGAATCCGTGGGTACATGCCAGCCATCCGGGCAGATACCCTGGGCTCCTTCCGTTGTGGTATACTCCATCAGCTCATTCCACATATACAGGCCACCATAGGTATCGCAATTGGTCTCTGAATCATCGTAGCAGTATTTTTCAATGCTTCCGTTATCAGATGGCGTCTGGTTTCCGTTAATCCTGTCACCAATGTTTAGGTTCTCTGCCATCCAGCACTGCTCACCGATCTCAATCGTGGCATATTCTTTTCCATCCCTGGGATCGACCAGTGTGGGCGGGCAACCTGCCGGGGGAGCCTCATCAACACTTACAGAGACTGTTGCGGTACTGCTGAGGTTATCCCCATCCTGTACTTCCAGTTTTGCATCATAGGTTCCCGGAGTGGTGTACTGATGTTCTGCCGTTTTTCCGGTTGAATATTCTGTGTCCCAGTCGCCGTTGCCATCAAAATCCCAGCGCACCTGCAATTCTGAAGCCGGAGTGTTGTCATCCGAGCTGGCTGATGCGTCGAATTCAAAAAGGGTCTCAGTGTTTCCCGATGCCGGGCTAACAGTAAATGCAGCAGTGGGTGCACCGGCCGAAACCGTCAAACTCCTGCTGGTTTCATCAGTTTGTCCTTCAGTATCCTTTACGATTAGTTTTGCTTCGTAAGTACCTGTTGCATCATATTGATAGGTGGCATTTTTGTCTTCCGAATAATCGGTGTCCCAGTTTCCATCGCCATCAAAATCCCAGCGTACCTGCAAAGCCTCCTGTGCTGTCTCATCATCAAATGAATTGGACGCATCAAAGTTAAATACTGTTTGCAAGCCTCCGGATAAGGGGTCAACAGTAAAACTGGCGGTTGGTTTATTATTGGTGGGTTCTTTGGTATTGTCGTTTTTGTCACAATGTGTAAAAAGTACCATTACTGATAGAGCACCTAGTATGGCTGTAAATCTTCTAATTGTCATCTTTTATGATATTGATTGAATGACTGCGAAAGTATAAAAAATTGGCTTGCATCTGAACGGGGATTTTTTTGAAACTTTTATTAAATATTTGTAAAGTCCCCCGGAGCTTATTAATTTTATGAACTGAAATCTATATGAAGTGCGGAAGTGTAACCTAATCTTTTCATGATGAAAGAGCTAATCAAGATCTTATTGCTGCCCCTGGCATTATTTATACTGTTGCCCTTTATTGGCAATGCCCAGGAACCAACAACCGGCGACTGCCTTGGAGCAATCCCTGTTTGCGAGGATTATTATTTTCAACCCAATACTGCTGCCGGAACTGGCAATTATCCCAATGAGATCAATGGTGCACAAGCATGTCCCTACGATTGCCTGTGGGGAGAAAGAAACTCCACCTGGTACCGCTTTACCGTGCAGAGCGATGGATTGCTGAGTTTTGTGATCTCCCCGGTCGATCAAACCGATGATTATGACTGGGCAGTTTATAATCTGACATTTAATCGATGTGAGGATATTTTCAGTCATGCTGATGAAATGACAGCGAGTTGCAATTCAGCCGGTAGTAACAACAATTCAAACTTCTGGGGTGATACGGGTGCACAAACCGGTCCCGACGACTGCAATGGCCCGGGCGATACCAACGGACCCAAATGGAATATTGAAATTGATGTAAATGAAGGGGAGACCTATGTGCTTTATGTAAGTGACTGGTCACAAACACAACCAGGCTATTCCCTGGATTTCAGTGCTTCAACTGCAGTTATTTATGATGATATCAGACCGGAACTACAAAATGCATTATTCAGTAATATTATTTGTGGTGATGATTCTTTTACTTTTAACTTTTCTGAAGTTGTGAAATGTGCCACAGTTACGGTCAATTCACTCAAATTCACAGGTCCCGACGGAGAACATGACCTTGTTAATGTATCCGGTGCTGCCTGTGAAGTAGGAGCAGAAATGGAACAGACCTACGAACTGACCATTGATCCTCCTTTTACTGTCAATGGTGATTATACATTGGAGATCAGGCCTTTTTCCAATATTTCCGATGCCTGTGACAATATCGCGCTACCGCAGCAGATAACATTTACTGTAGATTTGGGAGCTCCGGAGATAGACGAAACAAGCATGCAGATCAATCCTGCCACCTGTGGTCAGGACAATGGCTCCATTACCGATCTGGAGATCAGTGGAAACGGACCTTTCGAATATTACTGGGTGAATGCTGCAGGTGATACCATCGCTACAACAGTGGACCTGACGAATGTATCTTCAGGTCAGTATACCCTCTATGTGAGCGATCCGGCGGGTTGTTCATCAGCCGGCGGGCCATATACCGTGCCGGATGAAGGTGCTCCCCAGCTGGATGAAACTTCTTTGCAGATCAGCGACAATACCTGTGATGCCCTGAATGGGGCCATTACTGGCCTGGAAGTGAATGGCGTTGAACCTTTTGATTTTATCTGGACTGATGACAACAGTCAGGTGGTGGGCAATAACCTGGATCTTACCGGTGTTGCCGGCGGTCAATACTTCTTGCAGATAATCGATAACAACGGATGTGAATCCTTTGCCGGACCTTATACCATCGAAGACCTGCCTGCACCCCTGATCGATGACCAGAATGCATTCACCAGTGGTGAGAATTGCGATATGGCCAATGGTGCCGTTTATGATGTATTTGTAACAGGGTCCACTCAGCTTGAGTACCGCTGGTACAATGCATCCGGAGATACTGTAAGTACGGAGATCCCGTTGACCGGAGTTATTGCTGGGGATTATTACCTGCTGGTCAGGGATGAGAATGGATGCGAGTCGGTGAGCGGTCCGTATGATGTGCTCGCTGTTCCCGGTCCGCAGATCGATTTCAGCAATGAGGATGTGCTGGATGCCAGTTGTGGACTAGCCAACGGATCAATTACGGGACTGGAGATCACCGGACAATCCGGATTGACTTATCAGTGGCTGGACGAGAATAGCAACATTGTTGGGGATACTTCATTCATTACCGGCTTGTTGCCCGGAATCTATACTCTGATCGTAACGGATGATGCCGGTTGTGAATCCACAGCAGGTCCCTATACACTCACCAATGTCGGTGGAATTAATATTCAAAGCCTTGAATTCAACAATGCCACCTGTGAGCTGGCCAATGGAGAAATTCAAGTGCATACGCTCGGAAGCCCTGGAAACAATGAGTTTTCGGTGGACGGGATCAACTGGTTTGCCGACAGTGTATTTAATACTTTAACACCTGGAAGTTATACAGTTTATGCAAGGGATGAAAATGGATGTGTGGCTGAATATTCTGGCAATCCGGTAGTCATTGAAAATAACGGAGCTGCCATTGAAGTGACTGCTGAAGGAGACAACCCGGTATGCACCGGTGATGATCTTCAGCTTTCAATCATGGAGTCTTATCCCGATGCCAGCTTTGTCTGGAGCGGACCCAATGGTTTTGACAGCCAGGAAGATAATCCTGTGATTCAGGATGTGAGCCTGGCGGATGCCGGGACTTACACTGTCATAGTCGAAAATCCCCCTTATGGATGTATTGATAGCAGCGAGGTACTGATCGATGTGGTTGAAACATTTGTCATGCAGGTGGATGTCACGGCCTCAAAGAACCCCATCTATCCCAGTGAGGAAGTTACCTTCTATGCCACAGGAAGTCACGGCTCAGCCGAAGTTTACTATGTGTGGTATATCAATGGTACCCAGGTGCAGAGTGGCCCCGACAGCACGCTGGTAACTACCGAAGTGGTGGGAAGTTCAACGGTTTATTGCGAAATGCATACCGATGCAGGATGTGCCGATCCAAATCCGGCTTTTTCAAACGAATTTGATATCAAAGTATATGATATTCTTTTCTACCTGCCTAACTCCTTCAATCCGGCCAGCACACAGGGAAATGAAATATTCAAGATCATTACCAATGTGGATGCCATTCCAGGATTGGAGTTCTACGTATTCGATCGCTGGGGCCAGCAGATCTTCGAGACCAACGACATGGATGAAGGCTGGGATGGCAAGATCAAAGGCGAACCCGCTCCTGCAGGCGTGTATGTCTGGATGGTCAATTATGAAGTATTTACCGATGACAGCCCGGATGGGAAGCTTGAGACCAAGAAAGGGACGGTGACGCTTGTGAGGTAGAGTTTGGTTAGAAGTTAGAGGTTAGAGTTTAGAGGTTAGAAGTCTTGATTAGAAGTTCACGCCTGATGAAGGAATGTTTTTTAAGAAAGAGGCAGGGCTTGATATTCATAATGGGGATTTAGGTTTCCTCATCCCTTGGCTTCATTCGCCATCGTTTCAAATTTAAAATTGTTTTTTGTATGCCTCCTAACAGAGCATACTGCTTAATCCAGGCACCCCTCGGCTACGCTCGGGGTGACTACAGTATTCTGGCATTGGCAATCGGTCTCGACTCCGCTCGACCGCAGCAGCAGTCAATGTTGTAAGCCCTGGTTCGAGCGGAGCCGAGAACCAATAGTTAAAAGGATAAGCGGGTCACCCCGAGCGTAGCCGAGGGGCCATCGTCTACAACTAAATTGAACCAATTGTCCTTAATTGCTCACCCAAGTTTTTTTAAAAATTTTTCATACCAAACCGGGGACATTTTCTCACCCAAAAGTATTAATCCATAAAAGCAAAATGTATTATCTATATTTACTTGAATGTAATGATCTT
>NPIE01020879.1_pt1 | contig 10345 bp, 9 predicted proteins | sample 8637661 | NCBI WGS metagenome assembly NPIE01 (sample SAMN07420842, study PRJNA396082) | bioreactor metagenome | isolation source: sample BA12 brine-fed electro-methanogenic bioreactor BA | place: Japan: Kochi | collected 2016-12-09 | reverse complement strand
TCTCGTCGATATGCGGCGTGTCGGCCGCGGCCAGCACGGTGCGATTCGCCAATTCCGCGAGCGGCTCGTCGGCCGCTCCGTCCGGCAGGATGATCGCATATTTCATCGCCGCCATGTCACCCCTCCAGCACCGGCAGAATCACCGGATCGCCCGTCAGTTGCAGACTGCCCACCACCATTCGAATCGCCGCCCGCAACCGCGAGCGCGACATCGGTCCGGTCAGCAACGCCGTCGACTGGTCACGCTGAGCGTGGTGGACCCGGCGGACATCGATCGGACCTTCCCGCCATGCCCGCTCTACATCCGCCGACGACAGGTACGCGGGATCGAACGCAAGGCGCACATAATACGGGGATGGAACATCCTGCGGATCCGCATACTCGACGGCCGGCGTGGCGTCGTTGTACACCCGGAGCCCTGCGAAAGTTGCCCGGGCGCTGCCCGTCGCGGCCTCGATCATGTCCGCAACCACCGCACTTGCCGTCGGCAACGCTCCGGCGCCGGCGCCGCTGTAGAACGTGTTGCCTACCGCGTCCCCGTGAACCCAGACCCCGCTCCAGGTGCCCGTCAGTTTGGCGAGGGGATGATCGTTGGGGACCAGCGTGGGATGCACACCCAGGTAAACCTGCCCATGTCCGGTGGTGTCAAGGCGCTGTCCCACGCCCAGGAGCTTGCATGCAAACCCCATGTCGCGCGCGATACGCAAATCCGCCAGTTGCAGGCGGTCGATGCCTTCGAGATCGACGCGGCCGAAGTCCAGATTCAGCCCGAACGCCAGTGATGCGAGGATCGTGAGCTTATGGCCGGTATCGCCGCCGCTGACGTCCAGCGTCGGGTCCGCCTCCGCATAGCCGCAGCGCTGGGCTTCGGCGACCGCGTCCGCGAACGCCATGCCCTCATCCAGCATTTTCGTGAGCACGAAGTTGCACGTGCTGTTGAAGATGCCCAGCAGTCGATCGTTGCGGTTCGCCTGGAGACCGCGCAGCAGGGGGCCGATGATCGGCAGGCCGCCCGCGCAACTCGCTTCAAACGCGACGAACGCATCGTGTGCCCGCGCAGACCCGTAGACCTCGGCCCCGTGCAGGGCAAGCAGGGCCTTGTTCGCCGTGACGACGGGTTTGCCCGCCCGCAAAGCCGCCAGCACCACCTCACGAGCCGTCGTGTCGCCGCCGAGAACCTCGACCAGCAGGTCAACCTTCGGCAGCGCGTCGATGAATGCCTGGGGATCGTCGGTATAGGTCTCGCTCGGCAGGGGGTTGTTTCGCGGCTTCGACGCGTCCGACACCAATGCCTTGACGATGTCGAAGCGCAGCCCCGTACGGCGGGCAAGGTCCTCCGCCCGGTTCACCACGATCTCCGCCACGCCGCCGCCGACCGTGCCGCAACCGGCCAGAGCCACCTTCACGCTGTCTGTCTTCTGCATGCCGTCAGCCTCCTCGGCGGAGAATCTACGCGCTTCCGACCGAATGGACAACACAGCACCCGCCCGGCGGCGGTTATGTTTCGATGGTTCTGATCACGGCATGAAAGGGCGGTCGCAGTGACCGGCGGGGCGGCACAGGACCCGGGAATGCTCTTCTGCCCGCACGGCAGTCTGACGCGTCCCCCCGAATGTCTGTCGCGCGCGCCCCGGCCAGGCTCGACGCTGTCGTGCGCCGCCATGGCGTTGCGGCGGCCAGCGCGCGGGCCCCACAATCTCCCTTCACGCGAATCGCGCGTCACGCACTGGCGGCGACGGGGACGTCGTCGGCCACGAACTGCTGATGCAGAATATGAAGTTGCAGCAGGTGGTTCAGAATGATGTCGTTCCGCTTGCTCGTTACCGGATCGGTCTCATTGGGGAGCTGCCGCAGGAAGTCTTGGACCCGTTCGCCCTCGAACAGGCCGGCGTCGCCGACCAGCTCAGGCGTGAGCCAGCGACCGATCAGTTTCTCGACCGCCTGCTGCTTCGTCACGTCGGTGTGGCTTGGGGGCGCCATGAAAGCGAACTTCTGACGCTTGTACAGCACCTCCGGCAGCACGCCCTTCATCGCCTCGCGCAGGACCCACTTCTCCACCCCCTTGCGGATCCGCAGGCTCGGCGGAATGCGCACGGCGAACTCCGCCAAGTTGTGATCCAGGAATGCCGGGCGCGACTCCATCGAATTCGCCATGTCCACCCGGTCCCCGCCCCACGTCAGAATCTGCCCCTCGAGCATGGTCTTGCTCCAGGTGTACTGGGCGATGTCGAGTGGGTGACGGCCGCGAACCATCGCCGGGTCGATCTCGCCGGCGATCGCCGCGATCGGGTCGTACGATGCGAGCATCTCGCGCACCGTNNGAACAGGTCGCGGCAACTCTCCAGCGTGAGCATCCACGGCTGAATCCACGAGGGGGTGAACCCACACAGATCCTCCCACGCCGGATGCGACTGCTTGGTCTCCGCCAGGATCGCGCCGCGGAAAACGGAGTTGGCCTGCTCGAGTTGCCGTGCGAACTCGGCCGAGTCGCCGTCCCCGTGCAGGAACATGTCACGCTTGAAGAACGGATACCCGCCGAACAGCTCGTCGGCGCCTTCTCCGGTGACCACCACTTTGAACCCGCACTCCCGCACGCGGCGGCTCATCTGCCACTTCGCCACGCTCAGCGTGTTGTAAAAAGTCCGCTCGGTGTGCCAGGTGACCTTCGAGAAGTAATCGCCGTACAGCTCCTCCGCGGTGACTTCCAGCAATTCCTGGTCAGCGCGGGTTCGGGCGGCCATCTCGCGGGCGATGGCGGCCTCGTCGTAATCATCGTGGTCGAAACTGATGGTGAAGGCCTTCACCGGCGACTGTTGCAACGGCGTCGCCAGCCCCAGGATGGAGCAACTGTCGATGCCGCCGGACAGGTAGCAGCCCACCGGTACGTCCGCCTCCAGCCGCGTGCCGACCGAGTCAATCAGCAGATCGCGGACGCGGTTGACGTAGAATTCCTCGTCGGGATTCGCGTCGTGGTCCTCGCGCTGCGGGAAATCCAGATCCCAGTAGCGCACCTGCTTCGACTCGAACTTTTCGCCGCGGCGCTCGACCACCAATATGTGGCCGGGCTTGAGCGCCTGCACGCCCGTGAACGAGGTCGAGCCGGGGACGATCACCTGCATCATCTGGTGCACCGCCGCCCGGGGGCACAGTTCGCGCGGAACCCGCGGATGGGCCAGCACCGCCTTCACCTCGGAGCCGTAATAGAATCCGTCGTCGGTCAGCCGGTAGTAGATCGGCTTGATGCCGAACCGGTCGCGGACCAGCACCAGCCGCTGCCGCCGGGCGTCGTACAGGGCGATGGCGAATTCCCCCCGCAATTGATGCACAAAGTCGAGGCCATGGCGCAGGTAGTACGGGATGGCGATCTCGCTGTCCGACTTGGAGCGGAACTGTACCCCTTCGCACGCCAGTTCGGCGCGGCGCCGCTTGTAGTCGTAGAACTCGCCGTTGACCGTCAGGACGATATCGTTATCCGCCGAGCAGAACGGCTGGTCCCCCGTCTCCAGGTCGATGATGGACAGCCGCGTGTGGCCCATGGCCAGACCCGCGTCGCGGTCGAGGTGCCCGCCGCGTCCGTCAGGGCCGCGATGCTCCAGCGTATCGAGCATCCGGTCGAGGATGACGCGCGCATCGCCCGGTCGTTCGTTCAGTTCCCAGAATCCGGCTATCCCACACATGGTTTCATCCTGCTAGCGTAAAGGGGCCTTGCCCGCCGCACGGCGCGGCCTCGTCTACCCGGTCAGTTGTGCCAGTCGGTCGAGCCGGCCCAGCACCGCAATGAGCAGCGCCTGCCGCATGAACACGGCGCCTGCGGCCTGTGCGAAGTACATGTTGTGCCGCGTCTCGTCGAGCTGGACGTCGAGCTCGCCGCGACGGGCCAGCGGGTGCATGATCACCGCGTCGCGCTTCAGCTTGTTGTCCGCCCGCAGCTTGAAGCGGCTGTCCAGCTCGCGATAGCTGTCGCCCAGAAAAGCGATTGAATTCATGTACACGACGTCGAGATCGCTGAGCACCGTCTGCACGTCATTGGTGATCTCCACCGGGACGGCGCAGTCCTCGATCGCCGACTCCAGATCGAGCCCCACGGGGTCGGCCATTTCCGACACGATCGTGATCTTGTCGATCGCCCCCACAAAGAGCAGCGCGAGCCCCAGAAAGCTCTTGACCGCGCGCATGCTCCCCGGCGTGCCCACGATGCCGAGATGGATGCGCTGATCGGGCGGGCAGTCGGCCGACGCCAGCGCCGGTCGCCACTTGAGCAGGGCGTACCAATCCAGCAGTGCCTGCGTCGGGTGCTGTCCTGAGCCGTTCCCGGCGTTGATCAGCGGCAGATCGAGGTTCTGGCGGATCTGGTCGACGCTGTCGGTCTCCGGATGCCGCATGATCACCACGTCCCCGTAGGTGTTGAACATCTCCCCGATGTCGGCCAGCGACTCGCCCTTGGCGATGCCGGTGACCCGCCCGTCGGGTACGCTGAGCACCTTTCCGTCGAGTCGCAGCACGGCGCTTTCGAACGAGAGCCGCGTCCGCGTGCTCGCTTCGAAGAAAGCCGTGATGGCAATCTTCCCGTCGAGCGGCTTGATCGGTTCCACGTTCGTGGCCTCCAGCAGCGCCGCGAGGCGGCAAAGATCGACCACCGTGCGGCGGTCGAACTGCCGCGGATGAACGATCGATTGGCCGCTCAGCCTGGCCAGGTGCTGCATGTCCAGGCGACCGCCGGCCGCCTCGAGCAGAGACCGGGGATCCAGTTCCAGCCCTTTCGAGTTGGCCTGTTCCCGCGCGGGCGGGGCGTCGATCGTGTCAATCTCGATAATTGTTCCGTCTACCATAGCGTTTTGCCTCCGACATCTCGGAGCAGAAGGATCACCAGGAGCAAGCCGCTGGCAATGGCCAGGGCGATTCCCCCGTATACGAGTACAGCAAAAAACCACTCTGGAAAGAGCATCATGACGACAGCCCCTCCCTCCCGGCGGCGAGGATGCGCCAATCAAAAGCGCGGGGTGCAATCGCCGTCGAAATGCCCACGGTCAAAAACGAAACCGCGGTCCCGACCAAAGCCCCCGTGTACCACCCGATCATCTGGTAGGCGATCAACCCGCAGGCGCTGCCCAGAATCATCGCGAGCACCGCGCCCACCGGGTTCGTCCGCCGTGAAAACAGCCCCATCGCGATAGGCCAGATCGTGCTGCCCACCAGCGGACCGGCGAAAAACAGCACCGTCGCCAGCGTCCCCAGCTTGGGCAGGCAGATCAACCAGGTTACGAATCCCACCCCGATGATTACGGNNTTTGTCGCGTTCGGTTTGAACACCGGCTGGACAATCTCCTTGGTGACCACGTCAGAGGTCGCCGCCAGCAGGCTGTCGATGCTCGACGCGAGCGAGCAGAACACGATGATGAACACCAGCACGCTGCCGATCTGGCCCAACAGATTTGCCGCCACCAGCGGACCCACCACGTCGGCCCGGGGTATGTTGATTCCCACCGTCGGCGCCGCCAGCCCCAGAAAGCCCGCCACCACCGGGATGGGCAGCCATATGATGCCCGCCAGCAGGTACGCCTTCATCCCCACGCCTTCCCGGATCGCGAACGCCCGGCTCCACCAGACGTTGCTGTGGAAGATCTCGCCGATGCCGAACAGCAGGTTGTTGAATATCGCCATGATGGCTGCGGGAAAGAGCACGTGCAGCAACGCCGGACGCTCGGTCGCCAGATCCGCGTGCACCTGCCCCAGCGACGTGTTGGACAGGATCGCGATCGCCACCACCACCACCCCCAGCAGGATGATCAGACTTTGAATGAAGTCGGTGCCGATGACTGCAAACAGCCCGCCGCACAGGGTGTATATCACGCAGACCATCAGTATCACCGACATGCCGAACTTGTACGGTATCCCCGACAGCGCCTCCAGCAGCAGGCCGCCCGCCATGCCCATGCTGACCATCCAGGTGAGCCCGTAAAAAAGCGAGATCACCAAAAAGACGAAATAGGCGATTTTCCCGTATCGCAGGCGGATGAACTCCACGCTCGTGTACCCGTTCGGCATCGCCTGGCGAATGCGCTTGGCCAGCGGGGCGAACAGAAAGAGCCCGAACGACGCAGTCGAGTACGCCAGCATTCCCCAAATGCCCAGCTTCAGCGCGTATTCCGGCGCCAGCATCGTCGTGTTCGACGTGATCCACGTGGCCACCGCCGTCGCGGTCCCCAGCGCCAGCCCCACGTTGCGCCCCGCAACCATGAAGCCTTCGAGCGACTTCGCCCGGCGCCCCCAATAGATCCCCAGCGCGATCCACATCACGCTGAAGATGGCCAGCAGGATCCACCCGACCCAGGCCGACAATACGGTGGTGGTCTCAGTCATGGTTGGTCTCAAATCGGTCGAGGGATGCCGCGTTGACGCCCACGTACAGCGCCAGCAGCACGAACATCACGCCGCCGCAGGCGAACAGCGTCCACGCCAGGGTGAGCGAATGGTGCCCGCACGCGACCTCCAGTGTCGGCGACCAGGGCCCCCAATCCTCGCCGTCCGCATGCCGGGCGCGAACGCGGAAAAAGTTGCCGCCGTCGGGCAGGCCGGATTGAAACGACGTCTCGTCGGCCCCTTCATACAGCTTGATCGGCGTCTCAAACGCCGCGGTGCGGTCGCGCTGAAGTTCGTAGATCAGTGCTTCACTGGCGCCGCTCCAATCCAGCGTGACGTGCCCCTCCTTGGTCTCCAGGGGGCCGTCCTCGTGGAACTTGGCCTGCGGGAGCGCATCGGCAACGGCCATGCCGGGGCAGACCGCGAGCGCGGTCATCAGGATCAATTGTGTGAATGGTATTTTATGCGGCCTCGTCGAGATCACGAAGGAGCTCATTTGCGTTTTGGCGACGCATGCGGGCCCGAGGATCGAGCCGTCATTGGCGGCGGCCCGGCTTCACTGACGTGCGTGCCTGGACCTGCGTCCCGGATGCCGTGTGACCCGACGCAGCGCCCATCGGTGCGACGCATGCTGCGCGGGGCGGCCACCACCCGGGCGCCCATCTTGGTTGTTGGCGGTGGTCCGTCTGTCCCGCATCCCGGCGGCCAGCAAGCGCCCCGCGCCGAGCGGGACGGCGCGGGGCCTCGTGACGTTCATTCGTTGGGCCAATATTTACGTGGGCAAGTCGCGCTTCTTGAGGCCGACCATGCCCATGTAATAGAGCGGATGGCGGTCGGTCGCCAGCCGGTGCTGATACCGGTGCTGCTGGCGCAATTCCAGCGTGCCGTCGTCAATCATTCCCCGCACCAGGCCGGCAAAGCCCGACTCGTCGCCGTTGGCCAGGAAATCTTCCTTAATGTTGAATGCGATCCATCCGTCGACGGCGACCAGGTTGAACGCCGCAATGAATGCCTCCGTTGGAATATCGCCGAAACCCAACGCCGCCACGCACGTGAGCGCGTTGAAGTTGTGACCGGCCAGCTCGCGCCGTTGGGCATCGTTCAGCGACGTCATGTCCACCACGTGGTAGGAATCGTAGAGCCCGGGGCGATCGCGCTCCGCCGCTTCCGCCGCCTCCTCGATGATGTCCACCCCGACGATCGCTTCCGCGCCGAGACCCGCGATTTCTTCCCCGACCATGCCGTTGCCGGCGCCCAGGTCGAGCACGCGGAGCTTCTCACCAGGCCGGCCCGACCTTTGCAACTCCGCCTCCAGCAGCCGGCGAACCACCCGCGGCGAGTCGCACCGGAGGATCTCGTTCATGACCTTCTCGTAGAGCCCCGGAACGGAAAACAGCTCGTCATAGTCGTGGAAGCGGATTTGCCGCCACTCGTCGCCCACGCGGACCACGCACCATTCGGCGTCTTGGGTCATCGACTTGTCCGGTTCCGGGAGAGCAACCAGAAGCTCGCCATTTTTACCGGTCAACGATCGTTTTTCATTCGCTTGGATCACTCCACCCGTCATGTCTACAGCGCTCCGTTCCTTTTATTCAGTTTTCGTGATTTCGCCCGCTTGGCGGGCGCTCGCTCCGTGGACGGCAACAAGGCCTCCACGTGCGCGATGGGGTCCGTGGGCATCGTCGCGGCCGTCGAGTCGACCGGTCCCGCGATCAAAATCGGCGATGCGTCGAGCGTCTCGACGTCCATCATCTCCGCGATGCGTTGCAGCGACGCCAGGGTCTGGAACCGTTCCCAGTCCTTGAGCTTCGCCAATTCCGCGTGAAACCGGTCTTGCAGCAGCGAGGGCGCCCGCTCCAGTAGCTCGCGCCCCGACGCCGTCACCGTGATGTTCACGCTCCGTCCGTCCTGCTTGTGCGGCGACCGCGACACGTAACCAATCCGCTCCAACCGCTGAATGATCCCCGTCAGCGTGGGCTGTCCCAGATGGACCGCCCGGGCCAGCGTCGCCAACGAGCAGTCGCCCAGCCGGGCCGCCGCTCGCAAGGTCGCCAGTTGGGGCCAAGTCAGCCCGACTTCGTGCACCAGGTGTCGCGAATGCAGGTCGACGCCGCGAATGATGCGACGCAACGCCAGCACGATCTCGTCCTCAATCCGCAACGGATACGCCATGGCTTACCTGTACTCCTACAAGATAGTTCGACCTCGAAGTATATGGTACTTCCGCAGACCCTGCAAGTGGAGGTAATCACTGAACTTATGCTGTGTAAGTGCATTATTAAGAGTGTGTTATGCGTCGAGAGCCTCAGGGCTGCCCCTGCCTGAAACAGTTGTCATCTGCATCCGGAACGAAGCATCAGCGCCCCAACGGCGAGAATCCGCTCCGCGCACCGAGTTCGCCCGCAGAGATTCCGAGCAGGCCAAGAAATGGCGTAGGTGGGGCAGATTGTCGCAGACGTCCACGCATGGACCGCATAATCTGCATGACTGATTTTATTGTCATTCTGGTGAGGCGGGGCCCCGCCCGGCATGTATCCGCTCAGGACGCGGGTGGGGCGTTCTCTTCAGCGCGACGGGCTTGCCGGTGTGCATGCAGCGGATCGGCCGGCACCTGAGGCCGGCCTGCCACGTCGTTGCCATCCCCTGCGGATCAGCACAACGCCGCGTACGTCAACGCAGTCAGAAACAGGATGCGGGCCTTACGGCGAAAGAACCAGTACGCATCGAACCAGGTCAGGGTCATGGCACTTCTCCCCATGGGCCTCCTCATCGTGGAGGCCAGTTCTCCAGGTTGTCTGCTTGGAGTGGGAGCAACCAGCGCGCCAAGGCCGCTGGGTAAGGACGCCTGATTCGATACGCCGTAAACTCTTTTCGGGAAAGAAGTTAAATTGGGCCGATTCGGGGCCGCGGCAGGGGATTGAAGGCCGGTTGTGCGGTCGCGTCGCCATCCGGCAACATCGCTTCGCCCCGCGTTGTCTCCCGACAACATCGCCTCGCGTCCGAAAACCGCCCCCTGTGCCGCGCTGAAGTGGACCATCGAATCTGCCGACGTCGTTTTGTCGGACCGTCCGCAATGTGATAGATAACGCCTCTTCCCGCCTGGCGGGACCGTGGTCGGCTGGCGACGCCCATGCGCGCCGGCCGACATCCGACCGGTTTACCACGCGGCCGGCAACGGCTGCAAGACCTTTCTGCAAAGTGAGACGCCCGGATGGCAGCACGAAGCGACACCATGGAGAAGATCGTCGCCCTCTGCAAGCGACGCGGTTTCATCTTCCAGTCCAGCGAGATCTACGGCGGCATCGGCGGGTTCTGGGATTACGGCCCCCTCGGCTGCGAGCTCAAGCGCAACATCAAGGACGCCTGGTGGAACGACATGGTCCGCAATCCGCCGCCCGGCCCCGACGGTCAGGACATCCAGATGGTCGGCGTCGACTGCGCCATCATCATGAACCCCCGCGTGTGGGAAGCCTCCGGCCACGTCGGCGGGTTTGCGGATCCGATGGTTGCGTGCAAGGGCGAGGGCTGCAAAAGACTGTTTCGCGCCGATCAAATGCCGCCATTGTCAGAGTGCGAATGGATGCGAAAACTCGGCGAGTACCTTCGACCAGACGTGGGCAACGTTATGCTGGCGAACCGGGTATCCGAGTGGGCCGAGTCCAGAGGTTCTCGGTCTGCTCCGAACCTGCAGCAGGCGCTCGTTTCAAGCCCCCCGCTAGCATCCAATCTGGCCGAATTGGCGATGAAAATACTTCGCGGAGACTCAAATGCAGCATCCGTGCGCCTTTGTCCGTTGTGCGGTGGGGAAACCACAGAACCACGTGACTTCAATCTCATGTTCCAAAGCAACACCGGGGCGGTCCGAGACGATTCCAGTAAGGTCTACCTCCGCCCCGAAACCGCTCAGGGCATTTTCGTCAACTTCAAGAACGTCATGGACTCCACCCGCGTGAAGATCCCCTTCGGCATCGCCCAGATCGGCAAG
>NPIE01008919.1_pt1 | contig 10350 bp, 6 predicted proteins | sample 8637661 | NCBI WGS metagenome assembly NPIE01 (sample SAMN07420842, study PRJNA396082) | bioreactor metagenome | isolation source: sample BA12 brine-fed electro-methanogenic bioreactor BA | place: Japan: Kochi | collected 2016-12-09 | reverse complement strand
GATACTGAAGAAAATGCTCATTTAGTCAAAAGTGTAGGCCTGCCCCCTCTGGCTTCTCCTAGGTCTGACCCCTCTGTCGCCTCTGTCGTGTCGCCTCTGTCGTGTCGGGTCTGACCCCTCTGTCGTGTCGTGTCCCATTTAGTCAAAAGTGTAGGCCTGACCCCTCTGGGTGCTTGCTGATACTAAATTTTTTTGAATTCGATCGATTGCTGTGGTTGCGAATATCTTTGTGGTTGGTTTTTTATTTACCTGTTCAAAAAAAAGAAATCTGAACAAATCAATATCTTTTATTGACCAATGAGTACGAGTTAATTCCCAAGGCTCAATATTTAGTTCTTTTGCAATTTCTTCAAGTCGATCATTAGTGATTGTGGAAATATCCGGGTCAAATCGATACTTAAGGGTTACTTCTCTCCCGTTAGAAAAAGCTTTGTTAATATACCCAACTCTGGCAACTTGCTCTCCTGATCCTCCAATTTCTGATGTAAACAATGCTGGAATCAGAGAAATATTGGAAAAATCAAACTTTCCTTCTGGCTTAAAAACTTGAATCAGATTTTCAGCAGTGCGCTCGAATACTCTACTTTCAATCATTGAACTTGACGATTGAGGCCAACCAGTGTAACTGACGAGGAAATGAAACATTCAAACACCTTCATTTTCTGTTCAAAATTTTTCCTATTTTTTAGCCCCACACTTTCGCGCTCTCGCTATCGTAATAATAAACATCCAGCGATTTAGCTTTAGGTCTTCTAGCCTGAAGCGTTTCTCGCCCTAGCTTCATTTTCTCTACTGATTCTATAATGGATTTATTGGCAGCGCTTTGAAAATCACCGTGAAGGCCTACGGCAATTTGGGATAATTTAGGATTGTTGGTAATTGCTTGTGTTATGTGTCGGTCAGAATCGCCGAGAGAATGTCCAAAAACAACTAATGGGCATTCTATACGAGCAAACTTATCGAAACAGTACCAAAGATAACCACATCTCTGAATCTGTTCCATCTTTGATTCAGCGGTCCCTTCTGCTACGAATAACGGATAATTTTTTTCTTTTAATCCCTCTCTTATTAATTGCGTTAAATGCTTTCCTGTTCTTATCCAGGTCTGCTTTCGAAGCTCCCCCTGAGAAATATATAAATGCAAGGCTCCATGTAAATAGAACAAACCCTTTTGGGATCCCAAGCGTTCAGAAAAAACGACGTAAGGACAACCGTCATCTTCTTCATCAGACCTAAAACCATCCCACCATCGGCAAGAAACATCAGCGCTCATATTGACCCAGTAGGCCAGCAAATCATAATTTGTTGTAAAAATATTGTGATATTGGGACATAAAAGAAAGGGCAGATTCTTTTTTTGAATCCGGAACCTTACCTGTATGCTCCAAGTGGGAATATGCTACTGCTTCAACAAGGGTCTTTTGTATTATATTCAAATCATCTAGGATTTCCGAGGACTCATCCTGAAGGAGTTTATATGCTTTTGCAACCCAGTAGGTATCGTCAAGGAGTCTCATAACGGCTTCAAAATTACTGGTCCCGATTCGTTCAAAAACCAATTTAGCCCTATCGCTAAGACCTGCCTTTACTGCTGCATCAAAAAGGCGATTGTAATGGAAAATGGGGTCACACGCTATACTGAAACCATTGCCAAGGAGTAGGTGGGCGCGGTTTCCACCTATTTCCTCTTTTATTTCTGCATATGTCTGTATCCCATTTTTTGTTTCCATAATGAATCAGCCCCCTGATAAAACTTTGAAAGATAGGAAATCAAAATAGGCATTCCAAAGCTATCTTTCGCCTTTGAAGCTTAAGAAAAGAACGCTCCGATGTTATTTACCGTGCCTTGAATCAGTATTGAATCAAATCTTGCGAAAAGTTGGCCATTTGGGAAAAACCTGAAGTACATTGAGCGCAGTACCATTTGATCGGACATCATTTTCCCTTCTGCTTTCCTCTGGCGCTGGCTCCAAATTCTAGAGCACCGATATTAAACAATTCGGCGTTATGGTTATCGGGGAATGTGAAAATGGGTTGTCCCCAGGAAAGAGCACGGTTTATGGTGGACCATGTTTTGCCGTTAGGTGATGCGTAAGGGACAAGAAGGGCATCTGAAAGGGCTGCTACAAGGTCGTTGCGCTGAATGGCCTGTTGGAAAGTTGTTCTTCGGAAAGTTTCTGCAAATGGACTCATGATCAACAGCCGGCCTTCTTTAAGTGCCTGACGAGCTTTCTTGCCAATGCTGAGGTTCCTAAGAGATTTCGCCGGGCAAAGGATTACGGGTTGTTTTCCGCCAAGCAAAATATCAAGGCATTCCTTCTCCATTGGAGAGTGAAAACCACCTGCCATTACTATTTCCTGATCTCTTAATTCCTTGACGGCATCGAAGGTTTGAATTACAACACTTCCCGGGCACTGGACTGAACAAACCAGCCCCATTAGGCGATTATCGAGGATAGACAAGTTGCCAAGGGCATACAGGCAGGAAGGGGAATCGTTTCCCAGCCTGTTTAAAATGCTTTCGGGATAGTGGTCGTTTCCACGCTCTATATAGTCCGTGATCAATTGCCCCCTCTGGAAGTTTGATGGCCTTTCAGCATTGCTTGCCCCTTGTCTGAGATCTCCCAGACACCGTGGGGCGAATCATTTTTTAGCAGCCCTTCTTTAACCATACTGTTGCGGGCCCATTGCGCAGCGTTGCGCCAGCGAGTGTTGTCTGGGCTGCTGGCGAGGGGGCCAAAATCAACATCCTTAAGAACAGGCTTCATTTTCTTTCCAACGCTGTCAAGAACTTCTGATACTCTGCCACCGCCACCCATTCCATCAAGAACCTCCAAGATCGGCATGTAATAGGAGGACTCAGGTGTTCGCAAGCCCTTACGAAGTTTGCCCAGGTTTTGGCGCTGAGTTCGAGTTTCGTCGTCTTCGTCCTGGTTTGACAGGGCAGACATCTGTTCCCATTCTTTGCGCAAATCTGCGATGCTATCCCGAAAAACAACCAAAGGCTTTGATCTTTCCAAGGCTTCCTGAGCTCTTTCGTAATTTCTTCCCTCAAAAGCTCTGGAGCCGACACTATTGATAAAATCGATCTCCGCTTCAACTTCTTCGAGCAGCATCTCAAAAGCAGAAGATACGTTAGCGGGGTTATTCTCAATCATTAGTCATCTTCCTCCTCGCCGTTCGAATTACCCATTCTGTATTTGATGTCGTAGTTGATGATGAAGTCCAGTTCTTCGTCTGTGAAACCATAGTGTTCCGCCAGAACTCTATCTATTTCGTCAAGAATTTGTTTTGACTTACCTACATAAAAATTTACTTCTCTCTGTTTTGTGCCATCAGCACGTAACCGAATTCGAATCTTTGCATTACGGTCAAGGTCAGCAATCAATCTATTCGCATGGCCAAAAAGTGATTCGTCCTCAATTAAGGAAATTTGAACTGGAACGACAGCAATATCTCCTTTGGTAACGTGATAGCAATCCGAGAAAGCAATCCAAAACCAGTAATATAGCGATGAAGATAATAAACAGATCATTGCCCCTTCGGCATCTTTCCTAACCACGAGCTCTTTGTACTCATTGGACAGCTTCTCACGAATACACTTGCGAAAATATCGGCCACCACTGTGGTAAAAAACAATTTTTGTTGACTCTTTTTTTTGCATATCCTTGAATTGCGGATAAGCCTTCATTTTCTGAAGTACCAACCGCTCAAGACGCCCCCCCAGTTTTGGGATTGCCGCGGCTGCCTCATCAAAGTTTGTTGCCTCATATGAAAGGGTGGGAAACAAGCAAATCCGTGAATTTTCATTCCAACGGTTATAGCCAGTAGAAAATACCTTTGGTGAAACAGAGTGTCTCATGGCTGCTGACGCTAGGCAGATTACGAGGTTCATATCTACTCCCGTAAAGAGCTTGCCAGGGCGTACAGCAAAACTGCTTACGTGGAGCATGGATAGGGATAACAGAAGACGCATAAGAGGCAACATACGTGGAGTTGAGATTGCGCTAATAGGAACAATGACTCCAACCTTTGCACTATCACCAAAAAGTTGCATAAATCTTTCGATGCAAACCGCGTAAAGGTTTCCTGCACTTATGACAGAATATTTTTGAATATTGTATTGACCTGCAACACTAGAAAGCTCAACGTACGGTGGATTCCCGATAATCACATCAAACCCGCCTGATTGCATGATCCCGTAGAACTCTACAAACCAGTGGAAGGGTCTATGGCTTGCGTACCACGCTTCGAAATCCTTCCGTTTTTCAACATCAATTCCGTATTCCTTGGCCAGGAATAAGTCCATTCCTCCTGAAAGTCCAGAAAGCCGCCTTCGTATTTCCAATTTGTCATCATGGGTGACAACGCCACCATGAGTGGTCTGCTGTTCGCGAAAAGCCCTGAAAAGCCTTTCCACTTCTCCAAGGCTTTCTTCAAATTTCCGATAATCCTCTTCTGAATCCCCAAGCATCAATTTGTTTTGAGAAAGACCTCCTGGAGACCTCTCTTCTTTAAATGCCTTGCGGACATGATCCGCTGTCGCATAGCCCACCAAAGTGTTGCCCGCCCGGATGTTGAAATCGATGTCCGGCAGAGGTTCTATCTGTTCAGCCTTTTCAACCTGGGCAACCAGTTTGAGGAAGAGGCGTAGTTTGCAGATCTCAACAGCCTCTTCCATTATGTCCACACCGAAAAGGTTGTTGATGATTACGGATTTTAGGATGAAGTACCTTTCGTTGGGGTGTTTTGAGATCTGATCCAGAACGGATCTGAAATCGCTGAACTGTTTGGGGTGGTGGGGCTTGCCCGTCACGTCTTCAAGAAATCTTTTCATACGCTCCAGACAATCACTGTAGAGCGTTTCAAAAATGCGAAGGGCCGCAAAAAGGAAGGCTCCAGATCCGCAGGTCGGGTCCAGAACGGTAACACTATTGATGGCATGCCAGAAGGCCCTTAGCAACTCCGGTCCTTCCGCGTTCACAATGGCATCACGGGCAAACTGCCAGATGTCGAGGTTCAGTGTGATCAGGTCGTCTATCCGATGAATGTCACCCTGCTGAAGCCTTGCACGAACCTCCATGTAACGGGTGCGGCGTGCAGCGTATTCTCGCCAGGTCTCCGTAACCAACCTGATTGGGTCATCGGCCGGTGCCTGCTGAAGGTTGTATTGGCTATTGTGCATACGAGCTCTGGGGTCATACATACCAGTTTGAACAAAATCAGGCAGTTCGGACTCAGGAAGTATTTCCCCATCTGAAAGGACTACACCGTGCTGAACGGCAGAGTAAATATATTTATCGGGGTTATCCTGGAGCAGCCGCCAGAGCGCGCTTTCCGGGCCGAAAGCTACAGCACATTCCTTCTCGGCGGCACCAAACAGGAACGGAATGATCGTGTTTTTGCCTATGTATTCTGTAATGTCTTCTTTGGTGTAGTAGGCGCCCATCTGCTTCTGGTTGATGTATTTTTCGAAGATGTAGCCAACAACATCCGGGTTTATTTCGTTGTCCTCCCGAAGAGGGCGCTCGTCGAGATGCCATGAGTACTGGTCGAAGAAATCGAACAGCTTCTCAAAGGCTTTATCAGGGATATCGATACCGGAATATTTATCCTCAAGTTGATGCACCTCGAAGAATCCGCCGTTAAGGAAAGGAACCCTGCCCAGCAGATTTTGCAGAGCAGGCTCAAGATCGCGCTGTTCAGGAGATTTGCCCAAACCGTCGTGGAATAACCTCAGGAGAAAGAACCGGTAAAAGGTGTGAAATTTATCCTTGCCACCTTCACGCTGAACCATCGCGAGCCTGTTTTTGAGATAATCCGCGTCCCCATCGAGAAACCCTTTTTTCTGGATGAAGTAAACGAACATCAACCGGTTGAGCATTAGGGATGTGTACCACTGCATGTCCGGTTCGCTATCGATGCCACTAACCATTTTGAGAAAGGCACTGTGCTCCGCCTTGAAGCGGTCATAGAATCTTTTGGTGACCCGGTCCACATCAAAAGCTGCACAGGCACGGCCAACAACATCGACGACCGTTATATCCTCCTCTTCCTCGAGACTTACTGCTATATGTTCCAGTCTCTGGATGAGTGGATCTCCCGACTGTTGAACTTCAAACCGACGCTCGCGGTTTTCCATCGGTTTGCCGGGCTCCCGCCGGACCCACTGCCATATCTGCAAACCCTGGAGCTTGTCGGAATATATTATCAAATGCTCTCGGGCTGACCGTGCAACCTGATGATCGATCTTGAGGCGAGTTGCGCGATCCGGGATCGAAGGGCACTTGAAAGCGACAAAACCACGTTTCTGGGCTACCCCTTCCAGGGTTAGGGAGGATCCGTCAGCGTTTACATCCACCCGGGTTCCGCAGTTGTCCCAACCAAGGTGCTCGCGAAAGAGCGTCTGAAAATCAAATTCCTTCAGGCATTTTCGTGCTTCGGAAAAATTTACCTGCATGGCAGTCTCCCTCAGTCGGTTTTTCGCAATCCGAGCGAACAGATCACCTGTGGCTCTACTGATGGTATCTCCTCGCTAACACGGCAAAGCTGAGCATCTGCACGAAGCGACATGACAAGTTGCGCAAGATCCTGATCATCGATCCCGCTCTTCAGTTGCCTGTTGAGGGTATCTATGGCTGATTGAAGCAAGGGGTATTTGTATATCTCCTCGATGCTTTTAGATAATTCCGTGGTTTCGAAAATCGTGTTTCTGACTTCCGCGGCATATCTTTTAAGGCGTTCATAGGTACGAAAACGCGCTCCGGAAGGACGGCCAAGTTCGCCTCCAGCTGACTTTTCGTTTTCGGCTATCATTTTCACGCCTTTTGCAACCAGTTCGTGATGTTTTGCAAATCGCTCCATCGCGGGAGTTTCAGGACGACATTCCGATGCCTTCAGAATGGCAAACTGCGACTCGCTCACGCGTTTGCCCTCAGTATCAACCCAAGCAAGTGCATCGTTGCCTTCAGTTGTCCTAAGGAAGACCAACGCACCCTCGGGACGTTCAGGAGCGGGGTTATGTGGTTTTGTAGAATAAACAACATTCGGCATTGCAGGAATGATCTTTGCGAGTTCAGGATTTCTATCAATTGCGTTCTTCCATATCTGATAAGCATAGGACGCAAGGTCTACTTCGGCGTCTTCATCCTCATCCAGGATACCGGCTTTTTCAGTGAAGAGATCGCGAATAACCTGGTCATCATCCTGGTCCTCGAAAAATAGCTCGTCCGCTCCTACCACTTCCGCGTTTTCCTTCAGCCGGAGGCGCACCCGGGAGCGCAAGCGAATAATTCTCTCCACACCCTCGGCAGGAAGGAACGAATAGCACATGATTGAGTCAGCTTGCTGGCCGATTCGGTCAACGCGGCCGGCGCGCTGGATCAGGCGGATTATGGCCCAGGGGAGATCAAAGTTCACAATGACGGAGCAATCCTGAAGATTTTGCCCCTCACTCAAAACATCGGTGGACAAAACTACCCGCAGCTCTTCAGCAGTAGTTATGCTCTTGTTGTTGCTCCTTGGGCTGAAACGATAAGCAACAGAGGTCGGGTCGTCGGAGTCTCCGGTGACACCCTCAACTTTTGTCATTCCTCGATGCTTCAACTGTTCTTCCAGGTATTTGACCGTATCAGCAAATTGGGAAAAGACCAGAACCTTTTCGGAAGGGTGTTCTGTCTCAAGCAGCGAAACAAGGGCCTGGAGTTTGGCATCCATTTCCGGTTTCCAGGCTCCGGATTCGCCTATAATTTCCATCAATACAGCGGAATCGTTTCGCAGGTCCTCTTCCAGATCTTCGGTGAAGAGTTCCGCCTTGAGCCATTTGAACCGGCGCCTGAAGTGCGTTGCATAGGTGCCGTATACTTCCGAGGCCCTATTGCGGAGCATCTGCTCGGATAATACGTTCCCTGCCAAAGCCGCCAGATCTTCTTCGGCTCCGTTCTCATCATTGTCCAGTGCCGGGTTCCAAAGATCGGTATCCTGATCGTTTGTCCAGGTATCCAGCAACCCCATGTCCTGAGTGCCGATCGGAATAGGAAGATCGTTTTCGATGGCATGAAGCACTATAAAGTTTCGTAGTATATGACGTTCGACGGAGAGTGAAAAAGCTTGCCCACTGCTTTCAAGACGTTTGAAAAGGTTAGTACGACAGAACCCCTTGAGGCGAGAACCAGCCCTGGACAGATCGGCCAATATCTTTGCCTCGTCCAAGGAAGGAGGAGTGTGAGGCGATGATTGCTGGTAATTCCCCAATCCGTATCGGGGCAGCGTCAAGCTGTTGACAGCCTCAACAACATCTTCGGCAAAAAAGCGGGCATATTGGTCAGCAGGGTTTTTTTCGTCGATAGTGAATTTTACTGTTTTAGGCACCCTCAAGGGGAAGTAGGAGCGAGTGCCGTCGGAGAATTCCAAATATCGCCTATTCCGCTCTGAGTCCAGTTTGGCATAATTCGCCTCAATAAAGCTCCTTGTGCGCCGAACGAGGTAAAGCCTCATCAGATCCCGCCAGTCATCGGCGTAGTTGCTTTTTTCGAAGGCAGCGAGCGATCGAGCGGGGCACTGGTGACGTCGGATAAATTCGGTCTCTCCCAGTTCCCTCATAAGTTTTTCAGGGCGAATTCCAATGTCCTTATGTTCACCAATAAATAGACGCAGTTGGTTGGAAAGATCGAGGTATGTCTTGTTATAAGGTGTTGCCGAAAGGAGGATAACCCGGCTGTCGTTGGCGGCGATATATTCGGCAATTGCGCGGTACCTTCTTCCTTCCCGATTTCGGAGGTTGTGGCTTTCATCAATTAGAACCAGCCGGAAACGCCTGAGCTCGGAGAGTTCGTTTTGGGCTTGAGTGATAGAAAGCACCTTTGCTCTCAGTCGATACTCCTGACGATAATCTTCCCACATTTTTACCAGGTTTTTCGGGCAGATTATCAGTGTTTCTACTCCATGGTCATCCTCGAAAATACGGGCAAGTGCTGTGGCCATAAGAGTCTTGCCGAGCCCGACAACATCTCCTATTACTACTCCCCCGCGTTTATTCAGGTGGTGAGCAGCGATCTTTACCGCCGCTTTCTGGAACTCAAGCAATTTGTTTCCGAAGTCACGGGGAATGTTGAATTCCGTCAGGCCTGACCTGGCCTCCTGTGAAAGGTGGTAGGCCATCTTGATGTAGATATTGTAAGGAGGGATAGGTTCCGGGCGAGCCCAGCTCTCATTGATGATTTCGACCAGTTCCTGGGAGATATCCATGCATAGCCTATCGTTCCATCGCTCTTCAAACCATTGGGATAGTTTGCAGCAGGAATCATGATCAAGAACATCCACATTGAGTTCGCCCTGCTTCAGGAGACCGGCAAGCGTAAGGTTGCTGCTTCCAAGAAAACCTATGATCGGGTTTATCGGATCCTGTCGGAATGTGAGGTAAAGCTTTGCGTGAAGCGGGTGGCGAAGGAAGAGTTTGACTACAAGTTTGTGGTTTTCTATCTGCTCGGCAAGTTTGCGAAGGCCTTTTTCATCAGCGTTGGTAGGAACTCCAAATGTCAGCTGATCGCGGAATTCCTGGGCAAGCTTCTTTTTCATCGCTATGGCAGTAGCGTTATCTATCTGCTCATCGCTTCTAAGAACGCTCATAGCAGATCTAAGCTGTTCTTGCGGCAGGGGCTGCATTCCAACAAGGAGCCTACAGCAATTCCCTTCTCCACCGGCCCAATCGTCAACAAGTTCGTCCACTTTGCGCCATCCGCGAAGGTTGAAGTAACCAACGCAAAAATCCGAGCGATCTGAAAGTTGCATCGCTTCTGAAAGAGCCGGCAGAAGCTCGTTCCTGATGTTATCGAATATTCGAGGCATATTTTCCCCCCGCCCATGGTTTTTGAACCATACTATCCCTTTTTCTGTTTTCAGCTCGGAGGCTTAAGATCTGATCTATGTGAAATTTGTTCAAGTTGCAAAGGATTTCATCTTATGCCATGGTGTTTATTTTTACTCATTCTTTGAAAAACCAATTTTATAAACAAATGGGACCCCGGTTTTGAAAATTTCCACAAACTCCGCGCTATCCTCTGGAATACGGGTGTTCGGTCCCTGTTTTTCCAGGTATTTGTAGCTCTTTTCCATCTCTTCTCGGAGTAGATCCTTAAATTCCTGGTTGCTCTCAAATCTGATTTGCACTGTATCGCTTATGGTCTTCCGGTCAAGGTTGCGAATGATTGCCTGGAAGAACCTGTTTTGATGCAGGAGGATTACTTCCCTTGCCTCTCCTCTTTTGAGGCGGTAATTGCCGTTAGCTTCTTCAAAATCAGGCAAGAACTCAAGGGGAATATGAGTTCCCCACCTGAATAAGGACCAGTCCGCT
>NPIE01023079.1_pt2 | contig 10353 bp, 10 predicted proteins | sample 8637661 | NCBI WGS metagenome assembly NPIE01 (sample SAMN07420842, study PRJNA396082) | bioreactor metagenome | isolation source: sample BA12 brine-fed electro-methanogenic bioreactor BA | place: Japan: Kochi | collected 2016-12-09 | reverse complement strand
CCGCATCGCCGGCCGGAATGCTGCCCGAACCATGAGGGACGCTGACCATACGAATCAACTCTCTTGACCTTCATCCTGTTTATTGACCCTTGACTGACAACCGTTTCCATTAAAGGAGAAACCAATGACTGATCATCAATGTATCCAGGATTCAAGCGTTATCATCTCCCGGGTCATGCTGCCCCAGGATGCCAACCCGGCAGGCATCGTCCATGGCGGTGTCATCATGAAGGAGATCGACAATGCCGCCGGCGTGGCCGCGGTCCGGCACACCCGGAAAATCTGAGTCACCGCATCCATTGACCGGCTGGATTTTCACCAGCCGGCCTTTATCGGCAACCTGGTCACGGTCATGGCCCGCATCAACATGACCGGCAACACCTCCATGGAGATCGGTGCCCGTGTGGAAACCGAGGACCTGTTCACCGGCACCCGAACCCACCTGGCATCCGCCTATCTGACCTTTGTGGCCCTGGATGACAGCCGGCGGCCCACCCCGATTCCCTCACTGACCCCGGTAACCCACGAAGATCTGCGACGGCACAAAGAGGCCCAGGCCCGTCGAAAACTGCGCCTTTCAGAAAAAAAACAGGAGCAGGCATGCCAGACTGACAAAACCCGCTGCTGATCTTCGCAGCTGAGGCCGCTGCCATCAATTTTCGCCGAATGCATCTCCAGTGAAGGGTTTTCAGGCGATGTAACCTTTGCAGGAGCCCCCCCTCCCGCTTTCTATCTGAGGCGGTATCTTTTTTCTATTCCTGAACACCCGTCGTTCATCTGTTCAACCCTGTCTGACCGATTTCACCTGCCTTGAAGAGCAGTTTTTAAAGCCATCCAACCCGTCTCCTGTAAAAAAAAACTTGACAACCGGATTTTCAACAGAGTAGTCTGTTCTAAATAGCGTATGGTGTTCGTATATACGAATAAATATGAGGAGGATTTCCAATGCCATCTAAGAAAAATCAGCAACGGGGGCCCATTCAAGCGGGAGACATTCATTCTTTCGGAAATATGCCCATTCCCAAATTGACACCGGAATTACTGTCCCTGGTCCGTACCGGGGATGTGTTCAGCCTTGAACAGATACTGGAACCGGGCATCCCGTTCTGGCCCGGGCACCCCCCGGTACTGATCGCCCCGTACATGCGCCATGGTGACCTGCCCGATCTGGCGCCGGCCACCGTGGGCAATGAGATTGTCAACCTGCCGATTCATGGCGGCACCCATATCGATGCACTCGCACACATCGGGAAAATTAAAAACGGCAAGCCGGAACTCTATGGAGGCATATCGGCTGAATCGGCAATGGACAACACCGGCTTTACCGCTCATGGCGCTGAAAATTTCCCTCCTGTAATCCTCAAAGGCACCCTGCTGGATATTGCGGCGGCCAAGAACCTGGATGTCCTTCCCGACAGTTACGGCATTACCGGTGAAGACATCAGGGCGTGTGAAAAAAAACAAAACGTCACCGTTGAAAAAAATACAGCAGTACTGATCCGCACCGGATTTTCACGATACTGGAAAGTCGACAATGACCGGTTTTCCAACAAAGGAGCCGGACTGAACATCGACGGGGCTCATTATCTGGCCGAAAGAAACATTGCCCTGGTGGGTGCGGACACCGAAGCCGTGGAACAGTGGCCGTTCGATCCTCAGGGACCGCCCCTTCCGGTCCACACCTTTCTGCTCGTAGAAAACGGCATCACCCACGTGGAAAGCCTGTACCTGGACAAACTGGCTGCGGCAAAGACATACGAATTCCTGTTTATCGCCCTGCCGCTGCGCATTCGCGGTGCCACCGGCTCCCATATTCACCCGATTGCCATCACCTGAAGAAAAACAACGGGATGTTGACTGAAGCCCCATGAAAAAACCCATAACCCAACGATTTAAACCATTTAAAAAACGAGGTGTAATATGAAAGCAGCCGTCTGGTATGGAAAACAGGATACCCGGTTAATGGATGTACCCGATGCTCCAGCCCCGGGACCGGGTGAGGTCAGAATCAAGGTCGCATGGGTCGGTGTCTGCGGCACGGATCTCCATGAATATGCGGCCGGACCGATTTTCATGCCCATAGAACCCCACCCCCTGACAGGCATGTGTGCCCCGCTGACCCAGGGTCATGAGTTCAGCGGGATCATCGATGCGGTGGGACTCGGCGTAGCCCATTTTAAACCGGGTGACCGGGTGACCGCGGATTCCGCCACCTGGTGCGGAACCTGCTGGGCATGCCAGCGAAGAGAGTTCAGTCTGTGTGAGAAGGCCGCTTTTCTGGGCCTGGGCCGAAACGGTGTTCTGGCCGAATTTGTCACCATGCCGGTTCAAGGGGTGTACCCCATCCCGGATGAACTTTCCCTTCAGAAAGCATCTTTCTGTGAGCCCACGGCAGTAGCCATTCATGCCCTGCGCCGCGGCAGAGCGCTGGCCGGAGAGAGTGTGCTGATCATCGGGGCCGGCAACCAGGGACTGCTCACCTGGCAGGTGCTGAACAACGGTTCCGCATATAAGGTATTTATTGCGGCCCGGAAGGGAATGCGCTCCGACATGGCCAGAAAGCTGGGGGCGGAGGTGATTGATCCCGCCGAAGTGGATGTGGTGGAGGAGGTCCGGAAAAGGACCGGGGGAGACGGCGTGGATGTTACCATTGAAACAGCCGGCCAGCCGTCAACCGTTGCCATGGCCCTTCAGGCCACCCGGACCCAGGGACGGATTGTTGAAGTCGGCATCTTTGAAGAACCGGTCACCCTGGAACTGAACGACCTGGTTTTCAAGGAAAGAGAACTGATCGGAATCATGAACAACGGCGGTGAGTTTCCCCAGGCCATCCAGATGCTTGCCGACGGACGGGTTGATCCGGACCCCATGATCAGCAGCCGGATCCCCCTGGAAGAGGTCGTCGAAAAAGGATTCAAAGCGTGTATTGAAAACAAACAGGGCAATATCAAGGTCATCGTAAACTGCAATCCGGACCTGTGGGACGCATAAACACAGGCCGGACACCATCAATAACCACTTGAGGACAAAAAGCGGATACCCATGGCTAAAACAGTATCTTCCGTAAAAAGGGCGCTGGAAATTCTGGAACTGTTTCTGACAGGCATTGATTCCATCTCCGTGCCGGAAATTACCGGGCGGTTTCACTTCCCAAGAACGACGGCCCATGAACTGGTGCAGACTTTGCTGACTTTAGGCTACCTTGAGCGGGTGGAAAACCAGCCGTACCGATTCCGGCTGGGAATGCGGGTATTCCAGCTGGGCAACGTATATGCGGCCCAGCTGGACCTCACCCAGGAGGGGCAGAAAGTGGCCAAAAAAGTGTCTGACGCCTGTGATGAAACAGTACAGATTGCCATCCTTGAGGGGGCGGAAGCCGTGTTCATCGTCAGGGAAGACAGTTCCCAGACCCTGCGCCTGGTTTCAGAAGTCGGTTCCAGGCTGCCCGCACACTGCACCGGGGTCGGCAAAATGCTGTTATCGGAACTGACCCATGAACAGCTGGCATCCCTTTACAACCACCAGGACAGACTGGCAGGAATGACACGAAACAGCATCACCTCCCTGACGGCACTCGAACGCGCGCTGGCAGACATCCGAAAGAAGGGGTGTGCCTTTGACGACTGTGAATCCAATGAAGATGCCCGGTGTGTGGCAGCCCCGATTTTCAACCGTCACGGCCGTATCTGCGCCGCCATGAGCATAACGGTTCCCCGGACCCGCATGAATGATCAGCGCAGGCCGTCATTGGAAAAAACGGTTCAGGCAGGCGCCAGAGAGCTGTCCCGGCGGCTGGGGTACAACCCGGAAATCACGAACCATCGGGATCAGGAGCCGTCATGACCCCTGTCATTGAAGCGCGGAAAGTTTCTAAAGAGTTCCCCGGGATGCTGGCGCTGGACAGGGTTGATTTCGATCTGCTGCCGGGAGAAATTCATACCATTGCCGGAGAAAACGGGGCAGGCAAATCCACGTTGATGCACTGCCTGGCAGGGGTGCACCAGCCCTCTCAAGGCATGGTTCTGGTTGAAGGCACGCCGGTCAGGCTGCGGAGCCCTCACCATTCCCAGGAATACGGCATCAGCACTGTTTTCCAGGAAATGGCCCTGGCGCCGAACATGAGTGTGGCTGAAAATGTTTACACCAATGCGCAGCCGTCCAACCGGTTCGGGCTGATAAATTATGAAAAAATGTACCAGGATACCGTCAGTGCCCTGGAAATTTTCGGTGTTGACATCGATCCCGGGGCGCCTTTGAAAAAATACAGCGTGGCGGTTCATCAGATTGTCGAAATTGCCAGGGCCATTGAAAAAAAAGCCAGGGTACTGATTCTGGATGAGCCCACATCAGCCATTGGCCGGGCAGAAACCGCCAAGCTGCTGGAGATACTGAAAATGCTGAAATCCCGGGGTGTGGGGATCATTTACATCAGCCATAAGCTCAATGAAGTGTTTGCCGTTTCAGACCGCATCACGGTTCTGAAAGATGGCAGACGGGTGAAAACCTTGCATACAGAGGAAACCACCCCGGATGAAGTGGTTGAACTGATGATCGGGCGGGAATTGTCGGACATGCTGCCGGCCCGGAACACACAGGCTCCCCCCGCCCCTATGGTGTCTTTGGAGAATTTGAGCGGAGAAGGATTTTCCAATGTCAGCCTGGAGATCAATGCCAATGAAATACTGGGCATTTTCGGACTGACGGGTTCCGGCCGAAGCGAACTGGCACGGGCCATATTCGGCGTGGACCCGCTGCATGCAGGTACACTTTCGTTCAACGGCAGCCATACAAAGATCTCCACGCCTTGCCAGGCAATCTCCAGGGGGATTGCCTATATTCCAGAAGACCGGAAACAGGACGGATTGTTTCTGGATATGTCCATCAGAGAAAATATCAGTGCCGCCTGTCTCAAGGAATTGAGCGGCACCATTTTCATGGATCCGTCCAGAGAAATCCGTTTGTCCAAACAGGCAATGACGGACCTGGGTATCAAGGCCACCGGTATTGATCAACCGGTGGGAATGCTCAGTGGCGGAAACCAGCAGAAGGTTTTGTTCGCCAAATGGCTGGCCAGAAATCCATCCATGCTGATCGCAGACGAGCCGACCCGGGGAGTGGACATCGGAGCAAAAGCGGAGATTCACCTGTTGTTAAGGAAACTGGCGGACCAGGGTGCTGCCGTGGTCATGATCAGTTCGGAACTGCCTGAAATACTGGGGATGAGTGACCGGATCGCAGTGATGCGTGAAGGAAAACTGGCGGCCCTGCTTGACCGGTCCCAGGCGACCGAAGAAATCGTCGCATCCCATGCACTGGGCACTGGCAAACCGCAACTCCAGGCGCAATGAAATGACAATCAACATATCTGGAAAGAAGTGACCTTATGGAAATAACCGCAAAAAAACAGGTTAAGGCGGCCCCTTCCGCCAATGGATTTTCAAAAATAATCCGCAGAATCACCGGTGTGAGAGAAATGGCCATGATTCTGTTGATCTTTATCACCTGCGTGATCATGTCCTTTGCCTCTCCCTACTTTTTCAGTATTGCCAATTTCCTGGCCATGGCCAGGGGATTTGCCATGGAAGGCATCGTGGTGGTGGGAATGGTGCTGCTGCTGATCTCGGGCAATTTTGATTTGTCGGTGGGATCCGTGATGGCCCTGTCGGGCATTGTATCTGCGGCCCTGATGGTGCATGGCGGCATGCCTCCGGCAGTCGGTTTTGCCGGGGGTCTGATGGTCGGGGCTGCCGCCGGGGCGGTCAACGGGTTTGTGGTGACCAGAATCGGTGTCAACCCGTTGATTGCCACGTTGGGTATGATGGCTTGCGGCCGGGGAATCGCCCTGGGATTCACATCAGGTCACCCGGTTATCGGTGTTTCAATGGATTTTGCCTGGATTGGGCAGGGCCAGGTGTTTGGGCTGCCGGTGCCGTTCATTATCATGGTGGTGGTGGTTCTGGTGACAGATATCCTGCTGAGAAAATCCCGTGCCCTTCGACAGTTGTACTATGTGGGCGGGAGTGAAAAAGCGGCCAAACTTTCGGGCATCAATGCCAAAAAAATTATTTTCCTGACGTTTGTGGCATCAGGCATTTTTGCCTCCATGGCAGGCATAATCTCCATGGCCCGGTTGACCAGTGGGGTGCCCACCGCCTTTGCCGGTGTGGAACTTAGGATCATTGCCGCCTGCGTCATCGGAGGTGCCAGCCTGTCCGGCGGTGAGGGAACGGTTCTGGGTGCGCTGCTGGGATTGATATTCATGGCCCTGGTAACCAATGCGATGACGATGTTCGGGGTGTCGATCTACTGGGAAGGAGCGATCACCGGAACCATATTAATCGTGGCTGTCAGCCTGGACATGATTTCCCGCCGAAGATTGAGAAAAGTATGAATAGCGCGGGTTTCCAATACACCCTGATGGTTGCCCGCTGTGTATGACATAATATTAACAGGTCGAACAAGGAGGCCAGGAATGTCAAAAAAACAGGACACGAAAAATGAATCAGGAAAATCCGTTTCCCGCCGGGATTTTCTAACCCATTCTGCCGTTGCCGTAGGTGCGGCGGCCGGATTGACCATGACCGCTGGAATGACCCGGCCGGCAAGGGCTGCGGCAAGCGATGAAACCTACGTATGGCTGTGTGCGGTCACATCCATCGCATTCTGGTTAGACGGCCGGAAAGGATTTGAAGCCGCCGGCAAATCTCTGGGAGTCAAAACCCAGTTCATGGGTCCGGTGGAATGGGACCCGGTTGCCCAGCTCAAGGTACTGGAGGAACTGCTGGTCAAAAAACCAGCCGGTATCATGGTGTTTCCTTCTGACCACCAGTCATTGAACGAACCCATGAAACGCGCCATGAAAATGGGTATCCCCATTGTCACTGTGAATCATGATGTCAATGACAATTCCGCCCGTTATGGATTCATTGGCCCCAACAACCGGGGAATCGGCCAGAAAGGTGGAGAGATGGCCGCCAAAATGCTCAAGGGAAAAGGCAAAGTGGCTTTTGTGACCAGCACCAGCCCGGCCCACGGCATACGGGTTGCCGGATACAAGGACACCTTTGAAAAATATCCCGGTATCCAGATTGCCGCCGAAGTGGATGGCAAAACCGATCCATCCGTGGCGTTAACTGCGGCCACCCAGCTGGTACAGGCAAATCCGGACCTGGACATGATCATCGGTGTGGACGCCACTGCCGGGGCAGCCATTGCACGAAGCCTCAAAGAAACCGGCAAGGCAGGAAAAATCATGGTGGGTGCCATGGACAGGGACGAAGACATGCTGCCGTACATCAAAGACGGCACCATTCAATACACCCTGGCCCAGAACAGCGTCATGGAGGAATGGACCGCGCTTCATTATCTCTACTGGCTTAAACACAACTCCATTCCCGCGTTTGACGACTGGCGGGCGGTAGATGCGCCCCAGTGCCCATGGACCACGGACACCGGGGTGACTGTTGTGACGAAAGAAAACGTGGATTCGTTCTTCCGTTCATAGTTCATCGCTGATCGATAATACCGGATAAACCATCAGAGTATTGAATTACTTTGATGGTTTATCTGTATTGGCCGCACCAGTTGATCCGGCTCATCTCTCTGGCAGAATCACCTGTCTGCCCGGTCCGCCTGTATAGGGTCGGGGCATTTGATTTTTTCTGAGATATCTCCCCCCCTTTTTCTTTTTTCCGGGACAGCTCCGGGTTTATCAGAACATGATTTTCATCTATTTGTACCCTGACAGGATATCCACGTCAGATTTGATTTTTTTTGCTTTACCGGTTAAAACCGTGTAGATTGATAAAATCGTCCCATTACAGTATACAGGAGTGAACAGGAATACACAAATGGCCCCTCTGCCCATAGATTCTGAAGAAACGACAGACAACACGAATCCATATACCGTCAAATCCCTTGAAAAAGCCCTGTTGATGCTGGAATTGCTCATAGATGAAGGACGGAATCTCTCTTTGACAGAAATATGTAACAAACTGGGATATGGGAAAGGGACTGCCCACCGCATACTCAGGACACTCAGAGACAGAAAATTCGTCAAACAGTACCCTGAAACAAGGCTCTACGGCCTGGGATCACGGACACTGTCCATTGGAACCCCGGACAAAAAAGAAAACTTCTTGAGAAAATCCATGGTGCCGTTTCTGCGGGAACTGCATGTGAAATGCGGGGAAACCGTGAATGCCGCAGTCAATGAATACAACCAGATCCGTTACATTTTCAGGATCGAATCCGAGGAAATGCTGAGAATTTCCACCCCGGCCGGAGCCCGCTTTCCGGTCCACTGTTCGGCAACGGGCAAAATTTTTTTATCCTACCTGTCTGATGAGGATATCCTCAGAATTCACGGCGGGAAAAATCCGCTGCCGAAAATGACAGAACATTCCATCGGCACAGTAAAGGAACTGATTAAGGATATTGAAAAGGTCCGCCAGACAAGGGTGGCTTTTGACGATGAAGAAGCCCTGACCGGGGTTTACTGCATTGCCGCCCCTATTCTCAATGCCAAAGGCGAATGCCTGGCCGCCATCAGCATCTCAACACCCAAAAACCGCATCAACCGCAAAAAAAGTCATGAATTTGAAAAAATGGTGATTGATGCCGCCAAAAAGATATCCCATTCCCTGGAATCTTCATAGAATGTCTTTCTGCCGTTCAACTCATCGGAACGGTTAACAGATTGTAATATTTTACCTGCCTGGAATCCCTGTACAATTCTTTTTTTTGGCAATAGTTCTGTATTGCAGAACTTGATTTTCAATTATGAAATTTTTCCCTTGACGGCCCTCCAGAAGTATAGTTTCATATTTCAAAATAAAGTTTTGTAATACAGAATATTTTTGGGCAGCTTCACACCCTATGATGGAAACACAGAAAAAACAAACACCTTCCAAAACCGGGAACAGGTACAAGGTCAAGTCTCTGGAAAAAGCCCTGCTCATCCTGGAACTGATGATCGACAAAGGAAGGAACCTTTCCATCACGGAAATCTGCCAGGAACTGGGATATGGAAAAGGCACCGTGCACCGGATCTTGGGTACCCTTAGAACCAGAAATTTTGTCCACCAGTATCCGGCCACAAAGCTTTACGGACTCGGCCCCCGCACCCTGTCCATCGGAAGTCCCGGCAGAAAAGAGAATTTTTTACGGAAAACCATGGCCCCGTTCCTCAGGGAGCTCCATGAAGAATGCGGTGAGACGGTGAATGCCGCTGTCAATGAATACAACCAGATCCGATATATTTTCCGGCTTGAATCCGAAGAGATGCTCAGGATATCCACCCCGGCCGGAGCCCGCTTTCCGGTCCACTGTTCAGCAACAGGCAAAATCTTTCTTTCCTTTTTATCCAATGAGGATATCCACAGGCTTCACGGAGGGAAAATGCAGCTGAAGAAAATGACGGACCGTTCCATCAGCGACATGTCGGTTTTAATCAGCACCATTGAAAAAATCAGGAAAACACGCATCGCTTTCGACGATGAAGAGGCCCTCAGCGGGGTTTTCTGTGTGGCTGGGCCGGTGGTCGATGCAAAAGGGGAATGCGTGGCTTCCATCAGCATCTCAACCCCAAAAAACAGGATCTCCAAAGAGATCCGCCGCAGGTTTGCAAAAATGATCACGATTACCGCCAGGGAGATATCCGCGTCCCTGGCCATGCCATAGACTGACACAACATAATATATACCAAAGGGATCATAAATGGACAGACCCAGAAAACAGACCATGGACGGAAACACCGCAGCCGCCTATGCATCCTATGCATTTATCGATGCGGCAATCATCTATCCCATCACCCCGTCTTCCCCGATGGCTGAATCCATTGACGAATGGGCGGCTGCCGGAAAAAAAAACATCTTCGGCCATCGGGTGGCGTTGCGCCAGATGCAGTCCGAGGGAGGGGCTGCCGGAACACTCCACGGCTGTCTTCAGGGAGGGGCTTTGACAGCCACATACACGGCCTCCCAGGGGCTTTTGTTAATGATTCCAAACATGTACAAGATCGCAGGAGAACTTCTGCCGGGCGTGTTTCATGTCAGCGCCAGGTCCCTGGCATCCAACGCGCTAAGTATTTTCGGTGATCACCAGGATGTCATGGCGGCCCGCCAGACCGGTTTTTCACTTCTGGCTTCCAGCAATGTCCAGCAGTGCATGGACCTTGGAGCGGTGGCCCACCTGGCGGCCATTGAATCCCGGATCCCGGCCCTTCATTTTTTTGACGGGTTCAGAACATCCCATGAACTGCAGAAAATCGAACTGCTGGAATACGACGATCTGCTGGAACTGGTTGATATGGATGCTGTAAACAGGTTCCGTTCCCGGTCTCTGAATCCGGAC
>NPIE01001080.1_pt1 | contig 10353 bp, 13 predicted proteins | sample 8637661 | NCBI WGS metagenome assembly NPIE01 (sample SAMN07420842, study PRJNA396082) | bioreactor metagenome | isolation source: sample BA12 brine-fed electro-methanogenic bioreactor BA | place: Japan: Kochi | collected 2016-12-09 | reverse complement strand
CGTTCATACTCCCGATGAAAGAATATCATCGTTATATTATTTAATTTTTCTGGTCAAAATGGATTATGGCGGAATTTGGATGAGAGCTAAACACGTACAATTAATGTAGCTGAGGCAATTGAGGAGGTTTTTATATTATCTGTAATACGCGGTTCTGCATCATATATATCGACAAACATATCAGCAATATCTTCAGGACCTACAAATGCAAATTTTGGTGCATCTAAACCTCCCTCGCGTTTAAGTTCATCCATAACACCCTTAGCTTCCTTTCCGAGCGAAGCAGTTGAAAAGAGATAGGCAGTTTTGATATTCTTCAGTACAGCTTTTCCAATAATCAATTGTATGACATTTGCAGAAAGTGGGTCATGAACAAATTTACATTCAACAAAAACTCTTTGGCCAGTATCGATATTATCTGCTATCAAATCTATTTCCATTCCCGTAAAACGCACCCGTTCAATAATATTATAACGTTGCTTTTTTAATAGACTTCCCGCTACTTTTTCGAGAAAAGTCCCATCATTAGGTTTATCCGGGACTAATAATCTAACAGATTTTTTAATCTCTTGGTTCATACATATCACTTCAATATCACATTTTCTGAAAGATAACGCTTCTTTACTCACCAATGTCCTATCGTTGGTTAACTCATTTCCCTTAAATAAATATATGTCGCTCATCTAGCAATATTTCATGAATTACATAACGGTTTCCTCGCAAATAAGCAGCAAGACCTCCCCTAGGGTATAATACAAGGGGCTTCGCCTTTTTCTACTTAAAAAGAGGCACATAAGCAGCTAATAAGTCTTTAAATGAAGCGAATACAATGATATTGACTATGCCCCAAAATCCCACAAAATCCGATCCCGAAGCCTCCGACCTCGGCGACCTCCTCACCGAGCACGAGAGAGCCCAGCTCCTCGCCAACCTCCACCGGACCCTGATCTGGGTGGGGGTCCAGGACCCCGACAAACTCGATATCGACGCCGACCTTTTGAGAGAGGAGATGGAAAAAGACCTCATCAAGCCGAGCGACCTCCCGCCCGAGGTCCACCCGGCGAAGGGGGTCCTCGACCTCCGCCACCTCATCTGGAGGCTGATCCACGAAAAGGACCTGACCGAGATGGAGGAGACACAGATCAAAGAGCTCATCAAGGTTTTGAAGGCGAAGGAGACCCACGACGAGGAGAGGCTGAAAGAGGCCCGGCTGACCCGCGAGGAGGCCCACCAGCTATTCGAGGAGACCGCCGCCGTCATCAGGACCCTGATGGACCTCAAGGAGATCCTGGAGAGAAAGGAGCACAAGACGGACCTGGGCAGAGAGGTGGTGAAGAAGAAGGTGAACGACGTCAAGAGGTGGAACGCCTTCGTCGACGGGATGGAGGGGAAAAATTGAGGGCGGAAGCCGCAAGGGCTCGAAGAGCAGGACGAGCTAGAAGAAGCGCATAAGCTCCTCGGCGATGATTCTGTAGCCGAGCTCGTTCGGGTGGTCGAGGCCCGGAAGGATCAGAGATTCAAGGGGTACGCCCTCGGCCACCCGCCTCATCCAGGCGCCGCAGACGTCGACGAACCCCACCCCCATCTCCTCAGCTACGTCCTCGAGGGTCTGATAGTAGCTGAGGACGATCCGGTCGAACCGGGGCGTCAGCAGTGGCTCGGAGCTGAGGAGCAGGATCTCGCTTTTTGACCCCTCCAGGATTCTCTCGACGATCTCTATCAGGTTGCTCTTGAACTCGCCAAGCCGGATACCCGAATACATGTCGTTAATCCCGAAGTTGACGGTGACAAGGTCCGGGGCGTGAGCGATCACCGACCAGTCGAGCCTAGCCAGGCCGTCGAAGCTCGTCGCTCCGCAGACCCCCTCGTTATTGAGGCTGATCTCGGCTCGGGGGTACTTTTCCCTGAGCAGTTCCATCCAGAAGTGGTCGAAGCCCTTTCGGACCGCAAAGCCCGCGGTGATGGAGTCGCCGAAGCTGACTATCTTCACCGGCCCCCCCGCCTCCAGGAGGGAGACGATACGCCTCGTGAACGCGCTGCCCTCTTCGACTTCTTCGCTCATTTTGATCCGGGGGCCGAGTGATGCGGCGGGGTGAACTTGTACCTGCTGTCGACGTAGGTCGTCTTCTGAAGCTCCTTGACTATGTGGTGGGCCTCGACCCTGTACTTAATGATCGTCTTCTTCCCCTCCCGCTCACTGTGAATGAGGCCCTTATCCTCCAGGGACTTCAGCACCCCCAGGATCTTCTCCTCGGATAGGCCGTCCTTTTCGGCGTACTTGAGCACCTTCGACTCGGTGCTGCTCGAGTAGGGGTCCTCGGGGGTCCCGAGGCTCCACATATCTATAATCCGTCCGAAGACCTTCTTCTCGTCGGCGAGAAGGTCCTTCTCTGTAAGATCAGCGAAACTCATAGAACTAAACCTCCGACAAAACGAAGAACGAGACGATCAATCCGCCTCGACATATCACTATCACCTTGTCACATCACCTTGAAAGATCCTCCGGGAGGTCCCCGGTCAGGATCTCTATCTTCTGCTCCGCCCCGTCGAGGAGGGAGTTGCACCTTCGCACAAGAGATGCACCCCTCTCGAAGGCCTTCAGGCTCTCCTCGAGGGTGAGTTCCCCATCCTCCAGCGCCCGGACGATCTTCTCAAGCTCCGCAAGAGACCCCTCCAGGCTCAGGTTGTCAGACGCCGCATCCGTCATCTCAGTCTTCTCCGTCACCTTCGCCACCTCAGATCTGTCTTCCTCTCCATCGCCCTGCAGAATAGCTCCCCGTCAGCGAATATAAGATCCAAAAACTCGCCTGCAGACACCTCCGAGGCCCGCCTCGCCAGGCCCCGATCGGTGAGGGCGATGCAGTAGCCCCGGGACAGGGTCGAGAGAGGGCTCAGTGAGTCGAGCTTTCCCGCGGCCACCTCCAGCCGTCCGGCAAGGAGATCGACCCTTCGATCCTCCGCCGAGACGAGCCGGTCTGTTATCCGGTCGAGGTTCTGCCTCTGCTCCGAGACGATCCCTCGCATCCTCCTCCCCGAGAGGGCCCTTCCGAGGTCTCCAAACCTCGCCCGCCTCCGCTCCAGGCTCGCCGATAGAGACCGCACCATCCTCGCCTCGATCTCCTCCAGATTCTCCCTCAGACCCTCGACATCAGGCCTCACCATCTCCGCCGCCACCGAGGGTGTGGGGGCCCGGACGTCGGCGACGAAATCGGATATCGTCACATCCGTCTCGTGGCCCACCGCCGAGACGACGGGAGAGCTGGACAGATAGATCGCCCTCGCCACCAGCTCTGAGTTGAAGGGCGAGAGGTCCTCCGCCGACCCACCGCCCCTCCCCACGATGATCACGTCGGCGGTCCCCTGGAGGGCGGATATGGCCGAGGCGATGGACGCGGGGGCTGCCTCCCCCTGGACCGATGCGGGAGATATGACGATTTTGGCGGGACAGGACCCAAGAACCTTCAGAACGTCCCGCAGGGCTGCACCGTCGGGTGAGGTGACAACCCCAATGCAGGCGGGATAGGCTGGGATCGGCCTCTTCCTCTCGGCATCGAAGAGCCCATCGGCCGCGAGCCTCTCCTTCAACATCTCCAGCTCCAGGTGCTTTCCGCCCAGGCCCGAATCCCGCCGGGCGGCCTTAACCAGGATCTGAACCCTTCCTTGGGGACGGTAGAACTCCACGTCCCCGTAGACGAGGACGTTTTGGCCGTTCGCAAGTTCGAAGTCGAGGCCTCCGCTGTGGCCGCGGAAGAGGACGCAGGAGATCTGAGAGTCCCCGTCCTTGAGGGTGAAGTACCGGTGGCCAGAACGGTGGTTGACGACGTTCGAGAGCTCACCCCGGACCCAGAGGTCGCAGAGCCGCAGATCAGTGGTCAGCCTCTCCCGGATCCTGGAGTTCAGCTCGCTGACGTTGAATATTCGGTTCAATAACAGAAGAAAAAGACTGCACCATATTTAAGGACTGTCGGCGTAGGCCGAAAGAAATGGCAGCTCGTTTGAAGATCGAGGGGGAGATGGTGAAGGCCAGGTTTCTTTCGAGATCTAGCAGGTTCTCGGTTCTGGCGGAGCTGGCGGATGGAGGGGGCGGGGAGGGTGACCTCGAGTGCCACCTTCCAAACCCCGGAAGGTTGAAAGAGCTTCTAGTTCCCGGAGCGGAGCTTCTCCTCCGGCCTGCAAAAAATCCGGATAGGCGCAAGACGAAGTTCGACGTCTTCGCCGTGGTGGCCGATGGCTGCGGGGTGGTGGTAGACTCTCGAATCCCAAACCAGCTCATGCGGGAGGCCTTCAGCTCCGGAGAGGCGCCCCATTTTTCTGGATACAGGCTTGTGAGATCAGAGCCGGCTCGCGGCAACGGCAGGCTAGACTTCCTCCTTCGGGGCGATGGACTTTGCCTTGTGGAAGTGAAAAGCTGCACCCTGGTTAAAACCGGAGTCGCCCTCTTTCCCGACGCCCCCACCGAGAGGGGTCGCCGCCACCTTATGGAGCTGGCGGGAGCCGTCGAGGAGGGCTATCGAGCCTCTGTCGTCTTCGTCGTCCAGAGAGAGGACGCGATAGTCTTCATGCCCAACGACGAGACCGACCCCGCCTTCGGGGACGCCCTCCGAGAGGCGGCGGGCCGGGGCGTGGAGCCGATCGCTCTCACCGCCCGGTTCCGAGAGGGCTGGGTCGAGCTGACGGGCGAAGTTCCCATCGACCTCTCCACTTCAAATAAAGTTAATTGATCCCATCTCAAGCAAACTTTATATGGCATGATGCCAAACCTCGGGGAGAGGACCCGATCCGCAAACAGGAAGTGATATTTTGCACATCATGGAAGGTTTTCTGCCCCATCCCTGGTGGGAGGTCTGGTACGCCCTCTCGCTCCCCGTCGTCGTCTACGGAATGTACAAAATGAATCAGCTCGTAAAGGAGAAAAGAGAGACCCTCCCCCTCCTGGCCCTAGCCGGGGCCTTCATCTTCGTCCTATCCTCCCTGAAGCTCCCCTCGGTGACCGGCTCCAGCTCTCATCCCACGGGGACCGGGATGGGAGCCATCCTCTTCGGACCAGCCATAACGGCGGTTCTGAGCCTGATAGTTCTCGTCTACCAGGCGCTCTTCCTCGCCCACGGCGGGATCACGACCCTGGGCGCCAACGTCTTCTCCATGGGGATCGCAGGCCCTGCGGTCGCCTATCTGGTCTACAAAGGGTGCACGAGGTCCAACCTGAACTTCTACGTCTCGATCTTCCTCGCGGCCTCTCTCGCCGACTGGGCGACGTACCTGGTCACATCCCTCCAGCTCGCCCTCGCCTTCCCGTCGGCGACCGGCGGGGTCGTCGAGTCATTTCGCGCCTTCGGAACGGTCTTCGCCGTCACCCAGGTGCCTCTGGCCATCGTTGAGGGGGTCGTCTGTGCCCTGATATTCAAGTATATAATCCAGGTAAAAGGCGAGGTGATGGTGAGGCTGAAGGTGATCGATGAGAATAGGCTCGGAAAGCTGAGGGATGTGATCTCGGCATGAAAGGGGAGATTATAGCTGGATCGGTGATCGTCGTCTTCTTCGCCCTCTTCCTCTACGTCGCCGCCACAAACACCGGGGCAGAATGGGGCGGCGCCGACGGCGAGGCGGAAGGGGTCATCGAGGATCTGACCGGGGGCAGCTACGAGCCGTGGTTTGAGCCCTTCTGGGAGCCTCCCAGCGGCGAGATAGAGAGCCTCCTCTTCAGCCTCCAGGCTGCGATCGGAGCGATCATCATCGGATACTTCTTCGGCTACTACCGCGGAAAACAATCGAACGGTCGAACTGAGGAATGAGCCTTGCATCACGCCCTCCTCGACGAGTACGCCCTCAATAGCCCCCTCAGAAGCAAGAGCAACAGGCTGAAGCTAGCTCTTGTGGCCGCGGCCCTTCTCGTAGGCGTCTCCTCTACCTCGCCCGTGGCCCCCCTGTTCATCGCTCTCTCCATGAGCCTCGCCACGATCCGCCTCGGGAAGGTCCCGGCCAAATTCTACGCGGAGCTGGCCACAGCCCCCCTGGGCTTCGCCCTCTTCGGAGCCCTGATAATCCTCTTCTTCTTCGGGTCCGGCCCCGAGGTCTTCTCCCTGGAGCTGTTCGGCCACAGGATCGGAGCGAGCGCCGAGGGTGCGGATCTTGCGGTCCTCGTCGTCTCCAGGACCCTCAGCGGGATGTGCTGCCTCTTCTTCCTCGCCCTGACGACTCCGATGGTGGAGCTCTTTGCGGTCCTCAAAGCATTGAAGATGCCTGACTCCTTCGTCGAGCTCTCGATGATGATTTACCGGTACATCTTCGTCTTCCTCGAGGTGGCGATCAGGATGAGACATGCCCAGGTCACGAGGCTAGGATACGAAGGGCTTCGTAGTTCCATCAACTCATTCTCGATGATGGCAGGATCCCTCTTTCTGCGAACCATGGAGCAGGGAGAGAAGCTCTACACCGCCATGGACGCGCGATGCTACGACGGGAAGCTCACCCTCTTTGAGGAGAGCCGACCGATAAAGGTCCAGGAGCTATTGGCAGCCTCCGTCTACGTCACGTTCATAGCGACTCTGGCATACCTCTCTCGAGGAGCCTCCATATTCTGAGGATAACCATGACCTTGCTTGAGACGAGAAATCTCAGTTACTTTTATCCCGATGGAACCTCTGCCATCCGAGGGGTCTACCTAAAGATCGAGAGGGGCGAGAAGATAGCCTTCGTCGGACCGAACGGCTCAGGAAAGTCCACCCTATTTCTCCTTTTGAACGGGACGCTCCGGCCCTCTGAGGGCGAGGTCCTCCTCAACGACCGGCCCCTCAGATACGATGCCCGCTCCCTCCGGGAGACGAGGAAGAAGGTGGGCATAGTCTTTCAGAACTCCGACGACCAGCTCTTCGCTCCCACCGTCCGCCAGGACGTGGGATTCGGCCCAACGAACCTCGGCCTCCCGAAGGGAGAGGTGGAAAGAAAGGTCGATACGGCCCTCGAGTACGTGGGGATCGAGAGGCTGAAAGATAGACCCCCCCACCACCTATCCGGCGGCCAGAAGAAGAGGGCGGCGATCGCCGGGGTGATGGCGATGGACCCGGAGGTGATGATCCTCGACGAGCCTTTATCCAACCTGGACCCAGCGGGCTCAGAAGAGGTGATGGAGCTTCTCGAAGAGCTGAATGAGAGGGGCACCACGATAATCATATCAACCCACGACGTAGACCTCGCCTATCGGTGGTCTGACCGGGTTTATCTCCTGGCCGACGGGAGGATCGCAGATCAGGGCAGGCCCGAGGAGATCTTCGGAAACTCAAGGCTTATCTGCGACTCCGGGCTGAGACAGCCCCTCATAATGGAGGTCTACGACGAGATCTCCAAACGAGAGCTTGCATCCCTCGGAAAAAGGCCCAGGAGCGTGCCCGAGCTGGTCGGCCACCTCACACCGCCAGACCTCCGATGGATGGTGGTTCCTCCGGGAACGGTGGTGGGTGAGACGATATCTCCAGGTGGGGGCGAGAACTCAACCACTGACTCTGGCCGATCCGAGCAGGTGAGAGTGATCCACCTCCATGAGAGAGGGAGGGCGGTGGTGGAGACGACGGTGAGGTCGATCAGGATCGGGGGCGTAATCGTCTACAACATGGACCGTCAGAACACCGACGACCTGGCGAGGCTTCTGGGGGAGGTCGACCTTGTGGGGGTGATGGGAACCAGGAGCAGGTCCTTTGCCGAGATGCACGGCATCCCTGCGGATATCGCCTCGAACGTCATAGACAGGACGATCCTGAGAGCCCTCTGCGGAGACGAAGTTCTGATCCTCACCAACGGCGGCATGGTGGAGCACGCCAGAAGGCGCATCGAGGATTACAGCAACCAGAGCGGGATCAGGATCGAGGTCGTCGTCTTCAACGGCGAGACTCCATCAAAAACGAAACGATCAGAGGCTGTCCATGCCGACGGCGGGAAAACCTGACCGTTCACGATCGCCTCGGTGTCCGATTTGGCGGGACTTTTGAGACCAATAAGATAGCAACGAGGGCACCCACTCTTGTAATATATTGTGTATATGTTATGGTCCGTCGCGGCGCCGATGGAGAAAATTAATAAAAATATCAACATAGTGTTCCTGAGAGCTGATTAAGCCACCTGTTGTTACAAAGCCGTAAAAGTAGGTGTGAGCGGGTAGGGGAGTGGGGGTTAGTGAAAATTAGTTTACCCGCTCGTGTATATTCCTCTGTTTGATTGTATAAATAGTTTTCCTACCAATAATTCAAAACATATATTACATATTTCGCCCCTTTGCTGCCCGGTTGGCGATCCTTGCGGCAAAAGCACCAGCCACAAACCCTGCGTCGATGTTGACTACGACCATCACAGAACAGGACTGGAGCATGGATAATAGGGCCGCCTCACCCTTGCCGCCGGCGCCGTAGCCCGTCGAGACAGGAAGCCCCACCACTGGGACTTCTATGAGGCCCGCCACCACCGCAGGGAGGGTCCCCTCCCGGCCTGCGGCCACCACCAGGGCATCTCGGTCCATCATCTTCTCCAAGGACGGAAAGAGCCTGTGAATCCCGGCGACTCCGACGTCGTACTCCGAAACGGTATCGCACCCCATGATCTCGGCGGTCAACCTCGCCTCCTCGGCGACGGGGATGTCGGCGGTGCCTGCGGAGAGGATGCCGACCTTTCCTCCTGAAGATTTCGGCGGAACTCCCCTAGAAACGATGGCAGCTTTCGCCCTCTCTTCCCATCTGAGAGACGCCCCCTCCGGAAGAGGGATATCCCTCAGGGCCGCTAGCTGTTCTGACGATACCCTGGTGATGAGGACCTCCCTGGATGCCTCCAGGAAGGAGAGGGCTATCTCCACCAGGTCTGAGGGGCTCTTCCCCTCCGCCAGGACCGCCTCGGGGATCCCTATCCTGTCGATCCGGCTCGGATCGATCTTGGCCATCTTCCCCACCTCTCGATAGGATAGGAGATTGACCTCCTTGGCGGCGGCGTCCAGGGAGATCTCCTGCCTCGCGAATCTCTCCAGGATCTCTTTGAGCTTCGACGTCAACTCCGAGATCTTGTATTCGAGAGGATAAATGGTTTATCCTGAACCGCTTCTTTTAACGCGATGAAGGTTAACCTCGATCTTCACATCCACTCGAAGTACTCTGCGGCCACCTCTAACAAAATGGACCTCGCCACCATCGCGAGAGAGGCGGCCAAGAAGGGGATCAGGATCGTGGCCACCGGGGACTGTCTCCATCCTGGATGGAGGGAGGAGATCAGAAAGCTTACCGAGAGGGGTGGCCTCTTTTTGCTCGGCGAGACGGCCTTCGTTCTGACCTGCGAAGTGGAGGACTCCTCAAGGGTCCACCATCTCATAATCGTCCCCGACCCATCCAAGGCGTCGGAGCTGGCTGAGGCCTTCTCGGCCCAGGCCACAAGCCTCGAAGCCGACGGCAGGCCCACCCTCAGGATGACCCCTCCGGAGATCGCCGACGCCTCCCTGGAGGCCGATTGTATTATAGGTCCGAGCCACGCCTTCACCCCCTGGACCGGTATGTACGCCCACTATAAGTCCATTGACGAGTGCTACAAAGACCGGGCGGACCAGATAGCTTACGTCGAGCTGGGCCTCTCCGCAGACTCCGACTACGCCGATCGGATATCAGAGCTTGAAGATAGGACGTTTCTATCCAACTCCGACGCCCACTCTCCCTGGCCGAACAAGCTCGGAAGAGAGTTCAACCAGATGGAGATGAGAGGCCTCTCCTTTGATGATCTGAGAGATGCGATCCTCCGCCAGGGCGGATGCCGACCATCTCTGAACGTCGGATTCTACCCCGACGAGGGGAAGTACAACCGGACCGCATGCACCCGATGCTACCGGTTCTACTCTCCCGAGGAGATGAGAGAGAGGAGGGGGAGGTGCGAATGCGGCGGTCTCATCAAGCTGGGAGTTAGAGATAGGGTGGAGATGCTGGCGGATCGGCCCCAGCTGCGACATCCGGATCACCGGCCGCCCTACCTCCATCTGATACCCCTCGCTGAGATCATCGCCATGGCCCTCGGCGTCAAGAACGTCTATTCCCCCAGGGTCCAGAGGATCTGGAACGAGCTCGTCGGAGGGAGAAGCGAGATCGAAGTTCTGGTGGAGACGGACCTGTCGGATCTTGAGGGCGAAGAGAGGGTCATTGAGGCCATCCGCGCCTTCAGGTCGAAAGACGTGGTGGTGGAGCCGGGCGGCGGAGGAAGGTACGGGAGGGTGAGGCTTCCAGACCGCACGAACTCCACAAAAGACGACGATCAGAGGTCGCTTTCCGATTTTTAATTTCTGGTAAAAAAAAGAGATGAGATGCCGAGCGCCCTTTCAGGGCGCAAGGCATGATCCCG
>NPIE01004236.1_pt1 | contig 10361 bp, 9 predicted proteins | sample 8637661 | NCBI WGS metagenome assembly NPIE01 (sample SAMN07420842, study PRJNA396082) | bioreactor metagenome | isolation source: sample BA12 brine-fed electro-methanogenic bioreactor BA | place: Japan: Kochi | collected 2016-12-09 | reverse complement strand
GGGAATTAAAACGTTGGTTCCAGTTGACAAGCATGGAGGCGCGCGGTAATTAACTATAATTGGAATTCAATTACTAATATAGTAAAAATTGATGCCAGCCAACGAATCCTATTTTTCCAAGTCACTCGAGAAAGGACTGAAAATCCTTGCTCTGTTCAATCGGGAGACGCCCGCGCTCAACCAGACCGAGATCGCCAAAAAACTCGGACTGAATATGACTTCGACCTACCGCTATATCAATACGTTGGTGGAGATGGGGTATCTGGAGAAAGAGGAGTCGACCAAACTGATCAGGCCGTCGATCTTTTGCCTGGCCTTCTGCAACAATCTGATGCGGGCTTCAGACCATCGGCGTCTGATCAAGACCATGGTCGACGATATCCACGCGCGTTTCAATATTACCATCGATGTCGCGCTTTCCGTGGATGACGACATGATGCGCATCTACCACCGGGAAGCGGCGGATACGCTGACTTACACGTTGCCCGACTTCACGAGAAATTGTCTGCATACGACCGCCCTCGGGAAAGCCTATCTCGCTTCATTACCGGACCCGGAATTGCGTGCCAGGGTTGCAACACTTGATCTTTCCCCCCGGACGAACCGCACGATTACCAAGCGCAGTGACCTGCTCGAAGAACTGCTCGAGGCCAAGCGCAACGGGTATGCGATGAACGTCGAGGAATACCTGCCCGGACTGATCGCCATAGCGGCGCCACTCATTCATCCCTTTACCGGCCGCGGTGTCGGCGGAGTGTCGTTTGATTTTTCGGTTCTGCAGCGTCGTCCCGATGAGATCGTCGAACAGTATGCCCCTCTGGTCATTGATCTGGCGGCCCGGCTGTCAGCCGCCATTCCGCTCGATGATCGGCAACGCGGCTAATAGTTTTCCCGGCGATCGAGCTCCCTTCGGTCGCTCCTCCATTGCTGGTGCGAGGTGATTTGCGATGAACGCTTCAACGACACAAAACCCTCTTTTCTATCAAACCTCGTCGCATATTCCGCTCGTGTCGCGTGCGGAGGGGATCTATATCTGGGACGAGGACGGTAAGCGCTACATGGACGGCAGTTCCGGGGCGATCATCTGCAATATCGGTCATGGCGATCCGGCAATTCTCGATGCGATCACGCAGCAGGCCCAATCGACGTTTTTCACCTATCGCACCCAGTTTGAAAACGGACCGGCAGTTGAACTGGCACAGCAACTGGTGCATCATGCGGCCTCCAGCCTGAGCCGGGTTTTTTATGTTTCCGGTGGGTCAGAGGCTGTCGAATCGGCCATCAAGCTATGCAGGACTTATCACCTGAGCCGCGGTGACGGCGGCCGATACCTGTTCATCAGCCGGTTCCCTTCCTATCATGGTTCGACGCTCGGGGCACTGGCGCTCACCAGTTATGCCCCGCTGGAAATCCATTACCGGCCGATGATCAAATCGGCTCCGAAGATTCCGGCGCCGTATTGTTATCGCTGTCATTACAGGCAGTCGTATCCCAACTGCTCACTGGCCTGCGCCCATGCCTTGGAAACGATGATTAAACAACTCGGGCCGGAAAATGTGGCCGGGTTCGTGGCAGAACCGATTGGCGGAGCGAGTACCGGCGCCCTGCCACCGCCCGACGATTACTTTGCCGTAATTCGGACGATATGTGACAAATACTCGATTTTACTGATACTTGACGAGGTTATGACCGGATTCGGCCGAACGGGAAAGCTGTTTGCTTATCAACACTGGGATCTTCAAGCCGATATCGTGGCCCTGTCCAAAGGCATGGCCTCGGGCTATTTCCCGCTCGGAGCGGTGATGTGCCGTGGTGATATCGTTGACGACGTCCTGGCGGCCGGCGGTTTTCCGCACGGCCATACCTATGCCGGCAACCCGATGGCCTGCGCGGTCGGTCGGGCGGTGCTCAAGCGGATTGTTGACGACGGTCTGGCCGACCGGGCCGCGGCAATGGGCGAGCGACTCCTGCAGGGCCTCCGGCGCCTGGCAGTAAAATATCCGATTATCGGCGAGGTGCGCGGCAAAGGACTGTTGACGGCCCTGGAGTTCGTCAGCGACCGGGACGCGCGCACCCCGTTTGCCAATCACCTGCAAGTGGGCAACCTGGTCACCGCCCGGGCCTTTGACAACGGGCTGATCGTTTATCCCCGGCGATCGATCAACGGGCTTTCCGGCGACCACATCCTGGTTGCCCCGCCGCTGATCATCAAGGAGACGGAGGTGGACGAGCTGCTCGACAGGCTTGATCGCAGTCTGGATGAAGCATCGACCCGGCTGGCCGGTGCCTGAGGCTACTCTGGCGCGGGCCGATCCACAAGGCATTGAATCCGCCGGGCGGACTCAATGTGAACAGTGCAACCGACAACAAGAGGAGAGAGTCTCATGAAGCGAACAATGACCGTTGTAATGACCTTTTGGGTGGCCGCTTTTCTGTTTCTGCAACCGGCCTGTGCCGATGATCTTCAGCGGATCAAGGCGGAGGGCGAATTGACCATGGCCATGAGCGGCCAGTACCCGCCCTTCAATTTTGTCAACGACAAGAATGAACTGACCGGCTTCGATGTCGAGATCGGCAAAGAGATTGCCCGTCGGATCGGGGTAACCGGTGTCCCGATCAGCACCGCCTGGGACGGTATCATTGCCGGTCTGTTGGCGAAAAAACACGATCTGATCTGCGGCAGTATGGCCATCACCGAAGAGCGGCTCAAGTCGATTGATTTTTCCGACCCTTACTATCGATCCGGCGCGCAGATGTTTGTCAAGAAGGGTTCGCCGATTACCTCGGTGGACGATCTCTCCGGCAAAAAGATCGGGGTGACGCTGGGCACGACCTTCGAAACGTGGATCAGGGAACATATCAAGGATGTCGATATCCGCACCTACAAGGGTGATCCGGATATTATCCTGGAGGTGACCAACGGTCGTCTTGACGGGTTTGTCACCGACCGGATCGTCGGTGCCCTGGCCATCAAGGACAAAGGTGCGCCGATCCAGATGGTCGGGGATCTGCTCTATGAAGAAAAAATGGGCATAGCGATGCGCCAGAACAACCCGGAACTCAAGCAGGCCATCAACGACGCCTTGCAGGCCATGAAAGACGACGGAACCTACAAAGAAATCTCGATGAAATGGCTTGGTATCGATGTCCGCTGAGTCTCGATCGTTCGCTCTTGTCCGCCGGGATCAGCTGATCCCGGCGGCGCCGCCCGGCAATGATCGCCGGCTGTAAGTGTGTAATGCGGGTCAGTCCCTCCGCCTCGAGTATTGTGCACCCGGGAAGAACAGGCTCTTTCCGGGGGACAGGTTCTCGCACCGGGCCGCAGGTGGAACTATTCTGAACCGGCTGTTTCGTTACCGTCTTGTCTCGTCTGACGAGGACCGTCGGGGTAACGATCGTTCCGGTTTGTACGAGGCCGTTAAAACAGGAACCGCGTATGTTCGATTGGAATATCATCATTCACTATTTCCCGTTTTTTATCACCGGGGCGCTGTTGACCCTGAAAATCTCCATTCTGTCCCTGTTGTTCGGACTCATATTCGGTTTGGTCGCGGCATTGTGCAAGCTGTCGAGCAATCCATTGCTCCGTTGGCCGGCGGTCTTCTACGTCTGGCTGATTCGTTCCACCCCGTTGCTCGTGCAGTTGTTCATCATCTATTTCGGTCTGCCGCAGATCGGGATAGACCTTGGGCCGTTTTTTTCCGGGGTTCTCGGCCTGGCCTTGAACGTCGGCGCCTATAATGCGGAAACCATCCGCGGCGGCATCATTTCGGTGCCGTACGGCCAGACGGAGGCGGCCCGGTCGCTCGGCATGAACGCGGCGCTGGCGATGCGCCGGATCATCCTGCCGCAAGCCCTGCGCATCATCATCCCGCCGTTGGGCAACAATTTCGTTATCCTGATCAAAGACACCTCGCTCGTCTCAACTATCACCGTCGTCGAACTCACCCTGACCGCTCAACGTCTCATCGGTTCCACGTACAAACCGTTCGAGATGTACGTGATGGCGGCGGTCCTGTACGCTGTTTTGACTTCTTCAGCCAGTCTGCTGCTCACCTGGGTGGAGAGGCGCACTCGCACGGAGGCTCGAAGATCATGACATCGCATTCACCGGACCGGACCCAGTCAACCATGCTGCATATCAACAACCTCCAGAAGAGCTTTGGCGACCTGGCCGTGCTCAACGGTGTCAACCTGGAGGTGGCCCAACAGGAAGTGCTGGTCATCATCGGACCGAGCGGGTCGGGCAAATCGACGCTGCTCCGCTGCGTCAATCACCTGGAACCTCCCACCGGCGGCGAAATCTACCTTGAGGGGGTGTTGATCAACGATACCACCAAGAGCCGCCGGGCCTTCGAGAGTCATCTGAACCGGATTCGCTGCGAAGTCGGCATGGTCTTTCAGCAGTTCAACCTGTTTCCGCATATGACCGTGCTGGAGAACATCATGGAGGCACCGATTCAGGTACTCGGTGTGAAGCGCGATGAGGCTCGCCAGGCTGCCGTATCCTTGCTCGATCGAGTCGGTTTGGCCAACAAGATGGACAACTATCCGTGCATGCTCTCCGGCGGCCAGCAACAGCGGGTGGCCATAGCCCGAGCCCTGGCTATGAAACCGAAGGTGATGCTCTTTGACGAGGTCACCTCGGCGCTCGATCCGGAACTGGTCGGCGACGTGCTACGGGTCATGGAAGGACTGGCGCGTGACGGCATGACGATGCTGGTGGTTACCCATGAGATGGGGTTTGCCGAGAAGGTCGGCGACAGGGTCATTTTTATGGCCGACGGGCTGGTGGTCGAGGATGCGCCGCCCCAGGAGATATTCAGCGCCCCGAAGGAGGCGCGTACCAGGCAGTTTCTTGCCGAGGTCCTGAAATGATCGACAAGACGACCTCTGTCGACCAGGCGATCGCACCGCTGACCGATGGTCAGATCGTCATGGTGGGCGGTTTCGGTGTGCCCGGCACACCGTTTTTGCTGATTGAAGCACTCCTTGCCAAAGGGGTGAGTGAGTTGACCCTGATCAAGAACGAGGCCAACGAGGCCGGGCTCGGCGTCTCGAAACTGATCGAGGCCGGCCGGGTCAGACGGTTGATCACCTCACACCTCGGGCTGAACGCAACAGTCATTGGTCTGATGAACAGCGGGGCGATCGGGGTCGAATTTTTCCCCCAGGGCATCCTGGCCGAAAAGATCAGGGCCGGTGGCGCCGGTCTGCTGGCCATCGTCACCGATATCGGTATCGATACCATCCTGCGCAACGACAAGCAGCTACTACGCTGCGGCGATCGAGACGGAATCGTCGAGCCGGCCCTGCGCGCCGATATCGCCCTGGTCCATGCGGCCAAAGCCGATCGAGCCGGCAACCTGGTCTACGAGAAGAGTGCCCGCAACTTCAACCCGCTGATGGCTACCGCCGCAGATCTGGTGATTGCCGAGGCGGAACAGGTGGTCGAGATCGGCGAGTTGGCGCCTGACGAGATCCATACTCCCGGCGCGTTTGTCGACCGGGTAGTCGCAATCGAGGAACTTCTGCCTGCCTACGGAGTGTTGCACCATCATGTCCGTTGACGCCAAAACGAAAATTGCCCGCCGGGCAGCCCGTGAAATTCAGGCCGGCCAGGTGATCAACCTGGGTATCGGCATTCCAACCCTGATCCCGTCTTTCCTGCCGCCAGGTCTGCCGCTGACCATGCACTCGGAAAACGGTATCATCGGTGCCGGCACCATCAGTGCGCCCGGCAAGGCCGATCGGAACCTGATCGATGCCGGCGGCACCTACATCACCGTGGTGCCGGGCGCGTCATTTTGTGATTCGGCGCTCAGTTTTTCACTGGTCCGGGGCGGCCGGTTGGACGTGAGCTTTCTCGGGGCCCTGGAGGTCTCGCAGCAGGGCGATCTGGCCAATTGGATCATCCCAGGGAAATTCGCCCCCGGCATCGGCGGCGCCATGGAACTCGCGCAGAAGGCACGGCGATTGATCATCACCACCACCCACGCTACCAGGAAGGGCGAGCCGAAAATTTTGCGCTCCTGCACGCTGCCGCTGACTGCGCGGGCCTGTGTCGATCTGATCATTACCGAATTGGCGGTGATCAGTCTGCAGCCCGACGGCCTGGTGCTCGAAGAGATCGCTACGGAGACCGAACTGGAGACCGTCCTGCAGCTGACCGAGGCGCCGCTCGTTGTCGGGTCGTCCCTCAAGCGGTTCTAGCTACACCCCCTCATGACTGAAGGACGCAATGAACGATGAAAATCAGCACCGTGGCCGGAATGGCTGGCTGGTTGGTTTTTGAAAGTGAGCGGGGGACAGGTTAAAACCAGTCCCGCCGATTTCATATAAAGGAATCGGCCGAGGAGGAAGAGATGGATCATCGAGAGACAAAATTGATCGAAACCGTCGATCGGCTCGCCGATCGGATCGTCGATTTTACCATGCGTCTGGTCGCCGAGCCGAGCACAGTAGGCAGCGAGGCCGGAGCCGCCGCGGTCATGGCGGCTGAACTGGAACGGCTCGGTTTTTCGGTGGCGAAGATTCCGCTGGCCGGTGATACGGCACGTAGCCATCCCGGGTTTGCCCCGGTCCCGTGGTCGCTCGACAACCGATTCAACGTCGTCACCACCCGCGCAGCTGACCGGAGCGGCGGGCGTAGCGCGCTGTTCAACGGCCACCTCGATGTGGTGCATGCCGGTAATCCCGACCGATGGACCCGGGACCCGTACGTCCCGACCATCATCGACGGCTGGCTCTACGGCCGCGGCGCCGGCGATATGAAGGCGGGGGTGGCGGCGATGACCTATGCTGTCCATGCGGTGGATAAGGCCGGTTTCGGCCTGGCCGCCCCGGTAGCCATCGAGGCGGTGATCGAGGAGGAATGTAGCGGCAACGGCGCCATTGCCTGTTTGGCCGAGGGCTACGACGCTGAGGCGGTCTTGATCCCGGAACCGTTCGGGCCGACTATTCTGACCGATCAGCTCGGTGTGCTCTGGTTCAAGGTCGGTCTGAGCGGCCGATCGACCCACGTCCTCCAGGCGCGCAGCGGCGTCAATGCCATCGAGAAATGTTTTCCACTGATCGCAGCGTTGCGCGGACTTGAGGCGGAGCTCAACAAAGAAGCGCCGCCACCGGCTTATGCCGGACTGGTTCACCCGATCAATCTCAACGTCGGGATTATTGAGGGGGGCGATTGGCCGTCTACCGTTCCGGCCGAGGCGGCCTTTCACGGCCGGTTGTCGTTCTATCCCGGGGTTCGGTATGAGGGAATCAGTCACCGCATCGAAGAGACGGTGCGCCAGGCCGCGGCAGAGGACGAATGGCTGCGGGACAACCCGCCGACCGTGACGTTTTACGGATTTCGTTCGGAAGGCCATAGTCTGCCCCGGGATCTGCCCGCCTTCACCTTACTCGATGGCTGTCATCGCAGCCTGACCGGCCGGTCGGCGGAGTCGTATATCTCGACGTGCACCACCGACCTGCGGGCCTTTCATCATTTTGGAACGGGACAGCCGACCTGCTACGGACCCGTCGCCGAAAACATCCACGGCGTCGACGAGCGGGTCGCTATCGACAGTATCATCCAAGTGGCCAGGACCTATGCCCTGTTTCTGGCCCGCTGGTGCCTGTTGACCGAGTAATTCGGTACATCTCTGAGGAGCGTGTCAGCTATGAAGGAAGTGGTAATCGGCGGCTATTTGCGAACCGCCCAGACCCGGGCTCGGCCCGGCGACCCAGCGCGAGATTGGTTCTCTCAACTGCGGGCGGACGACCTGCTCGCTCGGCTTATTCCGGAGCTGCTTGCCCGGACCGGGATCGAGTCCGGAGAACTCGACGATTTTCTCGTCGGCTCGGCGCTCGGCGTCTCCGAACAGTGGACGTTCGGAGGCCGTACTCCGGTGCTGCTGGCCGACCTGGATGCCCGGGTTCCGGCCCGCTTTATCGATCAGCAATGCGGCTCCGGCATGGCCGCCGTGCAACTCGGCTATGCCCAGATTGCCGCCGGTTGTGCCGATGTCGTCATGGCCTGTGGCATGGAGCACATGACCCGGGTGCCGATCGGGCCGAGTCTGTTCAAAAGCGGTGCGATGTCGATTAACCCGGAGCTCTACAGCGATGAGCGCTATCGTCGGTGGGATATGGAAGTCACGATGAATATGGGGTTGACCGCCGAAAAACTGGCGACGCACAGCGGTATCGCCCGGGGTGCAATGGATGACTGGGCGGTTCGCTCCCATCGCCGTGCCGCTGCGGCGCAAGCTGATGGTTTTCTGGCCGGTGAAATTCTGTCGCTCAGCGCCGAGCAGGCGGACGGTACGACGCGTGACGTGGATCGCGATCAGGCTGTCCGTCCGGATATCGACCCGACCGGCACGGCGCAACTCAAACCGGTCTTTCGCGCCGACGGAGTGATCACCGCCGGCAATTCATCGCCGCTGAGCAGCGGCGCGGCGGCGATGCTGCTGCTCTCAAGAGAGCAGGCGGAGCGGCGGGGGATCGAAGCACGTTTTGCCGTTCGCTCCTTCGGCATGGCCGGCGTCGATCCGACGCTGATGGGCATCGGCCCGGTGCCGGCAACGACGATGGCCCTGGAAAAGGCGGGACTGTCGGCCGACGCCATAGATTTTTGGGAGATCAACGAGGCCTTCAGTGTCGTGGTGCTGCACTGCATCAACCATTTCGGCATCGATCCCGACCGGGTCAATATTCACGGCGGCGCACTCGCACTCGGTCATCCGCTCGGGGCCACCGGGATACGGCTGACCGGAACGTTGGCACGGGTGCTCGACGAGCAGGGCGGTCGCTACGGCTGCGCCACCGCCTGCGTCGGCGGCGGCCAAGGCGTGGCGATCATTCTCGAAAGGTTAATCTAAAGCAACGGCGGGACAGGTTTCAACCAGTCCCCCGCTCATTACACCTTATGTGGGTCGGTTCACGGTTCTCGGCACGATGATCCTCCGCCGCTTTTCATCGCGGCGTGTATTTCTGGGAAGAATTTGAAAAAAGGGTTACCATGGAACCCGGTCGGCAGCTGGTTGTCGATTCGCCGCATGTTGTCGCTCAACGAATCATCCACATGGCCGGATGATTCATCCGGGCGGGACACGTATCAACCATCATTCAAGGAGCAGAAACGTGGACGAGATACCATTTGTCAGGGAACGAGATCCGCATGAGATTGAATTTCACCAGGCCGTCGCCGAAGTGATTGCCTCGATTCGTCCGGTATTGGACCGCAATCCGGAATACCGTCGCCAGGGCATCCTGGAACGGCTTGTCGAGCCGGAACGAATCATCATGTTTCGTGTTCCCTGGGTTGACGACCAGGGCCAGGTACGGGTGAACCGTGGTTACCGTATCGAGATGAACAGTGCTATCGGCCCGTACAAAGGCGGTTTGCGATTTCATCCGTCGGTCAACCTGTCGATTTTGAAGTTTCTCGCTTTTGAGCAGGTCTTCAAGAATGCTCTCACCTCACTGCCAATGGGCGGTGGTAAAGGGGGGTCTGATTTCGATCCGAAGGGGAAATCGGACGGTGAAGTCATGCGTTTCTGTCAGAGCTTCATGGCCGAGCTGTTTCGCCATATCGGTCCCAATACCGACGTGCCGGCCGGCGATATCGGCGTCGGCGCGCGAGAGATCGGCTACCTGTTCGGCATGTATAAAAAACTCGCCAACGAGTTTACCGGCGTGCTGACCGGCAAGAGCCTTAACTGGGGCGGTAGCCTGATCCGCCCTGAGGCGACCGGCTACGGCAGTGTCTATTTTGCCGCGGAGATGCTGAAGACACGGGATGACAGTCTGGAGGGCAAACGGTGTCTGGTTTCCGGGTCCGGCAACGTCGCTCAATTCACGATCCAGAAACTGATCGAACTCGGTGCCCGGCCGGTGAGCTTTTCCGACTCCTCCGGCTGTATTTACGACGAGCAGGGAATCGATGTGGAAAAACTGCAGCGGTTGATGCAGATCAAAAATATCAATCGCGGCCGGGTCAGGGAATATGTCGAGACTTATCCGGACGCTATCTATACTCCGCTCGACACGGCCCTGTCGTATAATCCGTTGTGGAACTATCCGGCAGATTGCGCCTTCCCCAGTGCCACGCAGAACGAGATCAACGAGCAGGACGCCCGCAATTTACTGGATAACGGGGTCTTTGTTGTTTCCGAAGGAGCCAACATGCCGACGACGCCGGAAGGCGTCGATCTGTTCATGGAGAAAAAGATTCTCTATGGCCCCGGCAAAGCGGCCAATGCCGGCGGCGTGTCGGTATCCGGTCTGGAGATGGCGCAAAACAGCATGCGGCTCAATTGGTCGCGCAGTGAAGTCGACGGTCGTCTGCAGGAGATCATGAAACGGATTCACCG
>NPIE01006389.1_pt1 | contig 10363 bp, 12 predicted proteins | sample 8637661 | NCBI WGS metagenome assembly NPIE01 (sample SAMN07420842, study PRJNA396082) | bioreactor metagenome | isolation source: sample BA12 brine-fed electro-methanogenic bioreactor BA | place: Japan: Kochi | collected 2016-12-09 | reverse complement strand
GAGATCAAGTATATCTCAGGTAAACCCTATGTCTACCATTCAACAAGCAGATATGATCGCACCACCAAATCCCCCCGGAAAGTGAGCAGCTATATCGGGAGACTGACCGAGGATGAGGGCCTGATCCCAAAAGGTTCGAAGAAGAGGAAGGCAGTAACGTGGATCGTGGAACCTTCAGATGCTCCCATTCAGCACATCCCCTTGGAAGCAGACGAGGGTTACCCGGATGCTGCACCACCACATGAGCCACTTCAGGAAGAAGAAGCGCTTCTTTTAAGCCTGAAAGAAGCGTTCCCGGAATGCGGGCAGGAGATCTATGCAGCACTCATTCCAATAACTGGCCATAAACCCCCGGTTACGAGCAAAACCGAATCTTCCGGAGAGGGCATCCGGGCACGTTCGCTCATCGGCAGCAATACCGGCGGGCAGCAGGCGATCTTTTCTTTTCTCTCAACAGGTGCCCGCCGGATCGCCTATCCATTTACTCTGGCAGGCACTCCCACTGATCCACTCAGGATACATGGAGCGATCCTCATCATCGAGGAAGATTCAGGCATCCCCATTATGGTACAGAGATTGCCAAAACCGCCCTGTGATTTATCCATGGTTGGGCTGACAGTGCTTTCAGTGGCGATGCGTGAAGAGGAGCCGCACGAGATCATCCTCCTCATCAACCCTGAGGAGATGATGCAGATGGGCGGTTGTGGGGATGCTGATTGTGATGGGCTCGACCCGTTGCAGGAGAGTGGATTACCATTTATTTATCCGCTGCCCTATGAGAGCAGCAGGTATGACACACCCATCTATCTCACCGATCATTTTATCCGGGGAGATCGCCTCATCTTATCCGGATCTGAGGAGACCGGCGGTTTGATGACATATCTCTTCAAGGATGTCAGATCTGCTGGCGAAGAAACAGAAGAGATCAATTCTGCTGCTGAAATGGGATTGATCGATCGTCCCACCCGGAGAAGCCAGTTGAGACGGGCAGGCAGGAGGCTGATTGTGAGTTCTCTGATAATGGAGCCTGAGGAGATCTATGATCTCGCCTCCTTCATGGATCGGATACACCCATCGGTTGCCATGATCCGCGAGCTGATGGAGAGGGATCTCTCAATGGCAGCAAATGGAGAGATGGATGACGATTGGATCACCGGATCCCTCTTTCTCAGCCTGCTTGCAGCGAATATCAGCCTGCGGGACAGGGACCAGGCTGGAGATGTTGAAGAGATACGGTCTGCTGCCGATTGACGGTTTTCGCCCTGTAAACCTTTTACTCACGTACACCCTAAACACCAGACGGCTTTAGGGGAGATGCCAAAAGCACCGACAGGAATCGTCGGGGAAGGGAGGGGAAGTTCAGACCCCGACGATGACCGGTTCGTCGCTATCCACGTTATCAGGGTGAACCTCATCCCTGCTCAGGATGGCGAGTGCGAGTATTGCAAGTGATACCAGGAAGATCACCAGGAAGACGAGATCAAAGCCCGTGGAAACGGCATCGATAACGAGATCCTTTGGAGAGGTGGTGGTGACATGGCGGTATTTCCCGACTGACACGATCGCCTGGATGAAGAGCATGCTGACAAAGGAGATCCCAAGGGTCATCGGGCCGAACCGCTCGACATTGAGGAGGCTTGAGACCATGCCGTGCCTGTCCCGGGATGCCATGCCCATAATCATGTTTGTTCCCGGAGATACCACAAATCCAAGCCCAAATCCAAGGAAAGCCAGCGAGAGGGCAATATATGTGATCGAGGTTTCGGTTGAGAAAAGGACGAACATCATGTAACCCAGAGAGACGATGAAGGCCCCGATGATACAGAGTCTCCGGTTGCCATACCTGTTGATCAATATCCCCGAGAGGATGCCGCTTACCATCAACGCACCTGAGAGTGCAGTGAGGATGATCCCGCTCCGGGATGGATCGAGGCCGCGGACGATCTCAAGGAAGAACGGAAGGATGTAGTTGACGCCCGCAAAGAGGAAATATGTCAGGGCAAGCATCAGGTTGGCAATGAGGAAGTTGCGTTTTGTGAAGAGCCCAAAATCAATGAGGGGATCTGGTATCCTGAGTTCATGGAAGAGGAGAGAAATCAGGGCTATTGCCGAAATAGCTGCTGCACCGAGGATATTTGGATTGGTCCACCCAACCGATGCCCCCTGGCTTACGGCATAGATCAAAAAGCCGATCCCGATAAAGACCAGGACTGCACCGAGGCGGTCAAAGGCAGAGAGCGTCTTTTGTGCAGGAGGTGTTGCCGGGATTGAATACATGCCAAGCAGGATCGCGAGGCATCCTACCGGGAGATTGATATAAAAGATCCAGTTCCAGGAGAGGTACTGGGTCAGCATCCCACCCATGACAGGACCGACTGCTGCCCCGAGTGCAGCAAACATCGTGATCAGCCCAAGGGCCTTTCCTTTCATCTTCATCGGGAAGAATGTTGCAACAAGTGCCGGGGCAATCGATACGATCATTGCCCCCCCGATTGCCTGTATGATGCGGGATCCGATCAGGATGCCATATGAGTTGAAGAGTTCGGGGAAGAAACCGCAGGCGAACGATCCGATGGTAAAGATGAAAAATCCGGTGATGAAGACGATCTTAAAGCCTATCCGATCTGCGAGTTTTCCAAAGATCAGGACACAACCCGTCAGGACGAGGAGGTAGATCGTTGCGACCCAGCTCACTGACGTCATCGGAAGAGAGAAGATCTCTGAGATCGTCGGAAGGGCGATATTGACGATGGTGCCGTCAAGAGCCGACATGAACGTTGCAAGGGAGATGGAGATGAGAAGGAGGGTATAGTTTGGTACTGATGCATCTTTGGTCCTGATCTGCATACCCATTTCTTGCTATTCACCGGAGATAATCATTCTGAAAAACCCACATCTCCACAATTACCTTCTGAGACGATACATCTATTTTTATTAATACGTGAACAGCATTTTGATAAGATATCGCATAATATTTATAAATAATGAAGTCCAGTAACACGTATGAGCAAGAGCGGATCACAACAGGATATCTACAGCCGTGAATATGGAAAATCAGGATCTCAATTGAGCTTTCGTGGAACAGGAAAACCCGACATCTATAGCCGTGAGTATGTGAGGGGTGGAGATTTTGGGAAACAGGCTCCTGTGCATGTTTCCTACATGCACACAGCAGATAGACCGGCCACGCAGAGCACCCCAAAAGAGAATGTGGTGCAGAAGAATGAGGCTATAACCCATACCGAACCGCAGCCTTCAATCTTTGACAAAATATCCCGGTTCCTGCACGGTGCCCTCGGACAGAAGTAGTGGAGAAAGATGATCGCATGAGCCGGGTTTTCCTGTGAGGAACAGCCAGGTTCCTTCTTTTCTATCTGATCGGAATACTTTCACCCTCCGGGCGTGCACCCTTATTAAATACAAGAGCATTCTGGTATACGAATGCGTGGAAAAGACCATATCGCCATCAGTACAGGGAGTGCCCTCCTTCTTGCCGCTCCATGGCTGCTCATCCATCCGGTGGCAGTAGCGATCTTCACCGCAGGGGTGATCATCGGATCACTCCTCCCCGATACCGATGCAGCAGATTCAAAACTCCACTACATGGATGGTATTGCACGCATCTTCAGCCTCATCATGCGGCCGATCATAATCCCGATAACAAAGCTGGTGTACAGGGTTCTCGAAAAACCCTTCAACCCCGCTCACCGTGGGTCGATGCATACGCTGTTCGGCGTTATCGTATATACTCTGATCATCACCCTCCTGATCGGATCCGTCCTCTATCTCATGGGATTCTGGAACATCATCATCGGTTTCTTCTTCCCCGGACTCTTTGCCGGGGGGATCTTCCATCTCCTTGAAGACTGCTGCACCCGGAGCGGGCTGATGCCATTCAAGCCATTCAGTGATAAAAAATATGCAGGCAGCATCAATACCGGGAGCAGGATTGATATACGGCCGGGGTTCTATGCAACGGTTTTGATCTTTGTTGCTGCGGGGGTGGTTGTTGCCGGGATCACGTATGCGATCAGCCACCCAGTACTTATCGCCATCTCCCTCTGCCTCTTTCTGATCATCTGGGTGCTGATCCTGAGGCTCTCACGGGTGTAGGCAGGTGAACGGCAGAGGGTGGTCTCATCCGCTGCCCGAGAGTGATAACCTCCAATACTGGCTGATTCTGTCATCTTGTTGAATCACCGTTAACTGGTGTATCAAAAGATGGCAAGGAGATATATATATATACGGAGACGGAATGTAGCCACATGCGAAAGCCGGTCAGGTGTAAAGGTTGCATCATCGGCATACTCGGCGGCATGCTCTGGGCATTGGTTACCTATGGCTTTATCGGATCCGTCGACTGGACAGGAGTGGTTATCCTCGCCATTCTGCTCACCATCGTCAGTGTGATCATTGCACACTGGCATCTCTGCCAGATCCGGTGATCCGGGATCTTCCGGTATCGTTTCGGGCAGGGTGATCTGCGTTTCACTTTCGCCCTCCACCCCTTTCAATTCTTATGCCTGTTTCACCATCCTTGATCCAGATGGTACCGCACTTTATCTTCTCCGACCAGACCCTCTTTACAAACCCTGAGCTCTTCGAGTTTGACTATATGCCGGATCAGGTGCTCTTCAGGGAGAGCCAGCTTGCGGAGCTCGCTTTTCGGATCCGCCAGGGACAGGAGGAGGCGTCTTTGGTACATGTTATCTGCCGGGGGCCGCCCGGAAGCGGGAAGACAACAAGTGTGAAGCATCTCTTCAGGGAGATTGAGGAGGAGACAGATGGAATCGTGCCGATCTACCTGAACTGCCAGACCGATCAGACACCGTTTGCTATCTATTCAGGAATCTATGCCCGGTTGTTCGGGAAGAAGCCACCCAGAACGGGTATTCAGGCAGAAAAGCTTGTGAGTGCGATCGCACAGGCTGTTCCTGACAGAACCAGAATCCTTCTCATCTGTCTTGATGATGTCCAGCACCTCGTACAGCATGATGCTGTGGGTGAGGTCCTGTCTTCGCTTTTCAGGATGCACCTGGACTTCCCGGAGTGCAAAATCACTGTGATCACGACCACGAGCGATATGCAGCTGGACTTTTCGCGGATAGTTGATCTGGTTGTCTCTTCAACCCTCTGCTCCGAGGAGATTTTCTTTTCCCCCTACACGGCAGAGGAGATCCATGAGATCCTCTCTCTCCGGGTGAGTGAGGGGGTTCTCCCCGGCGTGATCTCATCAGGTGTGCTGGATCAGATCGTCAGGAAGACGGAGATGGCAGGCGATCTCAGGGTCGGCCTCGATCTCCTGAAAAGGTCGGTTTTGAGAGCTGAACACGAGGGGAGAGGGGCGGTGCTCAGGGAGGATATTCTCCTTGCCTATGGCAATTTCCGGCTGCTGCACCTGAAGAAGGCGGTACAGAGGCTTTCTGAAGAGGAACGCTCCATCCTCCTGCGGATCCACCTGTTGGAAGAGACCGGCGGCGAAGCCCTGATCTCAGGTGAGCTGTATGGCAATCTGATTGAAGAAGAGGAGATTCCATATTCGATCTTCATGGATCGTCTTGAAAATCTGGCAGATCTCGGGCTTATCGATCTCAGGGTCAGGCAGGCGAAGGGGAGAACAGACGTGATCCTGCCGAGGTACAGCAGGGAGGAGGTGGAGGGGATCTGCAAATTCTGAGGGTGAGGTATTCACAGCTTGAAAGCCGGAGCAGAATCAAAGAGCTTCCGGTAGAGCGAGTTGAAGAGCGAGATATACTCTTCTGCCCTGTCGGTGGAGAGGTACCGCCGCTTATCCCCATCATGTTCCTCGGTGATGTAGCTCTTCTCCATGAGAAATGCCAGATGCTCCTGTCCGGTCTTTGAGTTCAGGTCACACCGGTTGATGATGCCGGTGAATGACTGCGGCTTTCTGCAGAAGACCAGGATCTCCCAGTAGATCTCGTACGCTGTCCGCCGTCCCGTCATTCTGAGGCCTCCTGGATCATTGTCCATCATTCTCCAGTGTTTGTTTCAGGAGAGCTGCCGAGTGATCGATCTCGCCGATCCGCTCATCCCAGACTTTTGCGAACCGGTGGAAGTAGATCGAGGAGATCAGGCTGACAATCGCTATTGCTGTTGTTATGAGGAGGGAAGGCAGGAGCAGGATCCCCGGGCCGATTGTGAAGGTGAGGCTGGTTGAGGTGAGCTTGAAGAACTCAAGGCTCGCAAGGGTTCCAAGCAGGAAGATGCTGGCGCTGCCGAGCATGCAGACATAGATCATCCGGTTGATGGTTGCATGATTATCCCGGTAATGTGAGAGCATCCTGACGATGAGGCGGGTGAGATCCTCGTCCGGGATGTCAGGTTCCAGAGGTACATCCCGGAGATGTGCGTTTGTTTTTCGCTCCTTTCTCTTCTCCTTTTCGAGCTTCCTGAGATCATCCTGTATCTCCTCGACACCCTCAAGGATTCTCGCACTTGCAATTATCCATGAGAATCCGATGAGCATCGCAGAGACGGCAACAAAGAGGACAACCGGGGAGTAGATCAGGTACAGATCAGTTGTGAATGTCTCATAGATCGAGACCACCTCCATTACAACAACCGTCAGCCCAAAGGCCATCAGGAGTGCGGCAAAGGCGATGTTCAAGACCGATACGCGGAAGAAGTGTCCGACTTCGCTTTTGAACCGTTTGAATGCTGTTTGTTCCATTGTGGCATTCACCAGCTTATTGGTATATGGGCGGTCTTCAAATAAAAGGCATGAAACTAAGATACGTATCAGAAAGAGGGGGGGGGGAAGAGATACCCGGACGCGTTGCAGAATGGAGATTTTGATCTGGAGAAAGAAGCTCCTGAGTTTATCCTTCTCTCATCAGAAGAAGGCTGTAGGCAGGCATACCCCCATTGTACTGTTCCTCCCTGCTGTGCCAATTTCCAGGAACCACCCCCCCCCACCAGATGCATTGGCACATGAGGCTGTCAGGCAGCATATCGAGGATGTGCGTATCAATACTGATTATACTGCTGCTTTATACCCCCATTCCTTTCAGAGTGATTGGGATCCGTCCTCTCCATTCCCAGGGAGCAGCCATCTCCAGAGCGGGATATACTGAATCATTCCATCAGTCCCCTGTGTATCCTTTGTGAGGAGGAGGCACCGGCTCACCTTCGATCCAAACTCTTCTGCGAACTCACGCAGGGCGTCTGTCTCCCGTCTGTGTATCTGATCGGTGTAGGTTACATTGATCGCCATTAAGCTGGAGTCACGCATCTTCAGGATAAAATCCACCTCACCATTTTTCTTCCAGTAATAGGGCGTATACCCGCGCCTCCGCAGTTCGATATAGACAAGATTCTCGGCACAACGTCCTGTATCTTTTGAGAATGAGAACGAAACTGCGTTCCTGAGTCCATTATCGATACAATATATCTTTTTATCGTTTCTTGCCTGTACCTTCAGCGAGTAGCTGAAATGCAAAACCTCAAAGAGGATCTGTGCCATCTCTGCATACCGGATGTACTCTTTTATCGTAGCTGTGTCAATTCCGAGCAGATCAACCAGTTTACGGTACGAATATGGGGAGGTAATATTCGCCATCATATACGCAATAAGATCACCCAATGCCCGCTGGTTCCTCACATTGTTCCCCTTAACGATATCACGGTAGACAATACTGTCATAATATGCACTGAGCTGATCCACCCTTACCAATTCATCTTTCTGGAGGACTGCCTGTGGAAACCCACCTTCGTAGAGATATCGATGGAATAATTCAAGAATCTCATATTTTTTACTGGCGAGTGTGACGGGATCGGCTATCCCGGTTATTCCATGAAAGTGGAGATACTCTGAGAAATCAAGTGGGTAAACCTGGAGAGAGAGGTATCTGCCACTGATCAACTGTGAGACCTGTGAGTCGAGAAGATAGGAGGATGAGCCCGATATAGCCAACCGGAACTGTTTTCGATCATAGATAGCCTTGATCCATCGCTCCCATCCGGAGATTGTCTGAATCTCATCAAAGACAAGTGTTGCCCCCTCCTGGCTGTATACCTCTTTCCTATAGGTATCCAGCACCATTTCAAGCGGGTTTGTAAGCTGGGCAATTGCAGGCTCATCACAGTTGACAAAGAGTATCGAGCGTGGATCTGCCCCCCTCTCATTGATCAGATCCTGGATCATCTGCATGAGGAGGGTGGTCTTGCCGGAGCGCCGCACCCCATTGAGAACAATGATCTCGCCGGAGTCGTAATATGCCCGGATCTTTTTGAAGTAGCGGCCACGGCAGACACCTGCCATGGCTGAAAAATCCCGATCGTTCCACCAGGGGTTATGGGCTGTAAGGATATCAAGGAGAGGAGGGAAGTTGGAAGGTAAAGAGGAGCCGGGAGATCCATCATACCCGGAGTTAGTGGAGGAACCGGGGGAGCCAGAGCGTGGTGGAGGGAGAGGTACCATGATATTTTGAATGGTTATACTCATGCATAAAGGTATGTTTTTGATGGATTGTAATCCTTCAAAAAGTACTTATTTTGAATGGTTATACTCATGCAAATGATCGGTTTTGTGCAGGAGTATAACCCTGCATACCATGTGGAAGGGAGAAAAACGCTTATGATGCCACCAAGACTGACATCGTAACAGGGATACAAGATGAAAATGATGGGGTGTTCCCATGCTTTTTCATATAAAAGGATTATATGGAGGGAAATACACTCCCAGAATATTCTTCTTTTTATTCAATCCCGATCCTGGTGGGCAGGATTGGGGTTCGCAGTATACAGTCCGCTGATGACAATATACTGATTGGTATCACTCCCCTCAATCAGTTTAAAGTAGGCTGATTTATGATAGATCCCGTTCTTCTCAGGGATCATCCAGATCTGACATACTCCCACTACTAAAGTATGTGGGGTTCTGACGTTACTTGGCATTTTTCAAGTATTGCGTCGTGGGGTATCAGTGCTCCCTTCGTACACATCTCTTTCTGCATACGATTAACCGCACTCACGATGTATATACAATATCAAATGCAGTATCTACATCTATGCAGATAACGTACTCTCTTTATATGGAGTACTTAAATGCTACGCAGCTTAGTGTATACTAACTGTACGATAGCATATATCTATATTAGAAATTAAATTATATATAATCTTAGGCGCATTCATCCCACGACTAAAGTCATGGGCTTTCTGCTGTTATGATCGTAATAGAGAGAGTGGGTGCTCAGAGCTTGAAAACCAGGAGGGTAGATGTTAATCCTTCACCGTAACTCCGCCGAATGCGACAAAACCGGTGATGATGAGATCCGGCTGGCCTGAGGTGCCCTGGAATGAGCCGCCTGCTGCCCCGTCTCCCCCGGCACGCGGCCGCCGCCGCTCATCTTCTGCACCGCCGAGGACCGGGAGCACGGTCATCCGGACATTCCAGCCTTCAGGTACCCTGATCTCGGTTCCGCCAAAGAGGGTGAAGACCTGGATCTCGGCGGGCGGATCATCGACCTGTGCGTCCCGGAGATCGAGTTCGGCACCGCCTAAGAAGGCGAGCATCTCCCCGCCCCTGAATGATTTTGAGGAGTTCCGGCTCTCGACGCCGCCGAGGATTGCCATCATCTCAACCTTGTCTGTCACCCGCTCCCGGATAGACGGGCGCCTGATCCGGTTGAAGATGAAGCCAAGCCCAACAGCAATTATGATCACCGGGAGGATTACGTCAGGCGAGGCATGCCCGAGGAGAACGAGCTGGATTGTGCCGAAGATCACAATCAGGATGAGGGGGCCTGATACTGAGCGAAAGCCGCTTTTGATGAGTGCGATAAGTGCGAAGAGGACGATAAGCGAGGGGGCATAGACGAGGAGCTGACCGGTGTCATAGATGCCTGCTGCCCTGAGGAGGAGGAGCACACCCAGTATGAGGAGGATTGTGCCGATGATGATCTGGTAGGAGATGCATTTCATGGATATCACCTGAAGTATCTGCTCTGTAGCTATTCAAGAGGATTGTAGGAGCGGGAGGATAAAAACATGCGGGTGGGAGGTGCTGTATGTGAAGGAGCAATTCCATGAAGGCGTAGGGTAATCATGAGAATGTTCATTTGCTTCTCACGGAACGAAAACAAAGCAGATAATTCTCCAAAAGAACTAATTGTACACATTGAACCGATCTGATAATTATCCACAGGGACCGGATCCCGGGCTTGCCGGAGCTATTTTTCTTGGATGGCTGAAGAAGCGTGGAGCTATTCGAAGGATTTCAGACTGTGAGCGAAAATGCGAAGAGAATGGCTTCACTGCAAAGGCGTTCATCAAAAGTATGGGAGTTGAGAGGATTCGCATTGGAGAGATGGGAAATGGCAGGAAAGTGATAAAACTGGTTGAT
>NPIE01019454.1_pt1 | contig 10364 bp, 7 predicted proteins | sample 8637661 | NCBI WGS metagenome assembly NPIE01 (sample SAMN07420842, study PRJNA396082) | bioreactor metagenome | isolation source: sample BA12 brine-fed electro-methanogenic bioreactor BA | place: Japan: Kochi | collected 2016-12-09 | reverse complement strand
GTGGGTGTCCAGCACCTCGCGCCGAGACAATGCCGTGGGACAATGCCGTGGGTGTCCGGTACCTCGGGTGTCCAGCACCTCGCGCTCCGGCGCGGTGGCTGGACGCAGTCGAGCTGCGCGTCCGGTTGCGAGAGGCCGAAATCCGGTAATGGATGAGCTACTCGACTCGACCGCCGGCTGAGGCTGGCGGGGCAAATCGAGTCAGCTCGAGCGCTCCGTGCTCGCTTGGTCCTCGCTCTGGTCCTCGAAGATTTCCAGATCGAATTCGTTTTCGGAACGGGCGACCACGCAGGTCACCATCGCATCGCCGCAGACGTTGACTGCAGTGCGCGTCATGTCGAGCAAGCGATCGACACCCAGGATCAAGGCGATCCCCTCTGCCGGCAGGCCGACGGCCGCAAGCACACCGGCCAGCAGGATCAATCCGACGCCGGGCACTCCGGCAGCTCCGACCGAAGCCATGATCACCATCAACACGACCATCAGGTACTGGCTGAGCGACAGGTCGATGCCGTAGTACTGGGCAATGAATCCGGTCGCGATGCCCTGCATGATCGCGGTCCCGTCCATGTTGATGGTGGCGCCCAGCGGTACGGTAAAGGACGCGACCCGATTGTCGACACCGAGGCGCTTCTCGACGGTGCGCAGCGTGACGGGTATCGTCGCTCCACTCGAGGCCGTGGAGAACGCGAAAGCAAGTACAGCGCGCATCTTGCTGAAGAAGATTCGGGGGCTCAGGCCTCCAAGCACACGAAGCAGTGTCGAGTAGGTAATCGCTGCGTGCGCAATCAGAACGACCAGAACCAGCACGACATACTTCAACACACCTACGAAAGTGTCCCAGCCCGTCGTCGCGGCCAGTACCGTGATCAGCGCGAACACACCATACGGTGCCAGCAGCATCACGAACCCGACCAGCTGCATCACGACTTCATTGAAATCCGTGAAGAACCGCCCGATCCGCTTCCCCGGCTCTCCGGAAACCGAAATCGACAAACCGATAAGCACCGAGAACACGATGATCGGCAGCATCGCGCCGTCGGCCATGGCCTGGATCGGATTCCGCGGCACCATCTCGACGATGACCTGAGCAAACGAGGGCTGCGCCGAGATTTCCCTGGCAACGACCACGCCCGGATTTGCGCCAACACCGGGCTGCACCAGACTCGCGGCGAACAAGGCCAGAGTCACGGCAATGCCGGTCGTCAGCAGATACAGCGCCAGCGCCTTGCCGCCGACTCGACCAAGTTTCTTGGGGTCGGAAAGCGCGCTGACCCCGCTGACCAGCGACACGAAGACCAGCGGCACGACCAGCATGCTGAGGAAACGCATGAAGATTTCGCCGATAACCGACAAGCCTCCATCAAGCACATAGCTGCGAATCCAGGGCGTCTCGGCCACGGTCAGATTCAGTACCAGGCCTGCGATCAGGCCCAGGCCGAGTCCGGCAAGAATCCGGTTGGACAGGGCGCGGTGGTCGAAATGATTCCCGGTCATGGTTTTCGAGGCGTTGGGGTCAGAGCGGGTGAGTATCTCAGATCATCCACTGGAAGGGAAACGCGCCATCTCCCGGGCCCGGAGCCGGCCTGACGGGGCGATCGGATACAATCAGCATCCGCACACTCAGGCTGCACCGCAACATGTCCGAGGCCCTGTCCCCGAACCATTTCATCCGAACCCGGATTCGCACCGATGTCGAATCCGGCAAGGTTGCAGGCGTCGTTACCCGGTTCCCGCCCGAGCCGAACGGCTACCTGCACATCGGCCATGCCAAGTCGATCGTGCTGAATTTCGCAATGTCGAAGGAATTCGGCGGCCAGACCAACCTGCGCTTCGATGACACCAACCCGGTGCGCGAGGAGCAGCGCTTTGTCGACTCGATCCGCGAGGATGTCGGCTGGCTCGGCTATGCCTGGGACAAGGAGTGCTATGCCTCGGACTATTTCGAGCAGCTGCATGACTGGGCTGTCTATCTGATCGAGCAGCAGCTAGCCTACGTCGACAGTCAGGATGCCGAGGCCATTCGTGCCCAGCGCGGCACATTGACCGAGCCCGGTATCGAATCGCCGCACCGAAGCCGAACGATCGAAGAGAATCTCGACCTGTTCAAGCGCATGCGTGCCGGGGAGTTCCCCGATGGTGCGCATGTGCTGCGCGCGCGCATCGACATGGCCGCGCCCAACATCAATCTGCGTGACCCGGTGCTGTACCGGATCCGTCATCAGCGCCATGCGCGTACCGGGGATCGATGGTGCATCTACCCGAGTTACGACTTCGCCCACGGTCAGTCCGACGCAATCGAAGGCATTACCCACTCGCTGTGCACGCTGGAATTCGAGGATCATCGGCCGCTCTACGACTGGCTGATCGAGCACCTGCCGGTGCCGGCCCGGCCACAGCAGATCGAGTTTTCCCGGCTCAATCTCGATTTCACGGTACTTTCCAAGCGCCGCCTGTCCAGGCTGGTTGAAGAGGGTCATGTGTCCGGCTGGGATGATCCGCGCATGCCCACCATCGCCGGCATTCGCCGGCGCGGGTTCACGCCGCGCGCGATCCGCAACTTCTGCAACGAGATCGGCGTGACCAAGTCTGAAAGCGTCATTCCGTTCGGCGTGCTCGAAAGAAACCTGCGCGACGACCTGAATGAACATGCGCCGCGTCGACTGGCCGTGCTGCGTCCGCTCAAGGTCATCCTGACGAATTTCGAGCCCGGGCAGACCGAATGGCTGGAGCTGCCGAACCATCCGCAGCAGCCCGACTCGGGAACGCGCAAGGTGCCGCTTACACGCGAAATCTGGATCGAGCAGGACGACTTCATGCTTGACCCGCCGCGCAAGTTCTTCCGCCTCAAGCCCGGCGGCGAAGTACGTCTTCGCGGCGCCTTCATCATTCGCTGCGATGACGTCGTGCGCAACGAAGCCGGCGAGGTGACCGAGCTGCACTGCAGTGCCGATCTGGAGTCACGTTCGGGTCAGCCCGGCGCGGACCGCAAGGTCAAGGGCACGATCCACTGGGTCTCGGTCGATCACGCCTGCAGCGCCGAGGTTCGTCTGTACGACCGACTGTTCAGCGTCCCGAATCCGGCAGCCGACAAACAGATCGACTTCATCGAGCACCTGAATTCGGACTCGCTCGAAATCATCCCGGACGCGAAACTCGAACCGTCCCTTGCCGAGGCGCGGCCGCAGCAGCCGTTCCAGTTCGAGCGCACGGGCTACTTCGTTGCCGATTCCGAAAGCGAAGCGGGCAAACCGGTATTCAACCGGGCAGTCACCCTGCGCGACTCCTGGGCGAAGCTCGAGAACGAGCTGCGCGGCTGACCGGCTAAGGCAGCGCGAAGTGAACCTCGCGCCGCTTCAAATCGATGGTGATGATGAAATTCTTCAGTACCTCCGAGCCCAGAATGCCGTCGTAAGTGACGTTGTCGCGCCTGATCCGGGATCCATATCCGGCCTGGCGGCCATCGAAGCTGGTCCGACCGCTTTCTTCGAGATATGCGGCCAGCAGCGTCTCGAACGGGAACGGTCCGAGCTCAAAGCCGGCTAATTGCAGCAGGCGTGATCGGCCGCCGCTGACGGCCCCGGAGCCAACGGCTTGCGGCAGGTCGGCTTCGGGCTGATCGAGCCCCATGCGCTGAATCAAACGGCGTTTGAACAGGGTGGCACCGGAATTTCCGGTATCGAGCAGCATCCATACGGTTCTGCCATGCAGTCGGGCCGCGACTTGTGGCGAACCGCCGCGTCTGGTACGGACTCGCACATTGCCCTCGAAGCTGACGGCGTCCCGGTTGAGAAATCGGATACGCTTGTTGGGGTAATCGATCTGTACCACGCTGGCCTGGAACAGGCCTATACCGAGAATCAGATCCGCCGATGAGGCCGGTAACACCAGGGCACCGCTTATCGGCGCTTTTGCCTGCCCGAATTGAAGCTCGAACGCACCGCTGACCGGGACATTGCGCTGTCCGTAGATTCCTTGCACGGACACCTGATTACCCAGATGCACGCTGATACCGGCGCGTTCGGCTAGCCGGCGCGAAATCGCGTTGCTTTCCGCGCCTGAATCCAGCATGGCCCGGGCCGGGACGCCGTTGACCTGGACGGTAAATTCGATCCAGCCGCGTGCATCGTCGAAGCGGATCCAGCCCTGCTCATCAGGCATGCCGGACTTCTCCTCGGGAATGCTCGATTGCCAGTCGATCAGCTCGAACTCCATGATCTGATGGGTCCACCAGGCCCCCTGATCGGCCGGCTCGTAGCGCCATTGCCGGATCGCCGCGATGCTGGCACGGGTCAGCGCCCGGTGCGAGGAGAACAGTTCGCGCACATCCTCGACCCTGCCGTCGGCCGAGACCGACAACACCAGCAACGTCCAGCCGCCGATGCCTTTTTCAAGCAATTCTCGGGGATATTCCGGTGCGTTGCGAGTGATGGCATCGGGCTGCGTCCGGCCAGGCGCGACGGAACGCTGCTCTGCTTCATGACTGGAGCGGATCTCACCGGCCAGTTCCCTGGCCAGGTCAAGCTCGGAATCGGAAAGTCGGCGGGCGCTCTGACTCATCAGCCAGGGAATGCGTATGCCCTGGTCTTCGACCGCGCCGTTCGCAAGCACCAGATCACGAGTTTCCATCCAGATGCTGCCGGCCGCCCAGGCCAGCTTGTAATCGCCGCTCTCGAAGGCCACCTCGGCCAGTACCTTTGCGGCCAGCTCATCGCCACGCGCCACCGCCGGCCGCAACAGTTCGACCAGCGCATCGATGCGGCCTTGCCGGTGCAGCGCCGCAGCCGCGACGATTTGGCAATCGGCGTCATGTCCGGTACAGGCCAGCAGCGTCTCGGTTGCCTCGGTCGCGCCGTCCAGCGCGCGGTTGACGATTGCAAAATCCGGCACCGGCATCTGAGCCGCCGGCTCATCCGAGGCACCCGGATCTGCTGCCAGGAACAGCAGCACGGCAACAGCCAGACGCAGCAGCGTGCCTGCTGTCGGAAATGGAAAGTGCATGTTCATTCCCCGTCAATCAACGCGAAACGCGATTGTATAAAAACCGGCGCTCGCCAGCACGTGCATGGACTGCTGATGCAAGGCCGGGATTCAGGCAGCGCTTGCTACGCCGGCGTAATCCATAGTCAAGGGTGCTGCGAGCGGGTAGACTTCAGCGCTGGACCCTGTTGCAGGAGATGCCCGGATGGAATGGATTTTTCTCGGCGCGATCGCGCTACTGATCATTTTTGCGATTTCGATCTACAACCGCCTGGTTGCGGGTCGAAACCAGTACAAGAATGCCTTTGCCCAGATCGACGTCCAGCTGACCCGACGCTATGACCTGATCCCGAATCTGGTCGAGGTCGCCAGGAAGTACATGGCGCACGAAAAGGACACGCTGGAAGCCGTGATCCAGGCCCGCAACGCGGCCGTGACCGGGCTGAAGCAGGCCTCGGCCAATCCGGGCGATCCGACCGCAGTGCAGCAGCTCAATCAGGCCGAGCAGGGTCTGTCGGGTGCGCTGGGACGGCTTTTCGCCCTGTCCGAGAGCTATCCCGATCTCAAGGCCAACCAGAACATGATGCAGTTGTCCGAAGAGATCACGGCGACTGAAAACAAGGTCGCCTTCTCCCGTCAGGCCTACAACGATGCGGTGATGAGCTACAACATCCTGCGCGAGAGCGTGCCGAACAATTTCATTGCCGGCCCGTTCGGCTTTACTGCAGCACAGTTGCTCGAGATCGAGGATCCGGCCAAGCGTGAAGCGGTGAAGGTGGATTTCGGTTGAACCCATCGGGAACCGTAGATTACGCAGATTGAGAGGACAGCACGCGCGCAGCGGCGTTGTGGATCGCTTGATCCGTTTCGCCAGTCCGGCAAGACTTTTACTGTCCACCGCCATTATCGGCGGCAATCTGTGTAATCTGCGGTTTCAAGGGTTTCGCACATGAACTTCTTCGAACACCAGGACCGCGCCCGCCGCCAGACTCGAAGGCTGATTTTCGCCTTCGTGCTGGCCGTGGTCGCGATCGTGATCGCGATGAACGCGCTGGTGCTGTTCTCCTTCGGGATGCTCGACCAGGCCGGGGATCGTCTGCAGCAGCCGTTTGACTGGGCGCGCGTCTGGCCGGTCGCCGCAGCCACCAGTCTGGTCACCGTGCTCGTGATTGCGATTGCGAGCGCCTGGCGTATGGTTCAGCTGCGCAGTGGTGGCGCCCGCGTCGCTGCGGAACTCGGCGGTGTTGCGGTCGATGGCTCGACCACCGACCCGCTGCGTCGTCGCCTGCTCAACGTGGTCGAGGAAATGGCGATCGCTTCCGGCGTGCCGGTGCCGCAGGTCTTCGTGCTGGAACAGGAATCTGCAATCAATGCTTTCGCGGCCGGCTGGTCGACTGCGGATGCGGCCGTGGCCGTCACCCGCGGTGCGCTGGAGCGCCTGAACCGCGAGGAACTGCAGGGCGTCATCGCACATGAATTCAGTCATGTGTTCAACGGCGACATGCGCTTGAACATTCGCCTGATGGGCGTGCTGTTCGGGATTCTGGTGCTCGCGGTGATCGGGCGCAAGATGCTGTTGTCGATGCGTTTCAGTGGCCGAGGAGGCCGCAACCGGAACGGCGGCATGATCGTTGTGGTCGCGCTCGGAATCATGCTGATCGGCTATATCGGCCTGTTCTTCGGGCGCTGGATCCAGGCCGCCGTTTCGCGCCAGCGCGAGTATCTGGCCGATGCCTCGGCGATCCAGTTCACGCGCCATCCGGCAGGTATTGCCGGCGCGCTCAAGAAGATCGGCGCGCTTTCGGCCGGATCGACGCTCGAGGCCAACGCCGACCAGGTCGCGCACATGCTCTTCGCCAAGGGTTTTGCCGGGAGCCTGTTCGCGACCCATCCGCCGCTGGAGCAACGCATCCGCAAGATCGATCCGTCGTTCGAACCGTCCGAGTTCCGCGAGATTGCAGCGCAGCTTCAGCAGCAGGCCAGCATAGCGGCCGCGGCGGCCGAAGCCAGTGAGCGTACGCCGCGTTCGGCATCCGGCATGCCGATCCAGCTTGATGCCGAGAGCCTGATCGAGCAGATCGGCGAGCCCGGCCTGGCCCAGATCCTGACCGTCGCGGCACTGCTGGAATCAATTCCGACGGCGCTGACGAATGCCGCCCATTCGGATGCCTGGGCGGCCGAGTTGCTGCTGCGGCTGTTGCTGTCCAGCGATTCGGAAGTCCGGGAGAATCAGCTGCTGCGGATCGCCGACCAGCGCGGTACCGAGAGTGAGGCCGGCGTGCGTCAGCTCTACGCGATCGATCCGGACCTCGATCCCGGCCTGCGCCTGCCCTTGCTGGAAATGGCATTCCCGGCGCTGCGACGGCGCCCGGAATCCGAGTTGGTCGGTCTGATGCGGCTGGTCGATGAACTGGTCGAGGCCGATGGCACGGTCGAACTGTTCGAATTCGTGCTGGCGCGCTTGCTGGCGCTGGAGATCTCGCGGCTGCTGCAGCCGCCTTCGCGCAGACAGTCAGGCTCCGCCCGGCTTGCCGATCTCACTGATCCGGCCGCCGACCTGCTGTGGATCCTTGCCTGGCATGGCCATCCGGATGAAGCGACCGCGGCGCGCGCCTTCGAGGCCGCACGCACCGCCATACCCGATCTGCCTGCGCGAGCCGGACCCATCGCCACGGATTGGCCGCAGCGACTCGATGCCGCATTTCGCGCCCTCGAGCGTCTGGCGATGAGCGAGCGTGCCGGGCTGCTGACTGCGATGCTGGAATGTGCCCGCTACGATGGCGTGATCGAGGCGGCCGAGTACGAGCTGTTGCGGCTGGTGGCCGGCCGGCTCGAGGTGCCGCTGCCGTTGCTGGAGACCCGAACTTGAGCGGGACGCAGACGGCTGCGCTACCCTGAATATTCCCGCCATTCTTGTTCCGACTATTGCTCCGACTATTGCTCCGACTATCGTCCCGACTATCGTCCCGACTATCGTCCCGACTATCGTCCCGACTATCGTCCCAACTATCGCCCCGAGAACCCGAACATGTCGTTTCCCATGACCCGCATGCGCCGCGCCCGGCGCCAGGATTTTGCCCGCCGCCTGATGCGCGAGACGCGTCTGCATTCCGATGACCTGATCTATCCGGTATTCGTGCTCGACGCGCCCTCGGCAACCGAGCCGGTGCCGTCGATGCCCGGCGTGCAGCGTCAGGGCATCGATGTGCTGCTGCGAACCTGCGAGCAGATGCTCGAACTGGGCATTCCGATGCTGGCGCTGTTCCCGGTCATCGATTCGGCGCTCAAGACCGAGCGGGCCGAGGCCGCCTGGGACGATGACGGCCTGGTGCAGCGCACGGTGCGTGCGATCAAGCAGCGTTTCCCGGAGCTGGGCGTGATGACCGACGTCGCGCTCGACCCGTATACCTCGCATGGGCAGGATGGAATCATCGATGCGCATGGCTACGTGCTCAACGACGTCACCGTCGAGGCGCTGGTGCAGCAGGCGCTCAGTCATGCGCATGCCGGTGCCGATGTGGTGGCGCCGTCGGACATGATGGACGGACGCATCGGCGCAATTCGCGAAGCGCTCGAGGTCGCCGATCTGCCGAATACCCTGATCCTGAGCTACGCCGCCAAGTACGCCTCGGCTTTCTACGGCCCGTTCCGTGATGCCGTAGGCTCGGCGGCCCAACTCGGCGCGGGCGGCAAGGAAACCTACCAGATGGATCCGGGCAACCGGGACGAGGCGCTGCGCGAGGTCGGTCTCGATCTGGACGAGGGTGCCGACTGGGTGATGGTCAAGCCCGGCCTGCCGTATCTCGACATCATCTCCGACGTCAAGGCCGAGTTCGGTGTGCCGACCTTTGCCTACAACGTCTCGGGCGAATACGCCATGCTCAAGGCCGCCGCCGCCAACGGCTGGCTCGACGAGCGCAAGGTCGTGCTCGAAGCGCTGGGCTCGATCCGCCGCGCCGGCGCCGACGGCATCCTGACCTACCACGCGCTGGACGCGGCGAAGTGGTTGGCTGAAGCTTGCTGAATGAAACCGCAGATGAACGCAGATAAAAGGCTGATCGAAACCGCAAATGAACGCGAATGAACGCAAATGAAAAGGTCGATACTGAAAAGTGGGAGCTGGTTGAATGAAACCGCAGATGAACGCAGATGAACGCAGATAAAAAATCTGATCAAAGATCGCAAATTAGCGCAAATAAAACAGAATCAATGCTGGTTCGTATTTCGGCATACCTGCCTGCCAGCCGAGATTACGGTTCTTGGCATCACTCCTCCGTCTTCTGGTTTTTGCCTTTCATTCGCGTTCATTTGCGTTCATTTGCGGTTCAAATCAGCTCTGCTGTATTGGTTTTTCAGCTGCGTTCATCCGCGCTCATCTGCGGTAAAAATCTGCCTTGCCGTATTGGCCTTTCATCTGCGTTCATCCGCGTTCATCTGCGGTAGAAAATTCTCTGGCCATGCTGAAACTCGCTGTCTTCGGTCATCCGGTCACGCACTCGCTGTCGCCGCGGATTCATGCGCTGTTCGCGAAGCAATGCGCGATCGATGTCGACTACCGCGCAATCGATTGCCCGGCCGGTAATCTGGATGCGGCGCTGCAGGCCTTTCGCAGCGCGGGTGGTCACGGCTGCAACCTGACCGTGCCGCTCAAGCTCGAGGGGCTGGATCTGGCCGCGTCATGGACTCAGGCCGCGCGCGAAGCCGGGGCCTGCAACACCCTGACATTGCGGCCGGGGGGCGGTTGGCATGCCGACAATACCGACGGCGCCGGCCTGGTGCGCGATCTTGAGCGCCTCGGCATCGATATTGGCGACCGACGCGTGCTCATCATCGGTGCCGGCGGGGCGGTGGCGGGAATCCTCGGGCCGCTGCTGCGCCTGAAGCCGCGCGCGATCTGCGTGATCAACAGAGATCCCGAGCGCGCCCGCCAGCTATGCGGGCGCTTCGTCGATCTGGCCCTGGAACATCGAATCGAACTGTCGGCGGCGGCACTGGAACGGGGTCCGGCCGGTCGCTACGACCGGGTGATCCAGGCCACCAGCCTGGGTCATGCAGGAACCCACCCGCCCTTGCAGCTTCGCTGGCTGGAACCTTCAGCCATGGCGTACGATCTCAATTACGGCCCCGCGTTCGAGCCGTTCCGATCCTGGTGCGAGTCCAACGGGCTTGTGGTGCACGATGGGTTCGGTATGCTGCTCGAGCAGGCCGCGCTGGCCTTCGAGCAATTCACCGGCACGCGCCCCGAAGTCGCGCCGGTGCATGCCGCGCTGGTGGACCTGTAGGAGGGCCCTCCGCGGCCCGAGCGGGCGAAGCCACCCAGCCCCGATCGGCCCCACACCCATCGGCCGGCAGAGCGGCCTCCTCCTACAAAAAAGGCGGGGAAA
>NPIE01013833.1_pt1 | contig 10365 bp, 8 predicted proteins | sample 8637661 | NCBI WGS metagenome assembly NPIE01 (sample SAMN07420842, study PRJNA396082) | bioreactor metagenome | isolation source: sample BA12 brine-fed electro-methanogenic bioreactor BA | place: Japan: Kochi | collected 2016-12-09 | reverse complement strand
GAATGTCGAAAAAGTGGCCCCCAAAGGCATTCAGGCTGCCGCACAGGGATTCATTGCCCTGGTTACCTTTGGCATAGGGCATGCCATCGGAGCGCGATTCTCCGGTTTGATTGTGGATATATTCAGCGGTGACGCGGAAATTGTAACGCGCAATTGGCAAGCCATTTGGCTGGTGCCTGCGGTTATCGCTTTGGCCGTAGGCGTCCTCTTCGCACTGCTTTTCAAGGTCAAGCCCACGGAAATACCCGTCGAATCGCCGGCAGAATAAACGCCAAGCGCTTGTTGACCCACGCAGAATCACCATCGTTATGTACATATGTGCGCGGAAGCAGCGCGCCTCGTTGTGTGTATACATAAACGCGCCTCGGATCATGTCGCCTGTACAATCGAACGCGTCAATAGAGATGGAAAATACCCATGAACAATAACCGCGTTTCACATGTATCAAAATCTATCAGCGTGTTGGCGCTGTCGCTCTTTCTTTGTGGCCCATCGTTATTCGCTTTCGCTGATGATAGCGAGAAGTCCGATACGGCCGCTTCTGCCGCCCCTGAAGGGATTGTGTTTAAGGGCGGGATGCCGGTTGTCTGGCCGCCGAGCGGAGACCCGAGGCCTTATGCGGAGAGCCCCTATGCGAGGCAGATTGACCAGGGATTGGCGTATTTGTTGCACGGCAAACCGCCGGGGGACCAGTGGGGTCGTTTATTGCTGCTCGACTTCTTCCGGCGGAAGTTTGGCCTGCATCAGCGCTACGCGCTCGTTACGACCTATGCGCCTTATTTGCGCGGGGCCTATGGCGAAGACAGCGGCAATCATGCATTTAAGCGACTTTTTGATCCGCAGCACACGTTGACTTTGGAAGAAATAGAAGCGGCACAGGACGTGGAGCGTCCTCTTTTGCGGGCGCTTTTTTGTGATAAATACCCGCTTGCCGATTCGTTTTTCGATGAGATAAGCATCATCATGGAAAGTGACGTGCAGTTTCTTCATGTACTTGCGGGCATCGCCTATATTATGCTGCGTGACAACGGCTGTGCGGCCGGCGATGAACGCGTCGCGCGCCTGCGCGATCTGGCGGCGGCAAGATTGAGAAGGCTGGCCATGGCTGATACACCCAACAAGGGGCTGAAATTTAACGCCGTCGCCTTGTTGTACGGCATGGGATTCTCAAATCTTGTTGAAGAGGACTGGATAGAAAATATTGTCGGCGCCCAGAATGAGGATGGTGGATGGCCGTCCCACAAGTTTGCCGATGGCAATGCCGGCAGTGAAGGCGCCGCTACAGCGCATGCGCTTTGGGCGTTGCTCGAACATGCGCTCCCCGATGCGCCAGAAACCGCCTGGGTTCCCCGACACGAATCTGATGAGACAGAACGCGGCTCCTGATCCTGTTCGCGCGACAATGGGCGCGCTGTCTGGCCAGGTTGTTGTTTCGTATCGTTCCGACGCGCCTCAGCCTGGTTCAAGTTAAAGGTTAAACGCTGACAGGCGCCCTCTCCCAAGCGATTGAAAGCAATTCAATCCGCGCCAGGCGCAGGCACTTACTTCTTCTTTTGATATTCAGACAACCAGTCAATTTCGATAGGCAGTAGATTGGTTTTCCCTTCGGGCAACAGTTCATGGTCCTGTTCCGTTCCGGGGACAAGTTTTAAGCGCGTTCTGTCTGCGCCCCGATTGTTCCATAGAATTTCGTTGAAGTTTGGCAGCGCCGGGTTGGTGCGCGCGATTTGCCAGCCGGCAGTATTCACGCCGCGTTTCCATGTGAATGTTACTTCCTCGTCGCTGGTGCGGGGGATGCGGTCCGTGCCGTCATAAAGGCTGCCGAATGGGGCGCAATCGCGGCGTGTGGCGCGACAAAGCGCAAACAGACGCACATGAACCAACCCGCTGTCGGCGTATTCGCTGAAATCCCAATGCCGTATCTGGCGCAGAAAACAAAAGGTGTTGTTTCGCTGCAGCCACCATTTCCAGGCGCGTCGCGCGTATTCGACATGAAAGCCGTTGTTGTCTTCGTAGTCCTCCGCGTACAGTGCCGCCAAGGCGGGATAATCGGCGTTATCATGGGCTCGCTTGAACCGATCAATAGCGGCTACAATTTCGCGGGCCGTATCGAGACGCCCCTCCGCGCCGTCAAAGGTAGGATAGACCACCTGTGACGCCGGACGCGCATCGGGCGTCGTCAAGGCCCTTGTGGTCCATGCGCCGATAGTATCCATGCAGGCTTCCTCGACCAGAGGACTTTGGCTTTCGCTGAATACCAAATAGTCNNCGTTCCCTCGCAGACCTCCATGGTGGGCGTGTGCGCGGCGACGGCATAGCGACAGACAGCGCCTGGTGTGCTGTCGGCGTCAAGATACTCGGTGTCGGTTACCCGCGCCACGGGGCGCAGCGCTTCATCCGCCAAAGCGTGGTGAATGGTCCACGCCGTTGCGTCGGCATCGTCTCGCGGCCACGTGATGCGTACGCCTTTATCCGTCATGCTGCCGCTAAGGCCGCGTACGGGCCGGGGAAGTTGAACCCGATAGGTCTGGCGTTCGTACAGGTTTTCGTGATATTGCATGACATAGGTGTGCCCGTTTATCCAGGCTACCCAGGCGTCGCCGGTGTCCTGTTCGGGATAATATTTGTCGAGCAGGACCGCATAGCCCGATTCCGAATCGCATTCACCCGGTCGAATAATATGCTCAAAGCGAGCGAGCGTTTCCCGAGGCGTGACGGGCGGCAGGAGTGGAATAAAGAAATAGCGACTTTTATTCGGTATGAGTTCGTGTTCGAGATACTTTTCCCAGACGCCATAAGCAGCGCGGGCGAGGAAGCCCTCATCATGAATAAAATCCACGTCGCGCAGATTCTCGTGAAACTCGTTGATGTCGCGGGCGTGTTTGTACTGATAGGCGACCCGTGTCTTTTCGAGGCACTGTTCGCGCGTCGCGATAAGCCCCTCATTGATAATCTCCATCATCGTCGGATAAATGACGTCGCGCCAGCATATGCTGTTGTCATAATCGAAAAGGTCCCAGAAGGGCTCAAACTGATAGACTGTCGCGCCCAGCAACGCGCCTTGCAGCATCATGGCGCGATATAGGCCTGGCGGCATGATGCGCGTATTGGACGCCTGAAACTGACCGAACAGGCCCGGCGCGATCATGCGGCCATTCTCGAACCACCAGGACTGGGGCTCGACGCCCCAATGCTTGACAGCTTGCGTCAGCCACACGCCCCATACGCTGGTCTGGCGCGGCAAATGTTGTGGGCCGATATGCTCGTTCACTGCCAGCACATAATCGCCATGATCGCGTATCTTTTCGAACAGAGGCGCGTTCAACACATCCGCACAGACATGCATCCATTTGAGTCCCTGCAGCGAGATGCTCAGATATCGTCCATGCCGCACGGCCATGTCAATGATGTCCATGGTGTAGCGCGCCTCGGGCGACACGGCGTAACGCGGCACGTTGAAGGAGCGGTAGTATTCATAATTGATTTCGGTCAGGGTCATGCTCTTGATGCAGGAATACTCGGACAGCAGTTTTTCGACATATTCCGGCTCGAACACGAACTGGTCATGGGGGTCGGCAAACTGAAAATTGACCGGAACGTCCGCAGCCTGGGTTTCGTCAAATAGTCGGCGCAGCCGTTCATACCGTTCCTGGTGATTCTGCATTCGAAGTTCGATTTGGAGATGGCAATAGGGTTTGATGTCGTCCGGCGTCGCCTCGCGCCATACGCGCACCGCCTCGCGCCCATGTCCGCGCGCCTCCGACCGGGCCTCGCCGCTGATGCCGTAGTCCTCGTCGCTGTCGTTGAAGCGGTTGCTCGTCTGTAAAATAATCAACGGACGTTTCGGTGTGATTGCGCCCCATACCGGCGCTTGTGCTGCTGTCATGGTCGGGTATCCTTTTTAGTGTTGATGAAATTACTGACGGACCTGAACGCCACACCCAAGCGGAAAGCAACCGTCCAAAATAAGGAAACGCAAACAGGCGTCCTCCAATGGAAAAACGCTGCTTGCATCCATCACACCCGTACCGCATACAACCGGCATATTGTACATTCCTGAGCCTGACGGAACAATTTTTTCTGTAAACAACAGGCGTGCATGTCTTGGGCGCAACATAAGAAACAAGCGATGCCTGTACGATAGCGTTTGTCAGGGTAATCATGCTACATTATGGTATTGACTGAAAGGATAATGGATTGGACAATACGGAACTTTTAGACCTCCTAAATCGGGTTGAATCAAGTCGCGCTGAGCGCAAACCGAATGAAAAGCAAAGCGATAGTATTCGTAAAGCGATATGCTCCTTCGCAAATGATTTGCCGGATTCCAGAAAGCCTGGCGTGATCTTTGTCGGCGTAAATGACGACGGCTCATGCGCCAACCTCCCCATCACGGATAAACTGCTTCGAACACTGGCGGATATGGCCTCCGACGGCAACATAACCCCCTTCCCGCGCATTGAAGTGGAAGCGAAAACGCTGCAAGGTTGCGAAATGGCCGTGGTCGTGGTTCATCCTGCCGATGCCCCCCCGGTTCGCTTCAAAAGTTGCGTATATGTGCGTGTGGCGGGCTCCAATCGCATAGCGAGTGACGCTGACATCCGTATTTTATCAGAGAAACGTCGGTCCCTGGATTTGCCGTATGATCTGCATCCGCTTCAGGCGGCGACACTTGAGGATTTAGACCTCGGCTGGTTCGCCCGTGAATATTTGCCTTCAGCGGTCGGAGAGGAGGAACTGACGGCAAATGATCGGACTCATGTCGAACACTTGACTTCTGTTCGCTTTGCCGCTTTGCCGCCCGAGCCTTCACCCACGGTGCTCGGAATGCTTGTAGCTGGAGTTGATCCACGTGGATTTATACCAGGCGCCTATGTTCAGTTTATGCGTTTTGACGGTTGTGAATTAACGGACCCGATTATGGACCAGAAAGAAATCACGGGTACTGTTTCCATGATTATAAAGGAATTGGACCATTTGCTGCGGGTAAATATTCGCACCACCAGCGACTTCACCAGCGCGCCCCGTGAAATCAACAAGCCTGATTACCCCGCTCAGGCGCTTGAGCAGATTTTACGGAATGCTATCCTGCACCGTAGTTATGAAGCGACGAATGCGCCCACGCGTGTTTGCTGGTTCAACGATAGGGTCGAGATTCAGAGCCCCGGCGGGCCTTATGGGCAGGTCACCGCGGAAAACTTCGGGGCGCCGGGCATTGTGGACTATCGGAATCCACATTTGGCCGAGGCGCTCAGGAATCTGGGTTACGTACAAAGGTTTGGCCTGGGCATTCAGACTGCGAAAAAGCACTTGGCCGAGAACGGCAATCCGGACATTGAGTTTACCGTGGAGACCTCTTATATTCTAGCCACGATAAGGAGCGTATCATGCCGGTAAGCACTGTCGCTTTTTTTAACAACAAGGGACGAGTTGGCAAAACAACCTTGGTTTACAATCTGGCCTGGATGTACGCCGCTTGCGGGAAAAGAGTCGTTGCTGCGGACCTGGACCCGCAGGCGAATTTGACGTCTTCATTCCTGGACGAAGAACGACTCGAAGAAATATGGGCAGAAGACAGCGCCGTCAAAACCGTTTATCGTTGCGTGGCCCCTCTCATCAGGGGAATAGGAGATGTCGCAACACCCACGTTGGAATTGCCTGACAGCGCAATAGCTTTGATTTCCGGGGACCTTGGTTTGTCCGAGTTTGAAGACGATCTGTCTGGGGTATGGTCCGAATGTCTGGACAAGAAAGAACGTGCGTTCCGTATAACCTCGGCGTTTTGGCGCATTATTCAACGGTCCGCGGAAGAACACAATGCCGATATCGCGCTCATGGACCTGGGGCCCAATCTGAGCGCTATCAACCGTGCCGCGCTTATCGCAGCGGATTATATTGTTGTGCCGCTTGCCGCCGATCTCTGTTCGTTGCAGGGCCTTCACAACTTAGGACCTAAACTTCGGGATTGGAAACGTGGCTGGCAGGATCGTCTTGATAGGAATCCAATTCCGGATATTCCCACGCCTTCTGGTGGTATGCACCCTCTGGGATACATTGTGATGCAGCATTCCATTCGTCTGGATAGGCCGGCAAAATCCTATGATCGGTGGATGCGTCGAATTCCTACCGCATTTCAGCGGGCAATTCTAGAAAACAATATCGAACCTACTTATGGCGTGCGAGACGACCCCCTATGCCTTGCCCTTATCAAACACTATCGCAGTTTAATGGCGATGGCCCAGGAAAGTCGCAAGCCTCTGTTTAATCTGCGTAGTGCTGACGGCGCCATAGGGTCGCACTTTACCGCGGCGCAGCAGGCTGGTAAAGACTTTAAGACGCTGGTGGAACGGATAGATGCTGAGATAAAAATACATAAGAAAAGAGGCGATTAACCCTGACTGGAATGCCTTCTGACGCCCGTGTTTCTTTTTGTGCCAATAATATCGCAGACAGATGACGTATGGGGGCCGCGCGGGGTATAATAGCGCTCATGACAGACAAGTGGATGCGCATAGCCGATATCTCCCCCCATCACGCCACGCCGATGATGCGCCAGTTTCTACAGGCCAAATCCGAGTGCGGCGACTCCTTGCTTTTTTTTCGTATGGGCGACTTCTATGAGTTGTTCTTTGATGACGCCCTGGCAACGGTCGAACTGTTGAACCTGGCGTTGACCTCGCGGGACGGCGTGGACAAGGAGCGGCGCGTACCCATGTGCGGCGTACCGGTGCGCGCCGTGGACACGTATATCGCCCGGCTGGTGCGTATGGGGCGCTCGGTGACCATCTGTGAACAGATGGAGGACCCGCGCGAGGCGAAGGGCATTGTCAAACGGCAGGTGGTGCGCACCGTGACGCCGGGCACCGTAATGGAACCCGAGTTGCTTGAAGACGGACGCAACAATTATCTTGCCGCCATCGCGTCCAACGGCGCGCGCGCGGGCGCGGCTTTCGTGGACATGACCACGGGCGAGTTCCTGACTTTGTCCACGGCAACCCAAAACGGCGCGCTGCTGGATGAGATAGCGCGGCTGGCCCCCGCCGAAGCGTTGCTGGCCGAGGAGGCGAATGCCGATTTCGAGACACTGCTTCGGAATCGTTTTCCCGAGATGGCGATTACCCGCCGTTCCGCCGACGTCTTTGACGCGGAGCAGGCTCGGGAATCGCTGATGCGGCTGTTTCGTCTGAGTACGCTGAAAGGATTGGGCGCGCTCGAAGCGTCGCCCGAGGCGCTCGTTTGCGCCGGCGCGGTAATCGACTACATTCAGGAGACGCAACGCGACGCCGTGCCTTACCTCGCATTGCCGCGCCACCAGCAGCCGTCTTCCTATGTGGCCCTGGACGGCAACACCCAGCGCAATCTGGAACTCACCGCCACGCTGAACGACAAATCGAAACGCGGTTCCCTGCTGGGCGTCCTCGACAAGACCATGACCGGCATGGGCGAGCGCATGTTGCGCCAATGGATTCTGCATCCCCTGGCCGAGGTCAATCCCATATGCGCGCGACTGGATGCGGTGACCGAGTTTTTCGAGAACATTACCCTGCGTATGGAAGTGCGCGTCCTGCTCAAGGGCATGCCGGATGTCGAGCGGCTGCTGGGACGCATTACGGCGAGCGCGGGCAACGCGCGGGACGTGCGCGCCCTGGGTGCGGCGTTGACGCCGTTGCCGGCGTTGCTCGACGCCGTCACCACGACCGAGGCGGCGCTGCTGCAATCGCTCTTGCGTGATATTGATCCGCTCGACGACATTACCGGCGCGATTGACGCGACGATCGTGGACGAGCCGCCCATGACGCTCAATGAAGGCAATCTGATTCGAGAAGGCTGCAATGAGGAACTCGACCGGCTGCGCCGCCTGGTGCGCGGCGGTCAGAACTGGATAGCCGCGTTGCAGCAGGAGGAGCGCGACCGTACGGGCATCGCCAAACTAAAGGTGGGCTACAACCGCGTTTTTGGTTATTACATTGAAATCAGCAAGGGTCAGGCCCATCTCGCGCCCGCCGACTACGAACGCAAACAGACCCTGGCCAACGCCGAACGCTTCATTACGCCCGCGCTGAAAAAACGCGAGGAGGAAATACTGAATGCCCAGGAGCGCATGCAAAGCCTCGAATATGAACTCTTTCTGGCCTTGCGCAAGCAAGTGGCCGCCGAGGCCGAACGCATCCGCCGGACCGCGTCCTGCATCGCCACGTTTGATGTGCTGGCGACGTTGGCGGAAGTGGCCGCGAAAAACAACTACTGCCGCCCTGAGATTAACGACTCCGGCGATATACATGTCCAGGATGGGCGTCACCCGGTAGTTGAAGACCTTGCCCGAACGGGCGAGTTTGTACCGAACGATACGCATCTCGAGGCGCAGGGTGCGCGCATGATTATTGTGACCGGCCCGAACATGGCGGGGAAGTCCACCTATCTGCGTCAGGCGGCGCTCATTTGTCTTATGGCCCAGATGGGCGGCTACGTGCCCGCCGCAAGCGCATCCATCGGCGTGGTGGACCGTATTTTCACCCGCGTGGGCGCTTCGGACAACCTGGTCCGGGGCGAAAGCACGTTCATGGTCGAGATGATCGAAACCGCCTCGATCCTTAATACAGCCACGGAAAACAGCCTGTTGGTGCTCGACGAAATCGGTCGCGGCACCAGCACCTACGATGGGATCAGTATCGCATGGAGCGTCGCGGAATATATCCACGACGCCATCCGCGCGCGTACCCTTTTCGCGACGCACTATCATGAATTGACGGAACTGGGCGAGAAACTCGAACACGCGAAAAACGTCAATGTTGCCGTGCGCGACTGGCAAGACGATGTGGTGTTTTTATATCGCGTGGTAGACGGCGGCGCAGACCACAGCTACGGCATTCAGGTGGCAAAACTCGCCGGATTGCCCCCGATCGTACTGCGGCGCGCCCGAGAAATACTGGAGTCTCTTGAAGCAGGCGGCCCCGCCACGACCGACGTAAAAGGTAATGAGCCGCAACAGATGCTCCTATTCGCGCCCGCGGCAGCGCATGAACCCAGTCCCGTCGAACGAGAACTGGAACTTGTGGACCCGGATGTCTTGTCGCCCCGTGAAGCGCAAAATCTCATCTATCATCTGAAACACCTGGCAAACCGGCCGCGCGGCACTCATGAGCAATGACGGCAATATTGAAGCGCTGTGTGTTCTTGCAGTTGATAAACAGTTTATAGTAACTTGGATTGCGCATAGACGCAATCAAATGTCCACTCGATGACCCGTGGACGTATACCTAAAGAAACCCGGCATAAAAAGGAGACGCCAATGACGACCGTGAATACTACCACATCCCATGAAATAAACAGCAAACACAAAACCACTCCTGCTTCGTGGCGCACATGTTTCTTACGTTGTACGATTGCAATACCTGTTGCACTTCTGTTTACAGGCATGTCACTGGTAGTGAACCCATACGCCGACTTGGATTGGGAATCAGTCCAACAACATCAAACCAACTTGCATGCCCACACCACCCAGAGTGATGGTTGGCTGACGCCTCATCGCGCAATTGATGAATACCGCGAACGCGGCTATACCATTTTGGCTCTGACGGACCACAACCTCTGCACCTGGCCATGGACGGAATTCGCGACTACGGAACGCAAAGGCCGCGCCTATCAAGGCGATCGCGCCGCTGAGCGGCGTGCGGCGGCAGACAATGACGCTGCGAGCGACGAGGAAGAAGAGGGCGACCAGCGAAGACGTCAACGCGCGCCTGCGGTGTCCGCCTATGAGAATCGCTCTCCCGACGCATTGGGTATGCTGGCCGTGGCCGGCAATGAACCTTCGCGCCACCATCATATGGGCGCCTATTTTATTCAGTACGAAACCACGTCGCGCGAGCTCGAGCAGACCCTGGCCGAAGTAGCCGAAGCCGGCGGCCTGGCCATGCTGTTTCATCCCGGTCGTTACTGGGAAAAGGACGAGGACGGCAGCATCCCGGACGAGGTGGTGGCCAACTATGTACGCTTGTATCATGAAAACGACCACCTCTTTGGCATGGAAATCATCAACCAGGGATTCCGCTACAAACACGACATAGAACTCTGGGACAAAGTCCTGGGCGTCGTCATGCCGGACCGTCCTGTTTGGGGCTATGCCAATGATGATATGCACGCTCTTGGCGCGCTGGGACGCGACTCAAGCATGTTCTTGCTTGATCAACTGACAGAACAACAGCTGCGAGACGCCATGCTCAAAGGCAGGTCCTATATACGCAGCGTCAGCACCCACGACCATGAAGAACGCGACATGGCCGAGACGCCGATTATCCGCGCCATCACACATGACGCGGACGCGGGCGTCATCACCATTTCTGCTGAGTCAGGCGGCGAAGCGCT
>NPIE01003735.1_pt1 | contig 10365 bp, 8 predicted proteins | sample 8637661 | NCBI WGS metagenome assembly NPIE01 (sample SAMN07420842, study PRJNA396082) | bioreactor metagenome | isolation source: sample BA12 brine-fed electro-methanogenic bioreactor BA | place: Japan: Kochi | collected 2016-12-09 | reverse complement strand
ATCTTGATCGCGCAACGATGAGCTTGGACGAAATGACAATTATTCAAGGTTCCCGTAAATATGTGACCGGCCCACTCCACTCGTCTACTCATGGGAAACAATCCGTGAAGGGCGAGCCGTTAACACGCACCGAATCTTATATTGTTGCGTCTGCTTTCTCAATCCAGTGCCTGATCTGGCTGAGTTCTTTTGGCCATTCGCTCCCGGCTCGCACCTCAAGATAGAGGCGAAATAAATCATCGATGATGCGAACCAACTCCTCAAAGAGAAATATCCGTTCCAGGATCATCCCCTCCGTCTCCTCGGGAGGTGCAGCCTGGTCAGCAGAAGAGGCGGCAGTTTTCGGTGGTCGAACGCTGCGATACTCGAAAAGAGACGCGCCAAGTGTTACATTCCACTCGTACTCTCCCTTAACGATATGAATTCGCGCCTGTTCGAGCTTTTTGCCTGTTCTGAGCCCGGTTCGCGCTTCCCTCAACTCTGTCTGGAGTCCGCTACAAACCAAGCGCTCACTATATTCGGCTTCCCCGATTTCAAGAAGCATGTGTTTTTCAAAGACGACGGCGATATCGCCGACGCCCGGTATTTCAACAGATCCACCCCGCTCTTCGCTCTTCCACCAGAGCCAGGTTAAAAATTCCTGCCCGAAAAATCTTTTTTCTGTTATTAAATCGACAAGATCCATGGATGAATCACCTCTATCCCGGCAAACCTTTAGCTCTTCAGTAGCATGGCAGTGGGCGGCAGCATACGACCCACGAATGGTATGTTTGGCTAAGCAACGATTTGATCGTGCGGCCGATCAGATAAAAAGTTGCGGATTCATCGACTCCAATGCAACAGATGACTCCGATCCGAGTAGCTTTTCAGCAGTATTATATGGTATTTGCTGAACGAGCAGCAAGCCGAAACAATCCTTGAAATAATCTTCAAGTACCGTGTGGGCCTTTTTATTAGTCGTAAAAAAAAGCAGGGTGTTATCGGAAAGGTTCCAGCAGAGATCATAAACCGTCGGTACCGGTATTGCCTTTGCCGTCAACTCGGCTCTGACCCGCTCTTTGATTTCAATCCGCGCGGCCCTTCCCAGTTTAGGGATCTGTCGCTGTCGCCGAACGCGCTCTTCTTCCTTGGCGATAAACTTTTTTAGCACCGCCGGTGAGACCTTTCTTTCATCGGTTCGCAGCGAAAGGACAATGTAATCCCCGTTACGAAACGAAGCATACTCAAAGGCCGCATCGAACATATTGAGTACCGAAACCCAGCCGACCGAATACTCATCGGTCGTTTCGTCGATATCGCGAAAGGCATAGGCCGAAATTCGCCTGGCTATGAATTCCAATGGGTTTTCGGGCAAATCACCCGTAACGGCAAATCGTACAAAACTTGCAGAACCACTCATTAATCCCATGACGGCACCTTCCCCAAAAAAATATCGGACGATTTAGCGACCAACCGCTACCGAGCAATTGCGATACAGAAGGATTGTTTTATATCATTGTCTGGCCATTGTCACAAGTCGTGAACAAAACTCGATCACGCTGAATTATCTTTTTTCACTCAAGATTGACGTGGTAAACCTGCGCCGGAATGCCCGTGCGAACGAGCTTGCGGACATTTTTTCTTGACACGGATACGTCTCTTTAGTAAATAACAGTGCCTCACAGGGTCGTTAACTCAGTCGGTAGAGTATCTGCCTTTTAAGCAGAGAGTCGTTGGTTCGAGTCCAACACGACCCACCAGAAATTGACGGTCCCCATCGTCTAGTCAGGTCCAGGACACCGGCCTTTCACGCCGGCAACACCGGTTCAAATCCGGTTGGGGACGCCAAAATAGGCCGCATCAGAACAAAATCTGATGCGGCTTTTTTTTGCCCTCCAGACCATTACCGTATAACGGAATCAGTTGGCGCCAAGGTGAATTGCACTTTTTTTTCCGAAAATTCCCACGGCTCTCCATCATGATGACGTTTTAACACCGTCCAATGCAGGAAATCGTTCGATTTTTCCGGGTAATCGAGGCAGAAGTGCAACCCGCGCGACTCCTTGCGCAGTCGCGCTGATTCGACGATCAACAATGAGACATGACCAATATTTCTCAATTCAATCATGTTTTTCGAAACATGGTGCGAGCGATAATGATCTTCGATCTCTGCAACTACCTCGACTAACCGTTTTTTTGCCAAAGCTAACCGCTTTTCACTTCTGACGATCCCCACATAATTCCACATTATCCGGCGAATGATATCCCAGTTGTGGCTTATTATGACCTCCTCGTCGAGTTCCTCACTTTCCCCCGAGTACCATTGAGGCGCGGAAGTCTCCCAGACTCGATTATCGCTCTCCCTCTCCTCTAAACAATAGGAGGCGGCCTTCTCAGCATATGCTACGGCCTCCAGAAGTGAATTGGAGGCAAGTCGATTTGCGCCATGCAACCCAGTGCATGAAACCTCGCCAAGGGCCAACAAAGAACCTATCGAAGAAAGACCTTCGTGGTTTACCAACACTCCGCCGCAGAGGTAGTGTGCAGCCGGCACTACCGGCAAAAGATCTTTTGTTATATCGATGTTATAACTTAAGCAGCGTTCATAGATTGTTGGAAATCTTTGTTTTATGAAACTAGACTCCATGTGCCGCAGGTCAAGAAAGACACAGTCAGCACCGCTCTCCTTCATTTCTCGATCTATCGATCGTGCTACAATATCACGAGTGGCAAGCTCACCTCTTTTATCATATTTATGCATAAACGGCCGCCCTTGACCGTCCAGGAGACGAGCCCCTTCACCGCGGACCGCCTCCGAAATGAGGAAATTTTTTGCTTGCGGATGAAACAGACAAGTCGGATGGAATTGTACAAACTCCATATTCGCAATATCTGCTCCTGCCCGATAAGCCAAGGCAACCCCATCTCCAGTGGCAATGTCAGGGTTGCTCGTATATAAATACACTTTGCCTGCACCACCGGTGCACAAAACTGTATACCTCGACGTATAGTGCGTAACTCTGTCGTCGGGTCCGATCACATAAGCACCAAAACAACGTCGATTTTCCTCTTCGCCACTGACCAAGAGATCGACAGCCGTGTTATTTTCTAACAATATTATACTCTTATGTTGTTTTACCTGGTACAACAGAGCTGTTTCTATTTCTTTTCCTGTCAGATCATAGGCATGAGCCACCCGCCTATGGCTATGGCCTCCTTCCTTTCCCAAGCTCAACCGGTCACTTCCCTTTTCAGTGACGAATCGAACCCCATATCCAATCAGATCAGCTATCCTTTCCCGTCCGGCAGAGACAACCTGTCTCACAACATTATAATCACACAAACCATCTCCAGAGCGAAGAGTATCGGCTATGTGATTTTCGCAGCTGTCACTCTCGTCGAGAACCGCAGCAATTCCACCTTGAGCGAGATTTGTCGCCGTATCACTTTCCGCCTTTTTTGTTATAATGATAACTTTCCCATGATCCGCAACACGCAAGGCGTAGGACAACCCTGCAATTCCACTACCCACGACCAAAAAATCACAATCCACCTCAACACCTCACCGAATAATGTTTCACGTGAAACATCCGTTTTTTATACAGGGCGTCCATGTGGGTCAACAGGACTACCATGAGAACCTCTTGAAACAACCCATACCGTATTTGTGGATAAAACGCCATCACGATCAAAAAGATTATTCCAGATTGCCTCTAGATGGAATTATGCGTCCCTGCGTATAGCAGAGCGTAGCAATGAAGGATGAAAATTGGTGTCGCGCTTGAAAGGTCTCGTTGGACCAACCTCGGACTACTGCGCTGCGTCCTGCGCGGATGGCCATCGATGCCGGCAGACAGTATAGGCCCCGTTAGTTGGGATTTGGCCAATCAGTTCAGAGTCTGTTGCGAAATAGGCAAAAGGAGGGACGATCAGGCCATGTATAACGTTGTCCTTGTCGGCAGCAATTTCCAATTGGAATGCTCTTACGCAAGCTGATCGATCAGCAAAGTTGCAGTCTCACGCAGGCTGTGCCTCGCGCAGGTCCACGGCGGGAACCCAGGATATAATCGACATAAAGATTTGTGGACAGGGCGGCCTCCGAGTTCGGTGGCCAGTCCACCAGTCAATCCGTAGTGTAAAAAGCCTCTGGCAAGACCGGCCCGCACACCCCACCGTAACGCCCCGATTCAATTGTTCGTTGTCGTGCCCCTCCCGCCATGGGGTTTCATATGAAAATCGGCGGGACTGGTTTTAACCTGTCCCCCGCTCACTTTCACTAACCGGATCTTCCGTCCACGGTGCTGATTTTCATCGTGCGTTGTGACGTTCCGTCATGGCGGTTATAAGCAACGCTAACCGGCCGTTTCCTAACTTGAAGCACTATGTCGTTACATTGGAAGATAGAGTTGTCATCAGCCAAACAGAAAAGATCTCTACCACGTTATTGGTGTTTCTTGTTTGGCGGAATTTAAATATTTGTGGTAGAGGAAGTTGATACATTCCGGTTTATTAACGTTCATACCAGAGAGAATAACCATCTGTTTGGCAGCATATCGTGTCATTCATAACATTGAGACGGGAAAATGGTTGCTCCCCGACAATGCCCGGTGCTTTTTTTTATACATGTGATCGGTATCATATACAGAGTTACGGATACATTTTGCTGGGTGGATCACAAATAGCATCCTCCAGGTCGGGTGGTTCTGCATGAGGCTAACCTTGTAAGGCCTGTTAATCCAAGGGAAGGTCGGCTTGTCGATTCAACCGAGGTACCGACTCTAATCGTTCGTGGTGGTTTTCTGTCGTGTTTTTATCAGAAAACGGTTTTAAAACATGTCTCTTTTTTAAAAAAAAATCGCTACTGAGAAATATCTGGGCACAATTCAACAGAATTCGAAAAATCGGATAAAAAGGTCTTGAGTGGTAGGTCAATCCCGTTTATAACGGAACGACCTACAGGGAGGTGATCCGTGCCGATCCAAAACGTTCCGACAATTATCGCTGTGGCTAACCAGAAGGGCGGCGTTGGAAAAACAACAACAGCAGTCAACCTTTCCTGCGCACTTGCCTTGCTTGGGAAAGCCGTCCTTATAATCGATTCCGATCCTCAAGGCAACGCGTCCAGCGGTGTTGGTATCAGACCGGGCAAGACGGAGCGTCACCTTTACCAAACTCTCTGCGGCGAAACACCTGCAGACGAGGTCGTTAGAGTTACAGAGGTAACCAATCTTTCGATTATCCCGGCAACTATTGACCTTGTGGCCGCTGAGCTCGAGCTTATCAACGAGGACCACCGGGAGCGATTTCTTAAGAATACCATTGAGTCACTAACGGGTTCCTTCGATTATATCTTTATCGATTGCCCTCCATCCCTTGGCTTGCTCACCGTCAATGCCTTGACGGCCGCGCATGCCGTGTTGATTCCTATGCAATGTGAATATTTTGCAATGGAAGGACTGGCTCAATTGATAAACACGATCAGGTCGGTAAAAAAGTCATTTAATCCCGATCTATTCATTGCCGGTTTGTTGCTCACCATGTTTGATACACGCAACAAGCTCTCTCACCAGGTTTCCTCTGAAATATCTCATCATTTCGCTGATCAGGTTTTCAATACCATTATTCCGCGGAATGTCAGGCTCAGTGAATGCCCGAGCCACGGCCAAACGATTATGCAGTACGATCAAAAATCCACGGGAGCTGCAGCTTATACGGCCCTTGCCAATGAATTTCTACAGAGACAGAGGTGATTTCGCCGTGGCTAAAACAACCGGACTTGGACAAGGGGTAAGTGCACTCTTTGGAGACAGCCCCGACGATGAACGATTTTTTGAATGCGATATCGAACTAATTGTTCCGAATAAGCATCAGCCCCGTTTCGTCTTTGACGAAGCAGGCCTTGAAGAGCTTGCCGACTCGATTAGAGAGAAGGGGATTATACAGCCTCTCATTGTTTCAAAGGTCTCTGCTAATAAGTATACGTTGATCGCCGGTGAGCGAAGACTTCGTGCTTCTAAAATCGTCGGTTTGAAGACCGTCCCGGTTGTTGTTCAAAATGTTGGGGATGAAGATGCCTTTCTTGAATTAGCTCTCATTGAAAATATTCAGAGAACGGACTTGAACCCTCTTGAAGAGGCAGAAGCATATAAGAAGCTTATTGACCGCTTTGGTTACACCCAGGAACAAACCGCTCAAAAAGTCGGAAAAAAACGCTCGACAATCACTAATTCGCTTCGCCTCCTGTTACTTCCCGATTACATCCGCGACGATGTCGTTTCCGGTTTGTTAAGCGAGGGTCATGCTCGCTCGCTGTTGCGAATCGTGGATAATCCAGTAGCCCTCAAAGAAATTCGAGACCAGATTGTCTCAAAACATTTATCTGTCCGACAGGTTGAAAGTCTCATACGCAAGTATAAGAAGCCGAAACAACAAGAGAATGTTGCAGCAGTTCAACAGGACATTGTTGAACAGGAAATTTCTGATAGTTATTGTAAAGCGTTGGCTACACAAATAACCAATAAACTGAACTCTCGGGTCGTTATTAACCGTAACGGTAATCGAGGAAAGATTGAAATAGAATATTACTCTCTGGATGACCTGGAACGTCTGGTGAGTGTTCTCACCTCGGACTCCTGACGAAGTATTATCATATGTCGTAATCCATTATCCTTTTATCTATTTTGCTATGCTGAATCGCGATTTCTCTCTCTCTTTGTTTTTGTTCATTGTCTTTCTTTTCATCCTTCCCCCTGTACTTGCCAGCGCCGAAATGGTCAGCGTCTCCGGGGATGATGTCAATCTGAGAAGTGGTCCGGGAACCACGTATTCTGTAAAATGGCGATACGGCTCCGGTTTTCCTTTGCGAGTACTTGATAAAAAAGGAGATTGGCTCAAAGTAGAAGACTTTGAGAGTGATACTGGATGGTTACACAGATCCCTGGTTAAAAAAACAGGTTTTATGATTGTTAAAGCCAACAAAGATTCAGACGAGCGAATCAATATTAGGAGCGGACCGGGTACACAGTATAAAATTGTTGGCATGGCCCATTACGGCGTTGTCTTTAAAACAATCAAACAACAACAGGGATGGGCCCACGTCCGTCATGAAAGTGGGTTAGAAGGGTGGATTAAACGAACCCTGCTCTGGGGCTTTTAAACTTCCGCTATTTGTGTTTTGTGGGAAGGCGCTGCCAACCGCTTTCATGAGCGGCTAACATCTTTTCAGGCAGATTTGGCGGAGAGAGAGGGATTCGAACCCTCGGTGGAGTTTAACCCCCACACTCGCTTAGCAGGCGAGCACCATCGGCCAGCTCGGTCATCTCTCCGTTCGTCTCTGGCGGAGGGAGTAGGATTCGAACCCACGGTACTTTCGTACAACGGTTTTCAAGACCGCCGCCTTAAGCCACTCGGCCACTCCTCCGTATACCTTAACTGTCCGCGGAGATCTTCTTGAGGCCACCCATGTAGGGCCGCAGGACCTCAGGAATCACCACCGAACCGTCTTCCTGCTGGTAGTTTTCCAAAATGGCCAGCAAGGTTCGGCCTACTGCCAAACCGGAGCCATTCAGAGTGTGAACCAGCTCGGGCTTGCCCTTGGCCTCACGCCGGAATCGGATTGCCGCTCGGCGGGCCTGGAATTCCCGAAAGTTGGAGCAGGAAGAAATCTCCCGATACGTTTGCTGCCCCGGCAACCAGACCTCAATATCGAAGGTTCGGGCTGCGGAGAAGCCGATATCGCCGGTACAGAGATCGACAACTCGATAGGGCAGCTGCAACTGGCGCAACACCTCTTCGGCGTTGTCGAGCAGTTTCTCCAATTCGCGGTCGGACTCTTCCGGTGCTACGAACTTGACCAGTTCCACCTTGTTGAACTGATGCTGACGGATCAACCCCCGCGTATCCCGACCATGAGAACCCGCCTCTTTACGAAAGCAGGGAGTATAAGCCGTGTAGCAGATCGGCAGATCGGCCAGCGGCAAAATCTCGTCCCGGTGGATGTTGGTCACCGGCACTTCGGCCGTCGGAATCAGGAAGAAATCCGGATCGTCTAAATGAAAAAGATCGTCTTCAAACTTGGGGAGTTGTCCCGTCCCCGTCATGGTGTCCCTGTTTACCATAAAGGGCGGCAGAATTTCAACATAATTGTGCTGCCCGGTATGAAGATCGAGCATGAAGTTGATCAGAGCCCTTTCCAGCCGTGCGCCGGCCCCTTGCAACAGGGAAAAACGGGCTCCGGCAAGCTTGCCGGCCCGCTCGAAATCGAGTACGCCGAGCTGCTCGCCAATCTCCCAGTGGGGCTTGGCTTCGAACTCAAACTGAGGGATCTCGCCCCAGGTACGCAACTCGAGATTATCATCTTCGCTGGTGCCGACCGGACAATCCTCGTGGGGAAGATTGGGCAGGGTCAGCAGCAAGCCTTTCAGCTCGTCTTCGACCCCTTTGAGACCTTCGTCGAGGTCCTTGATGCGTGCCGAGACTTCCTTCATACGGGCGATCTCGCCCTGCACCTGGCTCTTGTCCTTGGTCTTACCGATCAGGGCCGAAACCTTGTTGCGCTCAGCCTTGAGGGACTCTCCTTCACCGAGAAGGGTCCGGCGGCGGGCATCCAGGTCAGCAAAGGATGTCAGGTCGATCTCGTCGCCCCGGCTGGCGAGACGTTCGCGAACCTGTTCCAGATTATCACGCAAATATTTGACATCAAACATGACAAAGTTCCCTTGTATCGGCCATCTGCGGCCCGTTTGAGGGGACTACTTCTAACACTTCTATTGCAGCCAGTCAACCCGCTTGTTTCTGTCCGGAGCTCGCGGACGGGCCTCTATTGACTCAGCGGCGACCCTTAATCCACCATTCCTCGTCGTCATCAAACCACCAACGGCTCGAGTCGGTACTCCAAATACTCTCTGCCAGGCGTTTGGCCGTATCGGTTTTAAGCCGTCGCACGGAGAAAGGATACCACTCGTCGGCATAGCGATTGCCCAGGTCTTTGTACTCTTTCAACGCCAGAATCATCTCCAGCTGATCGGCATCATGGGCTAATTGCGCCTCGTGGGTCTCTTGCGCGCTGAACTCGGCAACCAGTTCCCGATACTCGTCGCCGAAAGGCAAAGTAGCGGCCAGATCGTCCACTGCCCGTTGCTCATCGACCTGCACGTACTTCTTATTGACGTAGTTCAGGTCGCCGGTTCGGGCTTCAGGGATATCGTGAAACAGACAGAGCTGCAATACCCGGCCGACATCAGCCCGATCATCGAGCCGCGCGAGGGTAAAGCCGATGATAGCCGCACGATAGGAATGCTCGGCCACCGACTCGGCTCCCGAGCCGAGAAACTGAAAACCGCTGCGGGGCGTGCGCTTGAGCATGCCCACTTCAAAAAAGAAATTGGCCAGACTCTTCATTTTGTCTCCTTCTACCCAAGCCGGTCGCAACAGAAGACGCCTAGTTAGAGCGCCGACATTGACAGGCAGTCGTCAGTTGTCTATTCTTTGCAAGCCTTATTTTAATCCGAAACGATCAATTGTCGAGGCAATTATCCCCACACTGCCCCGGCCTGTAGATACAGAGGGAGAACAATAAATGAGTACCCGTATCGAAAAAGATTCCATGGGTGAAATGCAGGTTCCGAGCGAAGCTCTCTACGGCGCCCAGACCGCCCGGGCACTGGACAACTTCCCGATCTCAGGAGTGCGCTTTTCACGCCCCTTTATTCAAGCACTGGGCATGATCAAACAACAGGCGGCCCGCGTCAACAACGCCCTGGGTCTGCTGGACACCGAACGGGCCGAGGCCATTGCCGACGCTGCCGGTGAAGTGATGACCGGCACCCTCGACGACCATTTTGTCCTCGACATTTACCAGACCGGTTCCGGCACCAGCACCAACATGAATACCAATGAAGTAATTGCCAACCGTGCCGCTCAATTACTCGGCAAAAAAATCGGTTCCGGCGCCGTCCATCCCAACGACCATGTCAATTACGGTCAATCGAGCAACGACGTCATTCCCACCGCCATGCATATCTCTGCCGTCATGGAGGTGCGTCAAACCCTGCTACCGGCACTGACAACCTTGCTGGAATCACTGGGCGAAAAGGCGCTGTCCTTTAACGGCATCACCAAGATTGGACGTACACACCTGCAAGACGCCACTCCGGTGCGCCTCGGCCAGGTCTTCTCCGGCTATGCCCGGCAACTGACCCTGGCCATTCGCTGGATTGAGGCGGCCGAAGAAGGGTTGCTGGAACTCCCCCTCGGCGGCACAGCCGTCGGCAGCGGCCTCAACACCCATCCTCAATTCGCCGAACAGGTCATTGCCGCCATCAGCGAAATCACCGGCCGGCCCTTTGTCGAGGCGGCCAACCATTTTGAAGCCCAGGCCGCCAAGGA
>NPIE01024935.1_pt2 | contig 10367 bp, 5 predicted proteins | sample 8637661 | NCBI WGS metagenome assembly NPIE01 (sample SAMN07420842, study PRJNA396082) | bioreactor metagenome | isolation source: sample BA12 brine-fed electro-methanogenic bioreactor BA | place: Japan: Kochi | collected 2016-12-09 | reverse complement strand
CGGTAAACGGTTAAGGGCAAGTCAGATATGAGTAGTGAGTATTGAGTACTGAGACTTTGAATATTGCATATTGTATATTGAAAATTGTATATTTCTCCTCCCATCTTCCCCTCCTTTCGTCTTACAGTCAGGTTCAGGGTTCAGGGTGCAGGGTTCAGGGAGTTCCGGGTACCGAATTCACTTCAAATATCAGCTATCAGATATCAGCTATCAAATATTCCATCCATAATTCATAATTAATAATCCATAATCATTCAATGAACATTTCTTTTTTGTGAGCGTTCATGCATTGAACCGATCACGTTCTTTGCATTAAAATCATTTCCGGGAGCGAGGAGATGCGGAAATATTCTAAAATCTTTAAATTCTTAGAGATCAGGGCTGTTGTTTAGGAAAAGTCATAAACGATTTAATGATTTTTTACATTAACATATATTAGATTACGTGTAATTTCCTGAGAAATAAGAGTTTTTCGGTATACCAACTGATAAAATTACTGGTTTTTGCGTCCTGGATTTGGATAATTGCTCAAGGATATCTATATTTGTTTATAACTATTATAAATACGATTCCCAAATTTGGAAATTCACCCAAATGATGTTCCAAAATGAGAAAAAGTTAAAAAATTGTTATCTTTTATGGTTATTGGCGGATTATGGCCTTATTTTGTACCTTTGCAAACATAAAATACGTACGATTACGAACCCAATTAATGCGATCGATATGAAAAAGAAATTACACTTGTTAGGGAGCCTGATCATCTTCTTCGCGCTTCTGTCATTGAACAGTGCGGCTTTCGCCGATATTGTCATTAAAAGTGGATCCAGTATTAATGTGTCTTCCGGCAGCAGTTTCGTGGTGTCTTCCAATGTAACCATCGAATCTACCGCCGAGATTGACAATAGCGGCACGGTGATCCTGAAAGGGAACCTGACCAATAACGGAACGGCCAGCCTCGGAACAGGACTGGTGAAGTTTGAAGGTACCACTGCCCAGGAGATCGGCGGATCTTCCAATACCGAATTCGGAAATGTTGAGATCAACAATGCCAATGGTCTTTCCATTGCTACCGGAACCACCGCTACTGACCTGGAAGTGACCGGTACCCTGACCTTTACCAGCGGACAATTCGATATCGAAGGCGTAAACCTTACATACGGAGATGTGGCTGGTTTCGATGCCAGTAGCTATATCGTAATGAGTGGTGCCGGCCTGGTGACCAGCAATGTTGGCACCTCTTCAAGCCAGGATTTTCCGATCGGATACAGTTCTACAAACTACAACCCTGTCGTGATTGCCAACCCCGATGTGGCTAGCGACTTTACCGTGTATGTGGCCGACGGACTGCTGGATGAGTGTTCTTCCGGTAGCGAGATCACCGATGATGTGGTTACCGTGCGATGGGGGGTTACTCCGGCAGATGCCACCGAGGCAGACCTGACCTTGAACTGGAACGCTTCCGACGAAGACGCTTCTTTCGATAATTCCGACTGCTCTATCATTCATTGTGAGGGTGGAGGCGAATATTCTGCTGTTGGCGGTTTTGGCGACGGATCCTCATATAGCCTGACAGGTGTTGATATTACTGATTTCAGCGAGTTCGGTGTTGGTGATGACAACTTTTCTAAAATATATCTTGATCTGAACATCATGTTGGCCGGTCCTTATGCCGGCGGTGGTGTGATGAACACTACCCTGCGCGATAACGATCAAGTACCCACTGATCAGCCTTATTCCGCCGCAAAATACGATGGTTCACATCTGGATTATGATGGTACGGAAAGCTTGGATCCACTGCCTGCTGCGGTAGTTGACTGGGTTCTCCTTGAACTTCGTACCGGTACGGCAGCCTCCACTAGCGTGGGTACTGTAGCTGCACTCTTGCTTTCCGACGGATCGGTTGCTTATTATGGCGACGGATCGAGCGCCGTAGCCTTCAGTGGCGACAGATTCCCACCGGGCGATTACTATTTGGCCGTGCACCACAGGAACCACCTGAGCGTTCTGAGCAGCACTACCATTAGCCTGAACAGAACTTCTGCTGCAAGCTTTGACTTTACCACAGGCGCCGGACAATTTTATACCGATGGCGGTATCAGCAACGCTCCTGCAAACAGCAACGCTGGCGTTTATATGATGTGGGCAGGCGATGCAAATCATAACACCACTGTTCGTTACAATGGTGCCAATAAAGATCTTGATGTTATCCTGATCGGTGTTGGAGTTACCACTCCTGCAGCCGTGCTCACAGACCTCTACCACGACGGGGATGTCAATATGAATAATGAGCTTCGTTATAACGGGGCCGGTAAGGATAATGATGTTGTTCTTATTACTGTAGGTGTTTCTACCCCTGCAGCTCTTGTTGATACACATGTACCATTTTAATCAATATAAGGCATAAATGACCATAAAATTTTAGGTATGAAAAAGTTTTTATTCACAACAGGTTTAGCTTTGTTCCTTGGTTTTTTTGCACTTGGACAGACATTTGAGTCCAGGGTTGCGATCAACGAATACGGCTATCTCACTTATGAAATGAGAGAAACATCCGGAACAGGGACTCCAACCACTGCAATGAATGTTACCGATATTGCATTCCAGCTAAGGTGGCCACAGTCTGACGGTGCTGATATTGACCTTGAACCCATTTGCCCCTCAGGCGGTAATTATTACATTGCTGATGGTCTGGGTGCAAAGCAAACCTTTGGTGCTACATATTATTACAGGACCTTTTACGCCAATAGTGGCGCTTTCGCCTTCCCGAACAACTGGGTGCAAAACCAGTGGGAAGTCCTTGCTACTTTCAAAGTGACCCAATCAACATCACTTGTTGTTGATATTACTGTCGCCCCTGACGGATGGGTGGCCCAGGGGCTGAACCTCGGGATCAATGCTGTTGCGAATACTCCGACTGTGAATGGATCTGTAAATAGTTATAATTTGCCAACCTTAGTTTACAATTATGTTTGGGAAGGCGGTACTGCTCCTCCCAGTAGGTTTAATCGTTGGGAAGAGGGTGGAAACTGGAGAGATGAATGTGGAGGTGCTGCAGGAGGTTATCCTTATTTTGGAGAGGCAAATGCTTATGCATTAATTCCTTCCGGAAAGACATATTATCCTGAAACAACAACTGGAGTTGATGATTGGGGATGGGCTTGCGAAGGATTATTGATCGAATCTGGTGCACACATTATTGTTCCTGATTTGACTAATTCAACAACGAATCCAAGATTATTTGTTGACGGAAATTTCAAAGTTAACAGTGGAGGTACACTTACAGTTACTTCTACGCAGCCAACTTATGCTACAGTATCTGGCGATGCTACCATAGAAGGCGATGTTTTCCTTCAGGCAGGAACTTACCTGGATGTTGACGGAAACATGGCCATTCCTTCAGGTGGTCTGATCGATGTGGCTGCTGCTGATGCCACCAATGAAAGAGCTTATCTCGATGTGGCCGGAACCAATACCCTGGATGCTACTCCCGGGATTATTCTTCACTCCACACAATACGGAACCGCTTCCTATATCGACGGAGGACTGGCCGGTTCAGGTACTGCCACAGTTGGTCGTTACCTGAGCGATAACAGTTCTGACCTTGGTGATTATTATTTCCACCAGGTTTGTTCTCCGGTGAACAATGTATATCTTATCGATTACGATGTTGACCACCAGGCTACTTATGCGTTTACTTATAACGGATCCCTGACGTATCCCGACCAGTGGGAGAATATTTTCTTCAATTATACCCCGATACCAACTATGATGGGTATGATGCTGGGAACATTGAACAGCGCTACAGCAGCATATGATCTTACATTTACGAATACCATTAATTCAGGACCGCAGTCGAAGACCATTGCCGCCGGACTCTGGCACCTGGTTGGGAACCCCTATCCCTCACCCATTGATGCCAACGAACTCCTGAGCGACAATCCCAACCTCGTTGATGGAATCTACATCTGGGATGAAGAAAATTCCGGAGGAAATTATCGTTCTTATGTTGGAGGATCAGGAAATTCAAGTTGTGAGTTTATCCAGATCGGGCAGTCATTCTTCATTGAATCGAATACGGCAACTTCGGTGGTTTTTGATAACGACCAGAGGGTGCATACCCATGCTCCTTACCTGAAGGAAGAAAAAACCAACCATATGCGCCTCTTCACCCAGGGTGGAAACAGCACCTGGGATGAAGTGTATTTCTGGTTCAAGGGCGTTGAAGGCCTGACCCATGGTTACGACATGAACCATGATGGCAGGAAATGGGCCAGTATGTATGGGGCAGAAGCCACCGAAATGTGGACCGTAGGCAGCGATGGGGAATTCTTTACCATCGATGCGAGAAATTATGATTCTGAATCAATCAGCGTGCCACTGCATTTCAAAGCATCCGTTGATGCTACCTATACCATTGGTACCGAAGGAATTGAATCATTCGACGCTGACATTGATGTCTTCCTCGAAGATACCTTCATGCCGGAACAGGATTGGGTAAATCTCAAGGAAGAAGGTTCCTATGAGTTCACTTCCAGCCCTGAAGACGAATACAACCGCTTTGTGCTGCATTTCTTCCACAAAAGCTTCGGCCTGGAAGAACTTGATATGGATGCCATCCATATCTACAGCAATCGTACCGATGCTGTTATAACGAATAATTCTGAGCAACTGATCCGCGAGATCCTGGTCTATGATATGATGGGCAATCTGATGATCGACAAAGTTGAGGTGAGTGATTCACCGATCAGGATGTACGTGAGCGACAAGGTAGGTTACTATATTGTCAAGGTAATCACGGACAAGGCCGTTTATTCGGAAAAAGTATTTATCTCGAAATAACAGGAACGCAAAATATTATCAAGGCAAATTCACGATTATGAAAAAGTCATTAGGAATTATAGTATTAATGTTTTTGCTGTTGGCCCTCTTACCAATTATTGGGAATGCAGCACCACCACCCCCGCCACCACCTCCAGGCCCTCCGGGACCAGGATCCGGTTGGGTATGGATCGGAGGTTCTCCGGTCGGGCATGGACTGGTATTGCTTATATCCCTTGCATTGGGCTACGGCGCACGCAAGGTGTATAACGCCCGCAAACGCAAGATCAGCGAGTAGTTTAACAACAACTCAGCGTAAAATATCTGTGAAATTCGGCTTCCGGCTTATGCCGGTGGTCGGATTTTGTCGTTTAAATGCCATTGCTACATGGTTACATTAGTGAGACTGACTTTTTATGAACGAAGTGAAATGAAAAGGCATAGTCGAACTAATCCCCGATTTATCGGGATGGCTACACGGCTACACGGCTACATGGCTACATGGCTACACGGTTACATGGCTATATTGTTATATTGTTATATTGTTATATTGTACCGGGGTAATCGGTAAACGGCTAAGGGTTAACGGTAAACGGTTAAGGGTTTTTATTGTTTTTCCGGTATCTGGCATCCGGTCTCCGGTATCTGGCATCCGGCATCTGGAATCCGGCATCCGGTATCCGGTCTCCGGCATCTGGTATCTGGTACCCGTTACGGTATCATCTCCCGGAATTCCTCCAGCGAGATCACCTCGATCTTCAGCTTTGCCGCCTTGTCGAGCTTGGCAGGTCCGGCCTTGTCGCCGGCGAGTAAGTAGTCGGTTTTTGCAGAGAGGGAGGATGTATTCTTACCACCGTATTCCGCGATCATCTGCTTCAGGGCATCACGGCTGATACCCTCAAATACCCCGCTGACCACAAATGATTTTCCGCCAAGGATATCCTTTCCCGGAATATGGTCTTCAATGATCTCCATCTGCAGCCCGGCAGCCTTGAGGCGCCGGATCAGTTCTCGGTGTTCCTCTCGGCTGAAATATTCCTGCACGGCCCCGGCAATGCGCTCGCCGATCTCGTGGATCCCGGTAAGCTCTTCCGTACCAGCCGCCATCAGGGCATCCATGGTTTTGAAATGCCGGGCCAGGATCCTGGCAACGGTCTCTCCCACATAGCGAATGCCCAAACCGAACAAAACCCGTTCAAAGGGGACTTCCAGCGAGGCTTCGATGCCTTTAATGATGTTTTCAGTGGTCTTCTCTTTAAAGCTGACCGTTCGCTCCTTGCGCTCCACAGTGGCCGGATAGGTCTTCTTCAGCCCGAGGATATCCTCAAATTTCAGGTCGTAGAGGTCGGCAATGCTGCTGATCTTCCCCTGCTCGTAAAGGATCTCCACCTTTCCTTCGCCCAGGCTGTCGATGTCCATGGCGCGGCGGCTGATGAAGTGCTCAATGCGTCCCTTGATCTGGGGCGGGCATGCGCTCTCATTCAGGCAGTAGTGGTGGGCTTCGCCTTCGATACGATGCAATTTGCTGCCGCATTCCGGACAATGGGTTATGAACTCTATGGGGGAGGAGCCGGGCAGCCGTTGGGGAAGATCCACGGCCGTGATCTTGGGAATGATGTCGCCACCTTTTTCCACGAATAGCATATCGCCCTCATGGAGGTCGAGTTCGGCCATGATATCGGCATTGTGCAGTGAGGCACGCTTCACGGTGGTTCCGGCCAGCAATACCGGTTCCAGGTTGGCTACCGGGGTGATGGCTCCTGTGCGGCCTACCTGGTAACTTACGGAAAGCAAGCGGCTTACAGCTTTCTCGGCCATGAATTTATAGGCAATGGCCCAGCGGGGGCTTTTGGAAGTGCTCCCCAGCTGTTCTTGCTGCCCGTAGTCGTTTACCTTGATCACCACCCCGTCGATGTCGAAGGACAGGCCGGGCCTTGCATGTCCCATATCATGGATAAAGCCATATACCTGCTCCAGGCTTTGGGTGCGGATAATGTAATCCGAGATCCGGAAACCCCAGTTTTTGGCCTCCATAAGGTTGTCGTAGTGGGTGTTATGTGGCAGATCTTCTCCGCTGATGCTGTAAAAGATACAATCCAGCGGTCGTTTGGCAACCGCAGCGGAATCCTGCATTTTCAGACTGCCGGAGGCTGCATTGCGTGGATTGGCAAAAAGGGCATCGCCGGCTTCTTCCCGGTCCCGGTTGATCTTTTCAAAACCCTCATGCGGAAGGTAAATCTCGCCCCGGATCTCGAAAAGTGACGGATAATTGCCCTGCAATTGCAGCGGGATGCTGCGGATGGTCTTCACATTGGTGCTTACATCATCGCCCTGGGTGCCATCGCCACGCGTAACGGCCCTGCTGAACAAGCCATTCTCGTACATGATGGAAATGGCTACCCCGTCGTATTTCAGCTCGCACACATATTCCGGATCTCCGGAAAGTTCTTTGCGGATGCGGGTGTCGAAGGCGGCAATCTCTTCTTCCGAATAAGTATTGCCGAGCGAAAGCATGGGGAAATTATGCCTGACCGTGGGAAAATCTTTGGTAACGGCACCCCCGACACGCCGGGTAGGGGAGTTTGGGTCGGAAAACTGCGGGAATTCTTTCTCGAGCCGGATCAGCTCCTCCAGCATCATGTCGAATTCATAATCGCTGATGCGGGGATCCGACAACACATAATAGCGGTGATTATGCTCCCTGAGCTCCCGGCTGAGTTCCGCGATCCGTTTCCTGGCCTCTTCTGCCTTCATTTTTCGATCTTTTTGGGGTGCAGATAGGTGTTTCTGTAAATATACGCATTCTGGTTTTCATTCACCGGGTTGAGCCAGTGCAGTATGCGGTCGATCATGCCGGGATGGATGGTGGTTTCGTATTCCATGGCCGGAAAGACCTCTTTCAGGGATTTCACCCTTTCTTCGATGTTTTTCTCGCCTTCGAAAATGAAAAAATCAGGGCTGCGCTCCGGATCCTCGATCTGCCAGGACTGGATGCCGGATACCGGAAAAGCGGCACTCACCGTGGTGTAGGTGGCCCATTGTCCCATATAATACATGGGCTGGAGGTTGATATTGTCCCTGTTGCTGTTCTCCACCAATATATTGTTGATCCCCTGGTAGCGGTGCAGGTAGCTCATGCTCTCCACCCTGGCCCGCTTGCTGTATGTGGTGCTGATCACCAGCAGCGCAATGATGTTGATCGTCCAGAAAAAGGCCATGCAGGCCTTCAGCAGTCCCGGGTGTTTTTTCCAGAAGCGGGATATATTCAAAAATGCTATCCATCCGGCCGTACCCATAACAACGATAAAGGGGATGATGGGCAGGATAAAGCGTTCCTGCTTGTTGGGGAAATAAGAATGAAATACCAGGAAGATGATCACCGGCAGGAAGATGAGCAGGTTTTTCCGCCAGTTCAGGAAGAAATCGCGGAACATGCCGAACACCAGGAAAAAACTCAGTGGCGGCACCAGTATGGCAAAGATCACCAGCAGGTACTGGTACCAGGGACCTGTGATATATTCGCCGTAATGATGGGCGTTATAATCGATGTAGGCGATCAGTTCTGCGTAAGGATAGCCCCAGATGGCCATATCGATGCTTCCCAGGCAGATGAAAGAGGTGATCAAAACCCCGAAACCGGTGGCAATGGCTGCTACCCAGCGCCGGTTGATCAGCAGGGCCAGCCCCATGCCACCGATATAGATCAATGACTGGAAACGCATGCAAAAGGCCAGTCCGAGGATAAGCCCGGCGAAAAGTCCCTGGAGGATGGCGTTTTTGTATTTTTCCTTCCTCATCAGTATCCAGGTACCCCACAACAGGAAAGGTACGCAGGTAAATTCGATCAGGTTACGTACGCTGATGAAGGGAAAAAACCAGAGCAGGGCCAGCAGCAGTCCCGCCATGCGGGCTGCTTTTATTCCGCCCATCCGCTCCGCGATGCGGTACCCCAGCACGACCACCATCATGGAAAGGGCTGCATGCAGCAATCGGATCACATACATCTTCCCCTGGGGATCGGTGAAGCCGATCATGTCCATGCCTTTAAGCAAGAGGTAATGGATGCCGGCATAAAAGAGGTTGTGCCCGCCGGGGCCTTCAGCCCCTCTGCGCGGAAGCCAGTTGTTGTAGTCGTGCCCGTCGACCCACGACTGTGCGGCTTCGATAATGAGGAAATGATCGTCGAACCATCCGAAACCCTTGGAAAAGATCACCGCGATCATCCTGGCCAGGATCGCCAGTACGATGATCAAGCGCAAGGAACGATCCTCCCATTCCTGGCGGAGGGGAGAAATGATATGGTTGAAAACGGACATGAATGATCAGGACAAGCAGGCTTTTGCCTGGAGGTTAAAACAGGGTGATGTATTCGTAATACACTTTTCCGGTCATGACCGGGTTAATGCACATTACCGGGATATGCTCGGCATTGAACATCATTTTTTCATCCCAGGCACCTGCATTGAAATCCGGAGAAAAGATATCTGCATCGGTCATGATCATGATCAGGTCGGCACTTTTTGCAGTGGCGAATTGCAGCAGTTGTGGTGCAAAGTTGCCAGTCTTTTCCGCTTCATTCATGCTGAAGGAGATATTATTCTTATTAAAAGCTTCTTCGATCTGCTTGCTGACCACATTCACCTTTCCGGCAAAGCCCGGGTCGGTATGTTTTTGCTTAAAGATGTGTATGGTGGAGCCGAAGGTCTTGGCCATGTGCATGGCCCATTGCACCTGTTGCCGCGCTTCCGTAAAGCTGTTGATCGGGAATACGATGTTCTTGTATCCCTCGCCGAACGCTTTCTTTTGTACCACCAGCGTGGGAACCGGTGATTTGGTCACTACCTTGAGGGCATAGCTGCCAAATACATACTGCAATCCTTTTTTACCATGGGTTCCGAGAACCATCAGTTTGGCGCCGGTGTCGGAAACGGCCTTGTGGATCTCATCAAAAATACTCCCCTCCCTGGTCAACGTCTCCACTTCGATGCGGCTGTTTTCCTTGATATTGTTGGCAATGTCGTTGAGCTTATCCGAAATGATCGATACATCGGCCTGTTCTTTCTTCAATTGTGTGCGGGTTTCCCTGTTGATCACATGAAGGATAATAAGCTTATAATCAAGGTACTCAGCTATTTCTGCACCATGATCAATGGCATTCTGGCAGGTTTCCGAAAAATCGGTAGGCACCAGGATGATGTCGTTTAATTGCTGTTCCATATAAAAATTGGTTAGAGGGGTTTATACGTTAACAAAAATATGAAAAAAGATGAATAATATAGGTTCAGGATCCAAGGATCGGCTTGCAGGGTGAATATTTTATTAATTTAGCAGTATGCTGCACAAACGCGGATTGGCATTCAAGCTCAGCATCTACCTTTTAACGGTGGTGTTCCTGATTTTATTGGCGATCCTGTACTATAATTACCGGGTTTCCCGGAAACTGGCGCTTGATGATGCCCGGAATGATGCAAAGAAACTGACAGAGCTCACCGTTGCACGGATCGAAAATGTGTTGCAGGATGTGGAAAGTGTGTCGATGACCCTGGCCA
>NPIE01006119.1_pt1 | contig 10368 bp, 14 predicted proteins | sample 8637661 | NCBI WGS metagenome assembly NPIE01 (sample SAMN07420842, study PRJNA396082) | bioreactor metagenome | isolation source: sample BA12 brine-fed electro-methanogenic bioreactor BA | place: Japan: Kochi | collected 2016-12-09 | reverse complement strand
AGCTCATCAAGGGCAGCGCTGGGAGCCTCTGACAAGCCCGTCACGGCCTTGAAGTCGGCAAGCTCGGCATCGGTAAGGGTGAGCCCGTAAAAGCCGCTCAGCAGTGCCCTCCAAGTTGTCCATGAGTCGCCGTTGAATTGGGAGCCGAATAGCTCCGGGTCGGTCATGAGGTCGCGGATGGTTACGGTCATTGTTTCTTCGCCTTGCGCGCCTTACGCCTTTTCTGAAGCAACAGCGCAAGCCATGCCGGAAATGGGCCGGGTTTCGGTGCCTGGGTCATTGCTTCGCCGCCTCTTTTCGCTTCATCCATTGATGAAGGTCCGGCACGTCGCGGGCCTTGCGTTCGAGTCCTAATGTCTTGAGCAAGCCGATCAGGGTATTAACCGCCTGTGTCAATTTTCCTTGGTCGATCTCTTCGCCCTTCGATAGCGCAATTTCCTGCTGCTCGATTACCGCCTCCATCCAGATTGCGCGCTTCGACAGGGATCGCTGTTGATAGCTCATAGAGTCCGGGCCACCAAGATCAGATTGCAGCGCTTCGAGCCGATCCCGGATTGCACGGGCCACCTGCGTGCGTCCGTCCATGCGCTCGATCCATGTCTCGGAGTAGCGGGGCGGTATGTCTCGCGACTTGCCTGTATCGGTGCCGTTTTCGGTGCTCATTTCCGCTGCAATTCCTTGTCCGTAGAGTGACAAATCAGGTGACATATTTTGCCGATAGTGTAGCACAAGCCTTTTATTACAAGCCTTTCAAGCGTTTCATCATGTGATTACTCATCACTTGCCGCGCTCTGGAGCCTGAATCTACGGGTACCGGGTGCCGGGGTTTGAAGATTTCGGCCAGTCTCATTCTGGAAATTCCCCGCGTTGATGAATGATCTCTGCCCACCTCTGAACGGCTATCGGCGTGCACCAGCCCGGATCACGTTGCTCGATCAGCCAATCGGCCAGCTTTTCCGCATCCACAGACTTTCCGACTGCTGCATCCCGGCATAAGGTGAGCAACTGCTCTGGGTCTGGCATTTCGTTTGCCACGAGTGCGATCAATGCCCATTTCTGCTCCATCAGCCGACGACGTAGTGCAGGCGTCATCTTGTCCGGCGGTCCGGCCACGTTCAGCGCCAGCCCGTCTGTGCTGACAGTCAGCCCGGCGGCGTTGAGTTCGTCCAGCAGCTTCTTGGCGGTCATAGCGTCCACTCCTTGTGCACTTGCCTCGATTCGGCGTCATTGGCGTCATGGGGCGTCACTGAATCCCCGGTCATGACGCTCGGTGACGCCAATGACGCTTCTGTGCGGCTCTTGCACAGACGTATCCATCGGGTATCCGCATCCCTGCCATGCTCGAATCCGATCCCAGCAGCTCGAAGTGCAGGTGCGAGTCGGATTAGCCTTTGTGTGAGCACATGAGGTGCACGGGGCCAGGATTTTTGCCGGGTGATGTGCTCCGACACCTTCCGGTTGAGTTCTTCCATCAACTCCGATGCCGAGCCGTCCCATCGGGTCCGGGTGTCCATGAAGTCGGTGACGGCCTGCCCGACCGGAGAGACGTGCAGCCCGGCGGTTAATGCGCCTTGCTGGTTTTCGGTATACGCCTCAATGAATGCGCCTTGCTGAAACCCGAGTGCGGTTTCCCCTGCTGTTGCCCATGCAGCCAGATCAGCCATTCGGATTGCGGTTGCTGGCTGTTCGTGCTGAAACCTGAGTGCTTGCTGTACTCCGACCAGTAACCCGGCGAAGATATGCGGGGCGTCTTGTTCAAGTTCGCGCCAGAAGTCAGATTCACGTTTCCGTATCTCCGGCACCTTGCATTCAATGACCAGTGATCGACTCGCCAGATCCGGGCGTGTAGTCAGATCCTCGATACCGTTGATGATTGTCGGGCGCTGGAGTTCGATCAGCACCTCGTCATGATCGGAGTACAAGCGACGTGATGCCATCGCCGTTCCCGTTGCCAGTCGGCACAGATCATCCGAGAGTTCCGGAGATAGATAACTTAGGTTGTCCCATGCAGGCAACCATGAGTTCATCGCCGCTACCTGTAAATCCCTCCCCTCTCGGGGCGGTGATCTCAATGGTGATGCGCTCGGATCAACGAACCTCTTGACCACCTTGCACAAGGTCGATTTTGTGCTGCCCTGCTCACCTTGCGAGACCAGCGCCGGGAAAGGTCCGGTCGGTCGAAGTGCCGCCAGCATGAATGCCGCGACCAGCGGGCGCTGATTATCCGGGATTGAGAGATAATTCCAGATCAGCCCGAAGTCAGGCTTTCCGATCTCAGGTAGTCGAAGCGGCTTCCCGGAGCGTTTGAACCTGCATGATGGCTTGGTGACCTTGATTTCATCGGTCGTTATCCGGATGCAATCCCATTCCGCATTTCCGGTATCAATCTCTATGGCGTGCAGAGTATCCGGAGAAGCGTCATCGGCGTCATTTTGCGTCATTCCGACCCGCAGATAAACTGGATAGCAGTTCCCCTCGAATTTCGCTTGCGCGGTCAAGGTCGCGACCGCGTCGGCAAGGGCGTTTCGATTGCAGCCGAGACCGGTTTTCGAGTAGTAAACGCCATGCAGTATTTCGCGAAACTCCGACGATGCCACCTGATAGGTCTGCGTGCTCGATCCCTTCCTCATGCAGACATAAGCATCACCACCAGCATCATGGAAAAGTTCGCCCATGCTCTGCCCGATTTCTAAGAGCACTTCGGACTGCGTGCGCTTCTTTCCATCCTCATCAAATTGCGAAATTGGCTTGTCCAGAATGTTCATGCCGCATACCTCCCCGCGGTCTCGACACGCTGAATGGCGAGTCCCAGCCGCTCTCGTTCAGCAGGGTCAAGTGCGAAGCCTGCCCGCATTTGCTCTGCGAGCACATAGACGATCCGACACTCGTGCGCCAGCGCCTTCAGCGCCTCGACTGCCTGCCCGTATCGGCGACGCTGGTACGCGCTCAGGGGTTTGCGGTGATGGTCGAGGGGCTTGTCGAACAAGTCGGCCAGGGTCAGACCTAGCGCCCGCATGACTTCATCCGCGCTATTGCCGCCGAAGTCGTGCAGCAGAATGCGGTCGTCTACGGCCTTGACCGAAAGCGACGGCGTGCTGTCGTCACGGCATGGACTCCGCGCGATCCATTGATCGGGGCCGGTCTGGCGTACGCCTTCCAGCCTAGACAAGAGAGTCGATAAAGGGTTATGATTGATTCCGGAATTGCCGCTGCCGATGCGCTTTCCGGTGCCGCCTTCGGGCGGCATCTTTGCTTCTGTCATGCTGCCCCCCGGACTTCGTTTTGCTCTTGCGCTTCGAGCCATTCGCGAACAGCGGCGGCTCGGTATCGAACATTCTTGCCGAATTTGATACGGGGTGGACCGATGCGCTCAGCGTGCCAGCGCTCCAGTGTGCGGCGGGTAACGCCTAGCTCATTTGCCAGCGCGTCGATAGTCAGTAAGTCTTGCGTGATTTGCACGTTTTAACCTCAAAGGTGTGGGCCAATGAGGTCATTGTCGTATTGCGATTTCAGATACGCAAAATCGCTCGTGCAATAAAAACGGGGCTTGTTTTACACGTTCGGATAATTTTCGATCTTCTGTCGAAACTGCCGCAAAATGTTTTCGATGGTTTCCGGGCTTACACCATGATGCTCGGCAGTTTCATTTATCGCCGCGCGCGCTTCGGCTTCAAGTTCCCGGACCATGTCGATGGTCTCGATACCTTCACGCTCTGCCAGCATCGCGGCTCCCCGCTCGCTCGACACGCTGGAGTCGATGGCCGAATACTTGAAAACGTCAATCAGCCCTAGGATGGTAGAAACCTCTCCGGCAATTACCATTCTTTGATCGGCGGGCAATTTCAGTCTTGCGGCTTTCTTCGGGTTCGGTCTGCGTTCCCCAGTGATGATGCTGGCAATGACGGGCCGGAGTTCTTCGGGTATCGGCTCTGATTCAACTAAACCGGCGAGTTTCCCCGGAGAGCAATAATCGAATGCGTCGATAGCCACGATCCACGTCCAGACCTTGTGAATCCGCTCAGGCATTCCAAGAAAGTTAGTTACTCTCATCCGGCTAGCTCCACGACATTATTGTCGGTTTGCTCATCAACCACGCGCCGGAGCCTACTTTCCCATTTGCTCAGCGCCAGGCGCTTTTCCTCGACATACTTGTGCGTGTTGTATGTATCGACCATCGCCTCGGAGACGTGCCCGACTACGCGCTCTGCGATTTCATCCGAGATACCAGCAGCGGCCATGCCTGTGCGACAGGTGCGGCGTAGATCGTGAGGTGTCCAATGACCCGCCATGCCCTCGACCTTTCCCTCGATCTCTTGGATCAGCTTCTTTTCCGCTTCCTTGCGCTTGGCTCCCTTGGGCAAAGTCTTTTTGCCTTCCTCCAACAGTCTGTTGTATTCCGCCTCCCGTTGATTGACGTTGCCGAGTTCGTCTCTGTGGCGCGCTACGGCCTTCGACAGCGCATCGACCGCCAGCGGTTGCCCTGCCCTCACCTCGAAGATAAAACCGCCTGTGGCCTTCCTGCGCTTGCTCAGGCGCGCAACCTCGGCTCGGGCTTGCTCAATGATCCCCATTGCCAGCGGCGGCAAGCCGACAGCGTGCTCAGATTCCGTTTTTCCTCTCCGGCGCGCCGGTATGGTCCAGACGTTTTCCTGCAATTCGGATTCGTGCATCCCGGCCACTTCCCCGGGCCGCTGCCCGGTCACCAGCACCAGTTTCAGCGCCAGCATGGTCAGCGGGTGCATATTCGTTTCGCAATGCCACAATTCCCGAATCTCATCATCTGACAAAACGCGCTTTCGCTTTACCGGCCTCAGGGCGTTTTTCTTGCCTGCCACGTTGATTGACTTCGGCTTGATCCCGGCAGCGGGTGAAAGCTCGATCAGATCACGCTCGATGCACCAGTCGAAAAAGCGCTTGAGATACGCCAGCAGGTGACGGGCAGCAATCGGAGTTTCGGCGGCTTTGTCCTCGATCAGGTCGATCAGATCACGCCGGGTCACGTCCGTCAATTTCTTGTTGCCGAGTACCGGCACCACGTCGCGCGTGAAATAGCGGCTGATCGGCTTGGCGCTGCTCAGACCGGAGACATATTTCTCGACGTACTCCGAGACCGCATCCTCGACAGTCGGATCGGACCGTCTGCGGTTTTTTTCCTCCAGCGGATCAATGCCCCGGTCGATTTTCCGGGCAAGCTCTCCAGCGTGATCCCGGGCGGCCTTGAGTGACCATGTCGGCCACTGCCCGATTGATAACCGGCGCTGGCGTCCATCAAAGGTGTACTTGAGGATGAATGCAATGCTGGCCTCGACCTCGTCGCCATCCTCCTTATTGCCCGACTTGACCGGCGTGACCCGGATTCCGAATCCGCGCGGGGCGTCCCGGTGATCGTCAAAATGGAGCCGTTGCCCTTTCTCCGGTGGCTCTGCCGTGGACAGATAGAAGTGATCTTCCCTTTTCTCGCGTCCGGTTTTTTCCTTCAGTATGGCCATGCCCTATGCCTCCAAGTGATAAACCATCATTAGGTCGTTGGTAGCAAATCCGGCCTATTTGCGGCGGGGTGACAGATTTATTTGTCACCTGATTTGTCACCGTTTGAACGTGTTATCAATGTCGGATATTGTCGCATAGTATCACTTGCCATGCAAGCAATGACGCGACAGAACAAGGGTTTACAGCTTTACTGCGGGAAAATTTGTTACCGATCAAGGGCTTGAAAATCGCCCTGAAGTAACTGTTAATCACTAGGTCGTTGGTTCGAATCCGACCCGGGGAGCCATACAAAACAAGGGCTTAGCGCATTCCGCTAGGCCCTTTTTTTTGCTCAAATCGCCTTGGGGTAACTGCGGGGTAACCTTTTCGCCGCGCTGGGATCGCCACCAGCCCGGCCGCACACCAGCCAGCGCGAAACCGCCTCACCAGATAGACCGCGCCGTTCGGGACCTGTCTCCTTGTTGCACTGCGTCCTTGAATCGCTACCCAACACCCCCCTTCTCACACCCCGATTCGACCGACAACAACCCCTCCACCGCCATTCCGTAGTCCATGGTTTCGCCCTCCCACAGCGGAACCGTGGTTTCCCGTCCAATGCGCAGCCCTTGATTCCGGTTTTGCTGTCGCAGCGCAAAGACGTTTCCGCGGGAACGGGTTTCGGCGACTTGCGGGAGGGCGCGGCCGGTCGGGTCGGTGAATTTGGGGCCATGGGCGGTCATGCGCACGCCATAGCCGCCTTCGTGGACCAGACGGTGATGGTGACGGCAGAGCAGGACGAGGTTGTCCATCTTCGTTTCGCCGCCATCGGCCCAATGGTGGATATGGTGGGCATCAACGCATTTATGCGCTGTACACCCCGGGAAGCGGCAACCCTGGTCCCTTCGCTACAGCGCACGGCGTAGGGCCGGCGGGATGCTGCGGGTCCTGCGGCCGACGTTCAGGGCCGAGCCGTGCTCGTCGTCATGCCAGTGCACAACACCACAATCACAAGCGAGTCGTCTGGACGTTTCCGCGGTGATGCGTGCGCCGGATTCGAGTTCGGCTTCGGCGGTGTCGCCATTGGCGGCGAGCGTGTCGGGCGTGGTGTGCAGGTGGATGGTGCAGCGGTCGCCGCCGCTGACTGTCGATGATCCGGCACCGAAGAACGCATCGGCCAGACGCTCCAGCGCATCGGCCCGGCGTTGCGCGACCGGTTCGCTCTGCGGTCCGGTCTCCGGGTGCTCCGACGTTCCAGCGGGAACGTTTTTTAACTCAGAATCATTCTCATCGCAGGCGGCTTCGATTGCGCACGCAACGCGCTCGCCCTGCTCCGGCGTCAGGCGCGCACGAAATACATAACTGCCGTCGTCGTCGATGAACCAGTGTGCGCAGGATTTCAGACCCGGCCCGCCCCAGCCTTCAAGCTGGTCGAACGTAAGCGCCGACGAACCCACACCCTTTTCAACATGCGATAGATCACTATGCTGACTCCATCGATTTCCACGATGGAGCATGGAAAGTGAGCAGACGTTACCTCAAGGCTGAAGAGTGGCGGCAGTTGATCGCCGAGCAAGCCGCCGGCACCGAGTCGGTGATTGATTTTTGCCAGCGCCATGGCCTGACATCGAAGTCTTTTTACGGCCGCCGCAAGGCCCTGCGCGAAGCAGAGCGGCACGAGGGCATGGTCGTGGTGGCGCCGCCGCTGTCTTTGGCGTCGACCCGCCAGATGGCCGTGTCCTGGCGCGGTGTCGAGGTGGCTTTTTCGGGCTCAGCTTCACCGGCTTGGGTGGCACAGCTGATGCGGGAGCTGGTCGATGCGCCTGTTTCGTGACCTGCCCACGGTCTATCTGCACCGCGACGTGGTCGACTTTCGCAAGTCCATCGACGGTCTGGCTGCCATTGTCGAGCAGCAGATGGACCTGGACCCGTTCGCGGATGCTTTGTATGTGTTCTGCAACCGCCACCGGGATCGGCTCAAGGTGCTGCATTGGGATCAGACCGGATTCTGCCTCTGGTACAAGCGCCTGGAGAAGGCGAAGTTCCAGTGGCCGCGCAAGCATGCCGATGGCGTCATTCGGTGGGGCGAGCGTGAGTTCAACTGGCTACTTGAAGGCTTCGATGTGATGCGCATGCAAGGCCATAAAGAAGTGCACTTTTCGGCCACAAATACGGTCATTGATGGTGACTCATGCTATTGATTCTGTTATACTTTCACCGATGTCATCGGCCGCATCAAAAGCCTCTTCTCCAGACCCTTCACAGGCCGATCGGATTGCCGCTTTGAAGGTCCGGATCGACGAGCAAGAGGCACAACTTCAGGCCCGCGCCGAGCGCATCCGCCAGCTCGAAGAGATCATCCGCACCTTCCAGCGCAAGACCTTCTCAGGCACCAGCGAACGGCTGGATGCCAACCAGCTCGGCCTGTTCAACGAGGCCGAGGAAGTGGCTTGCGAAGCCGAACAAGCGGCTGCAGTTCAAGTCTCAGCCCACACCCGCCAGCGCCGCGGCCGACCGGCGCTGCCGCCGGAACTGCCGCGCGAGGAGATCATCCACGACCTGGCCGAGGCCGACAAGGTTTGCCCGCACGATGGTGCGGCACTGGCGTTGATTGGCGACGAGACTTCCGAACAGCTCGATATCATCCCGGCCAGCGTCAAGGTCATCCGTCACGTCCGGCTGAAGTATGCCTGCCCGTGTTGCCAGAAGCATGTCGCCACGGCCACCAAGCCGGCTCAGCCGCTGGGCAAGTCCATCGCAGCGCCCGGTCTTCTGGCTTACATCGCCACGGCCAAGTATGTCGATGCCTTGCCGCTGTATCGCCAGATTCAACAGTTCGCGCGACTCGGGATTGAACTGGATCGCACCACGCTGGCCCACTGGATGGTCAAGTGCGGCAAGCTGGTTCAGCCCCTGATCAATCGCCTGACCGAGCAGATCCTCGACGAACCGGTCGTCGGCATGGACGAGACCACAGTCCAGGTCCTGGATGAACCGAACAAGCCGGCACAAAGCACCAGTTACATGTGGGTCATGGGCGCCGGTCCGCCCGCTCAGCGAATGCTGGTCTATCACTACGAAGCCAGCCGTTCAGGCAACGTGCCACTGGAGCGTCTTGAAGGCTTCAAGGGCGCCTTGATGGCCGATGGCTACTCCGGCTACGCGGCGGCCTGTCAAACCCATGGCATTACTCGCCTGGGATGCTGGGCCCATGCCCGACGCAAGTTCTTCGATGCCGCCAAGCTCCAGCCCAAAGGCAAGACCGGACGCCCGGATCAGGCGCTGGCCATGATCAACAAGCTCTACCTCGTCGAACGTCAGGCGCGTGACCTCAATCCGTCGCAACGCCACCAGCTGCGCCAGGATCAGGCACGGCCGGTCATCGACCAACTGCAGGCCTGGCTGACCAGGACCTTGCCGAGAGTCGCGCCCAAGACCAAGCCGGGCCAGGCGCTGTACTATCTTCAAGCGCAATGGACCACCTTGGTCCGCTATCTCGATGACGGACGTTACCCCATCGATAACAACGCCATCGAAAACGCGATCCGACCCTTCGCCATTGGCAGGAAGAACTGGCTGTTCTCGAAGTCACCGGCCGGCGCCCGTGCCAGCGCCAACCTCTACAGCCTGATCGAAACCGCCAAGGGTCATGGCATCGAACCCTATGCCTATCTGCGCCACATTTTCAAACAGCTTCCGCTGGCCGAAACCGTGGAGGATATTGACGCATTGCTGCCACAAGCGGTCAAGGGTGTGGTTTCGTAGGCGCTTACGGTGAACCGACCACGCACCCGAAGTTCATGCCGTTCATCGACGCGCTGCGTGGGCGGACCGAGCGTTTTGACATGGTGAGCAACGGCCACTTGCTGGACCGGGACAAGCTCGAACATCTGGATGGTGTAATTCACACCCTGATCGTTTCATTTTCCAGTATCGACACAGAGGTTTACCGACAGGTGCACGTCAACCTCGATCCCGAGCGTGTGAAAGAGAATCTCCTCCAGGCCCACCGCGCGCTCAAGCATACCCGGCTGGCCATCAGTCTGACACCCATGCCACAATGTCTCGATACGCTCGAGGCGACGGTGAACTGGTTCCGTCGCCAAGGGATCGACAACCTGACCATGTCGCCGACACTGTACAACCGGGGCGGAAATCTGCGTGCTCACAAGATCGCCAGCGATCGGCTCAGGGGCATGATCAAAACCCACCGGCTGCACTCGCAGGAGATGGATTTCGTGCCGACGCTGAAAGATATCGCCAGGCAGAATATCAACAGCCGTTTCCGCTGTATTCCCAGGAACGTGGACCTGTTCATCGCGTCGAGCGGTGACTATCTTTACTGCTACAACGATATGGCTCATCAGCACGCCCTTGGCAACGTAGCAACGCTTTTGATCGACGAGGCGCTGGAACATCGGGAGCGAATGCCTGCGTTACCGTCGCTGTGCGATGACTGCAACATGCGACGGCGTTATGGTCCCGCCGAAATCGCGCGGGTGGCGCTGGGCTACATGCTGCGGAAGAAGGCCGCGGGATCCGCTGCTGCGAGCACCCGCGGTGCACCTCATAAGCGCTAACCCATCAATTGCATAAATCCCTGCTGATATGCGCCTGAAATATGGCGAATCGATCGAATCATTCTCCTTGGCGCGCTTGCGCGCGGGGGTAGAAAACGACCGCGCCAACAATCGTCAGGACCGGATAGTAGAACGTCAAGCCCGCGATCAGACCCAGATACAGGAGCATGAAAAGCAGGTTGCCATTCGCACCCCAACTATCGACGAAAAGAAAGCACGGCACAAGCACGACCAGCGGCCCGAAAAACAGCCCGTACCAACGACTCCGCTTCCAGAACAGCGCAACTGAAAAAACCAAGGCTCCTCCGCAGAATTTGTGGGC
>NPIE01030136.1_pt1 | contig 10369 bp, 6 predicted proteins | sample 8637661 | NCBI WGS metagenome assembly NPIE01 (sample SAMN07420842, study PRJNA396082) | bioreactor metagenome | isolation source: sample BA12 brine-fed electro-methanogenic bioreactor BA | place: Japan: Kochi | collected 2016-12-09 | reverse complement strand
GCCGCCGAATCGGGCTGTTGCTCACCCCCGGACACGATCCGCTGGTGCCGCTGATCACCCAGGCGTTGCGAGAGCGCCACCTGATCATGCGCGCCTGCTGGCTGCAGGTGCAGTCGCTGCAGGCCGCGAAGTGGGCGGCGCACCAGGTGCAGCTTCTGTTCGAGTGTGCGCCCGAGCACCGTCCCGATGGCTACATCGTGGCGGACGACAATCTGCTGGATCCGGCGCTGGACGGGATGCAGCAGGCTCGTGTGAAGGTGCCGGACGATGTACTGGTGGTCGCCCACTGCAACTTCCCGGCGTCTCCCCCTCCCGGTGCGGTCACGGAACTTGGCTTCGATGCGGGTGAGGTGCTGCTGCAGTGCATCGAGATGATGGAAGAAGCGCGAGGTGGGTCGCAGGCGGCATCGCCCCGGGTGGTGCCGGCGCGCTTTCAGCAGGAAATCGGCGAAGGCAGCCGGGTCTGATCGTCCTGGCGGGCGGCGCCGGTTGCAATGCGGATCGGAGGTGGTAGACTGGTGCGCATCGTTTTGTTTGCAGTCCTTCAACTCCGGAGACGCTCATGGCTGACAAGAAGTCCGGATCCGCTTTTCGCTGGATCGTACGCATCATCGTCCTGGCCGCGCTGGCCTACTTCTTCCACCCGCTCTACCTGCCGCCCACGGCGACGCAGCCATCCTCCACCGACGGCGGCGACACGATCACCTGGCGCTTCATGGAGGAGCCGGGTAAGCCCGAGATCTATCAGCAGCTCACGCTCCGGCGCGACGGCAGCAACCAGATCGAGATCACGCGTCCGATGACCGACCCCGACATGCCGCTGGGAGGCGGCTGGCATCCCACGAAGAACAAGCAGACCGGCATGATCGTCTACTCCAAGACCGACCTGGTGGAGGCGAGCAAAGCCAAGCGGCTGTTCACCCAGGCCATCGACGCGGGGCTGCTGGATCTGCGGGATGCGCCGCCCGAGCAGGGCCTGGTGCTGCGGATCGAGTATGCCATCGGCGGCGCCGGCGCGACCCGTACCGGCCCGGCTTTTGTGGGACGCGCGTACCACTGGCTGCCGCCCACGTGGAAGAACCGCCAGCGCTGGCAGAGCCTCGGCCTGCTCATCAAGAACGACACCCAGCTCAAGGACATCCTTGCGCGCAAGGACATCACGCTGGTCAACGAATAAGCCTGTCGCGGCTTCTGGCCCCAACCGGAGGCGGTGTTTCGTCCTTGGCGAGTCCGGTCTGAGACGGCGAACTTAGTCGTGCCGGGAGTCGCTGGCGGTGAGCAGGCGCGGGCGTGCCCAGATGGCGTGGCCGGTGGGGGCGACAGGACGGCCGTTGACGCGCTGCACGTCGGCATCGTCGGGGACGTTTGTCACGAGGCGCAGCCGGTCGCCCTGGGCCGGCCAATCGATCCGGATCGCTGTCGCTGCATCGCCATGGCGCTGCCGATGCTCGACAAGCATCTCGTCAGCGCAGTAGACAGTGAAGACGATCGGGTACTTCGCGCCCAGGCTGGAATGGATGCCCAGTTCGCAGGCGAATTGGCGGTAAATGCCGGAAGGGATGCGGAAGTCGTACTCGTAATAGGCGGTGGCGCCCAGGGCGTCCTGTACCGTTTCCAGCTTGCCGTTTTTGAGAAGTTCACAGGGCACGGGCCGGCTGTCGTCGTCGAGGTTGACGCCGATCAGCTCGCCTGGCGCGGTCTGCGCATAGGGGCCCGGCGCCCAGGCTGTCTGGCGGTAGGGATACATGGCTGTCAGCGAGCGACTACCCGGCGCTTCGGGCGCGTCGTTCAGCCGGTCGCCGGCGATGCAGGTGACGGTGTAGAGGAAGTCCGCGAGCAGGGCAGCGGCTTGACGACAGTTGGCGAGATTGAGTTCTTCGGCGCGTGCTTCGTTGCCGTCGTAGAAGCTCTGGAAGAAGGGCAGGACAGTGCGGCGGGAGGCGAGCGTCATGTTCACCAATCTGTCGACGAATGCACTGGCGAGTTCATCGATGCAGCACCCCATCAGGTGCGGCGCCCGGTCGCCGAGGGTGAAGGGCGGGGGCGACATCTCCATGCGCGGATGGAAGGGGAAGCGGCGCAGCTCTTCGGGAGGCGGCAGCAAGTCCTTGACGATCTCGAGGTCGGTGTCGTCCATGGCGTGTCCGGGACAGGCGTTGTCCTCGACGTAATGGGCAAACGTGCCGGCAAACCTGGCAGCCGTGGTGAGATCGTCGGCTCGCAGGGCGCTGGCGATCCGGCTGCCGAAGTGGCGGCAGGTCAACAGCGCCCGGTCGTAGAAGGGGGCTTCCCAGAAGTCGATAGCGGGCGCGTAGTGATGTTTCCATCGCAGCTTGGGCATGTAGAAGTCCGGCACCGTACCGTCGGGCAGCTCCACATACGGCCCCAATTCCTCGGGTTTGAGAGCATAGGTGTCGCCGTAGAGTGAATAGACGGCGGCCAGGTTGGCGCGTTCGGGCGCCCAGATGCGCTGCTGCCAGTCGGGCAGGGAAGCAAGGGCGGCGAGGGTGGTCTGCTCATGTCCGATGTTGTTCATCGCTCACTTCCGGAGGTGGCTGGTGAAGGGTGATCAGGGCACATGTGCGAGGCGGCAGAACGGTGATGAGAGTGCCCCCCGCGTGAACCGTGGGCTGTCCGGCCCAGACGGCTTCCAGGTTGCAGGGCAAGGCGGGATCGAGTCCCAGCCGGGCCAGCGTCACGGACACGTCCGCGGGCGTATCCTCCCAGTTGAACATGCCCAGCAGGTGCGGCTCCTCGCGGGTGCCCTTGCCGCGGCGGTACCAGAGGCGAGGGACCAGGTGGTCCAGGCGGTCGACAGGCACGGCGCTTCGCCCGTCAGCCAGCGCCAGTACCTGCCGGATGATCGCCAGTCGGTCCGGCGGCAATGCACCGAGCCGGTCACCGAGAAACAGGCTCCCACCCGAGAGCAGGATGGCCGACGCGAGCAGGCGTGTCTCGGCAAGGGTGAGCGACGGAATGTGCGCGTACTTCTCGCGGCCATGCGCTTCGCGGACGATCAGGCAGTCCGGATCGTTGTGCCACAACCGTCCATGCAGGTAGCCGCGGTTGACGATGTTGCGGCAGACGTTGACGATGGCCGGTGATTCCGGCGTGCAGTCCGATCGCGCCCAGAAAGGCGTGACGTCCGTGGCGATCCGGCAACCGTCCACCAGCCCGACATTGGCGGCAATCAGCCCCGTGCCCCCAAGCAGGTAGGCGTCCGGTCCGACCGCCTGGCGGATGATCTGCAGAACCTGGCGATACGCCTCCACGCGGGCCGTGGAGGGGTCGTGGTAGCGGGCGCCGTAGCACGTCGCCACGAAGAGGAAATCCAGCTTGAAGTACCCATAGCCCCACGTGCGGAAGACGGTGAAGAGTTCGGCAATCCAGCCGAGCGCATCCGGATGGGTCGGATCAAGGAGAAAGTTGTCGCCCATGGCCAGCAGGTCGCCGTTGCCATCGCGCAGGAGCCAGTCGGGATGGTCGCGGTGCACCGGCGTCCCTGCCGCCACGAGCAGGGGGGCGACCCACAGGCCGGGGCGCAGGCCGAGCGCGGCGATCTCGCCGGCGAGCCAGGCCATCCCGTGGGGGAATTTTTCCGGGTGGCTGGCGAGCCAGTCGCCCCGGGCGCGTTGCCAACCATCGTCGATCTGCACGATGTCGAGGGGAATACTATCCCGGTGAGCCGCCAGGAACCGGGCATTTTCGAGGATAGCCTCCTCCGTTTCCCGGCCATAGTAGAAGTAATAGCTGCACCAGCCGCCGGGTGCGGTCGCCGCTACCCGTGCCTGCATGTGCCGGCCAAGCGCCTCCGCGTAGGCGTTCAACAGTGCTTCGGCATCATGTCCATGAGCTGCCATCAGCGTCTCGAGTGTCCAGGTCTCACCCGGGCGCAACGACAGGCCATCGGTATCGACCACAGCCCGCAACGCCACCCCGTCCGACCCGCAGGCATCGAGCAGAATGCGACAGCAGAAGCGGTGTGCCGTGACGAAGCCGAGCAGCCACGCCTCGCCGGTGTCGCGGCGGGCGAGCAGCCCCACGTGCTCCGCAGCGAGTTGCCCCGCACGATCCCACCGGTAACGCGCCGGATCGGACACGGTGAACCGGAGAAAACCGGGATCCAGCTCGACATCGCGATCGGTCGCCGCCAGCGAGCCGGCCACCCCCACGGCGGTCAGCCCCTCCTTGTAGAAACGGAAATTGGCAGCCGGTCCACGAAGGAATGGCGTGGCGCGCCAGGTCAACTCGACGGCATCGATCCGCGCGGCCGCCTTGCCGTCGTTGGTAAGGCACAGCGTGTGGAGCGTCGCCGTGTCCGGTTCGCCCTTCGTCTCGACCGTGAGCCGCAGGTCCGGCCACTCCCGTTCGGCCCGGCGCTCACCGCCAACGACCAGGTGTACGGCGGCCGCGGCGATCATGGGCGCCGCTCCGCGAGAGGCAGGCGGTACACATGGCGCGCCAGGGGCTCGAAGCGGTCGGTCAGGATGGCGTCGGCGCTCAAGGTCAGCCGCCGCCCTTCGAAAAGCACGTCGGCCGCGGCCCCGCCGGCGATTCCCGCGGCCCGCACGTCGAGGGCTGCGTCCACGGGAGCCATGCCGCGGTTCACGCAAACAAGCGTCAACTCGTTGCCGGTACGTTTGGCGAGGACGCGGATACGGTGGCGCGTCTCGTCGCTGGCGAGGGTGACGATCAGGTCGTTCTCGACCGAGAACAAGGCGGGCTTCAGCGCCTGGACCTCGCGGTTGAGCTGCACGATCGCATCCAGCGCGACCTGACTCTGGGGCAGGCCGGCAAAGTAGGTGAACGCTCTGCAGTTGTTGACCAGGTTGATGTAGGTGAGCCAGGTGAGTTCGGTGGGGGTGGGTTCGCGGGAGGTGTGTTCGGCGGCCTGCAGGTACATGTGGAGGGGCTTGCGGTCCCGCTCGCCGTCGCGGTCCATCCACTCGATCCGCTCCTCGACGGAGTAGATGCCGTTCACGTCGGTGGACGTCTGCGGCCAGCCGTAGGGCTGGCTGATCAGCGGGTACCGATCGCATGAAAGGATGGGGCCGGGAAAGCCGCGCAGGTCGTCGGAGAATTGCTGGTAACCCCAACTGTTTTCGTTGACGAAGCTCGGCACGCCCGGGAGAATGTTCTGCGCGGCGGCAACGGGTTTATAGACACTGGGCCGGCCGGTTTCGTCGACCGGATTGAGGAGGATCAGCGCGGGATCGCCTTGCAGCTTGTCTGCCAGATCGGTAGCCGCGAGACCGTATTTGCGGCTGAGCTGGGTCATGCTGACCCACAGGCCGGCGCGAGCGCAGTCTGCCTGGAAGGTGCGGATTCTCTCGATCGTCGAGCGATGCCCGAGCACGGCGATGAAGTCGAAGCCAAGCTGGCGGTAACCGCGAAGCTGTTCGGCGTCGGGCAACACGCCGGTGAAGTAGATCCCGTATGGCAGATAAGGCTGGCCATTGAGGTAGAGGCCGCGGTTGAAGTGGTTGATGCGCACATCCGGCGACCGGGGCGACAGACTTACGAGGTCGCAGGCGGCATGAGCCATGGGTTGGCCGTCTTCGCCGATCAGCGTGGCCGCCACTTCATAGGGAGTCTGGTGCATCCAGCCGTTGCCACGTATGGGGAGCTCCACCAACTGACGCTGCGAGCCTGCCTGGAGTGGGTACGTGTGGCGACCAAAATTCTCGCTGGGCTGGAGCTTGAGGCGTGTCTCGAGCTGTAGCTCTGCGCCCTTGGTGAGTTCGTCCGAGAGGTTGCAGACGACCCCGATGCGGGCGGTCTTCTCTGTGCTGTAGTGTGAGAACTCGGGGTAGATGCGCAAGGGCTGGGGGACGTCGAGGAAGCGGCGGGCGCGATGGAGGACCACGCCCTCTGAGGTCGTGACGGTCTGGATAACACGACAGCGGAGGCTGGTGGTCGGGAGGGAAATGTCCGGGATATGCAGGGCTACCGGTGATGCAGGCTTCAGGGTCAGGCTGCGAGTGGCCACAAACGGCTCTTCGCCGATGCTCTCCACGGTCGTGGTCAACAGTACCGTCTGCTGAGTCGAGGCCGTGTCCCCGGAGAGGGTCGACTCCAGGCTGAAGGTTGGTTTGGCAGGATTGTCGACGACGAGGCGCACGGCCTGCAGCGAGATGCCGGAGTCGTTGCCGCTGATGGAGAGCGTTCGGTCCGGGTAGCTGTCCGGCGGGGCAACCTGCGGCAGGATCTGGGGAAGCGCGAAACCGGCATCGTACCAGCTTGGCCCGAACTCTGTCGCGTGTGTTCCCGCCTCGATTTGCACGGCGTCGAGCCAGAGGAAGCCGGCGTCCAGCGGCGTGGCGAAAAACGTGACCGGCGTGCCGTCATGTTCCGGCAGCGCCAGCACCTCCCGCTGCCAGTCCGGGCCGATGGTGGCGGTGCGTACAGCGATAGGCTTCTCGCGGTCGCTGCCGGCCACTGCCAGGCTGACGCGTTGTCCGGGGCGGTCGCTGCGGAGATACACGGAGATCGTGTAATCACTGATGCCTGACGGCAGCCACATGGGGTGACTGGCTGCCGCGGATGGATGGCGTATTCGCAGCGACTGCTTGCCCTCGAAGGCGACAGTTCGGTCGAGAAACCAGTCCTCAAGGAAGCGTTCCATACCATCGCGAGGGAGGGCGCTGAGGGGACGGCCGTGGTTCATGCGAGACCAGCGTCCCATGACGGCCCAGTAGTCGGGGACATCCGGGTTGGTGGCGAACTCGAAGCTGCCGTTGAGCTGGCGGTTGACGTACGTGCGGCCTTTGGTGTCGTAGTGCATCGTCACGTCGTCGATAGCCAGGTGGCCGGCGGCATGCAAGGTAATGGGGCCTTTGCCGGGAGCCGGGCCCAACAGGTAGTCCTGTCCGCCCGCCGTAAGGGTAAGGCGCTTTCCGTTGGCGACGAGTGTGAGAGGGATCCAGGAGCCGGAAGCACCGGAGAGGGCAACAGAGCCGTGGTAGAGGCCAGCTTTGCGCCCAGGGACAATAAAAGCCCATACGAGATGACCGGTGCCGACCACGGTAATCAGCCAGTAGCCCTCGCCCCGGTTGATGGCGAAGTACATACGCGTGGCTGACTCGGCCTTATCCAGGCGGAGCTTCCACGACAGGTCGAAGTTGCCGATCGCCGGCTCGTCGAAGGGCAGGCGGGCCGTACCGACGCCCGGCTGGGGTCGCAGTTCACCATCCTCCAGCAGCCACCGTCCCACCGGTTTGCCCCACTTCGACAGGTCGCCGGAAAAATCGTCGGTGAAGGTGGACAATTCCTCCCGCGCCTGACAAGTCAGCACCGTAAGAATAGCCAGCGCAAGAAGGCACCGGCGGAGTATCGCTGGGAAACCGGCGGTCATTTCAGGGAGAGCTTGTAGACGTGGCGGGCCAACGGTTCAAAACGGTCGCGCAGCATGCCGTCGGCCGCCACCGGCACGGTGCGCCCCTCCCAGAGCAGCGCCGCGGCGCCCGGGCGGAAACGGTCGACGCTCGAGAGGTCGATGGCAGCGTCGACCGGCACCATGGCCCGGTTCACGCAGATCAGCACCAGCTCGTTGCCGAGGACTTTGGGCAGGACACGGATGAAGTGCCGGGACTCGTCGTCCGCGAAGCTTAGCTCCGGCTCGGGATCGAGACTGAACAGGTAGGGTTTGAGTTGCTGAATCTCCCTGTTCAGCGAGATCATCCGCTGCCACAGACCCTGACTCGCGGGCATGCCTCCGAAGTAGGTGAAGCCGACACAATGGTTGACTATCAGGATGTAATTGAGCCAGGTGATCTCATGCGGCGTGGGCTCCTTGGAGAAGCGTTCGCCGCCCTGCAGCCAGAACATCAGCGGCATGCGCTCGCGCTGGCCGTCGCGGTCCATCATCTCGATACAGCGCTCGACCGAGTAGATCTCGCTGGTCGTATGGGGGCGGCCTTTCGGCAGCATGAGCAGCGGGTAGCGGTCGATGGAGAGCGCGTCCCCGGGGAAGCCTTCGAGGCGGTTGGCGAAGGCGCGGTAGGAGGTGAAGTTGTGGTTGATGGCGGTAAGCAGGTACGGGTTGCCGAGCTGGTTGCGGGTGGCGATGTCATAGACCTGCGGGTCGGATTCTTCATCGTTGGGAACGAAGCCGATGAGACTCTTTTTGCCGCGATAGCGCTCGACGGCCTCCGGAGGCGAGATCCGGTGTGGCCGCGCCACATGGAAAGCGATGGCGTTGATACCGACGTGCTCGCAGTTGGTGAGGAACTCGATCCCCTTCTCCGGCGAGTTCCAGTGACTGATGAAGTTGATGTAATCGAAACCGGCCTGCTTGTAGTAGCGCAACTGCGGCATGTCGAGCGACGGTATCTGGATACCGTAGGGGATATAGGGCTCGCCGTTGAGGTAGAGGCCGCGGTTGAGGCGGTTGATCTTCACCTCTGTGAGATGGGGTGCGTACTTGAACAGCTTGGATTGAGCCTTTGCCAGGACGTCGCCGGCGGCGGTGAGGAGACGTCCATCCACCTCGAAGATCTGGCCCGGCTGACGCCCGGCGATGGAGAGGTCGAAGAGCTGCCGTCCGCCGCGGGGGTCAAGGGGGTAGCTTTTGGTCACCAGCTTGCTGGGATAGCCGGCGACGCGCAGCACCAGCTCGAGAGAGGCACCCGCGGGGAGCGCAAACGCCTCATCGACGTCGGCTACGATCCGGGCCGTGGGCTCATGGGTGTAGTACGAGTATTCGGTATAGAGCTGCAGCGCGTGAGGTACATCCAGAAACTGGCGCACCTGGCGGAGCACCCGGCCTTCCAAGTCGCTGCAGAGCAGGGTGATACGGCTGCGCCTGCCCGCCAGGGTGAAGCCGGGCACCGTCACCTGCTGCGTGACGGCTGGCTGCAGGTCGACCGCGACGGTCTTCACCTGCGCGGCCTGGCCCGGTTCCTCGACACTGACGGCGACACTTACACGCTGCGCCTTGGGCTCCTGGCTGGTCACCTCGAAACGCAGCGCAAAGCGTGAGTCCGGCGCATCGGTCACCGTCAACGCCAGACCTTCCAGGCCCAGCGTGGTGTCCGAGGAGCCAAGGATAACGTGTCCGAAGCGCTCCGGTTCAAGGAAACCGACCCTGACCGGCGCCCATGACAGGTATTTCTCCGGGCCGGGCGCGTAGTTGCGGCAGACATTTACCCGCAGCGAGGCCACCTGTGCCAGGGTGAGCGTGTCGGGCATGGCGGCAAAGGGGATGGCGAGCTCGGCGGTCCAGGCGCCCTCCCCCATCCGGGTGGCTGCCTGCCAGTCGGCCTGCCAATCCCACTGGTGGATGCCCCGCAGGCTGCGGAAGTTGCGCCGGTTGCCCTCGGCGTCGAGGATAAACTGATAGTAGGGGTCACCGATGCCAAGCACGTCGATCAGGATCTCCAGCGAATCGCCCAGGCCCCGGGCGTTGCCGGGGTCGGCACAAGTGACGTACAGGTACAAGGTCTTCCGGTCGTACGCCATGCGCACGTCGGTCTGCACGGACGACGGGGTGCCCATGTAGTCGTTCATGGTCACCGGGGTCGCCGCGGCCCAGGCCGGCTCGTCGCCCTGGCCATCAATGGTGGGGGGCGAGTCGAGCGGCGCGCCCAGCGTCAACGTGGGGATTTCCAGCGCGCCCGNNAGCCGGCTGGGGCAGCGAGAAACCTGCATCGTAAGGCGAAGGGCGGAAGTCGGTTGGCTCGCCGCCGGCTTCCATCTGGACCGCATCCACCCAGATCTTCCCGCTGTCGAGCGGCACCACGTGCAGGGAGAGCTGGCGCTGGGGGTAGTCCTTCAGGCGGAGCGTCTCCCGCGTCCACTCGGTGCCGATCGCGACGACGGTTTCGAGTACGGGTTTGAGCGTATCGCGCGGCGTCAGGGCCAGGCGTACCTGCCGGTCGGCGAATTCCCCCTTGAGCCACAGCGACACGGTGTAGTCAGCGTCCGGCTTCACCTGCATGGGCATGCCGAGCAGGGCGCAGGGGCGTGAGATACGAATCGAGCGCTTGCCGTCGTAAGCAGTCGTGTCGTCCAGGTAAAAGCTTTCGCGAAAGACCTTCTGCCCGTCGGCATCGCAGAACTCGGCGGGCAGCCCGTTGGAACGGTAAAAGCGCCCGGTGCCGGCCCAGTAGTCGGGGATGTCCGCGTTGGTGGCGTACTCGAAGCTGCCGTTGATCTGGAGATTCTCCGCTCTCTCGGCGGCAGCGATCAGCGTCTGGGCTAAGAGAACGAACAGGGTCAGCCAGCGGCCTGCTGGGCGTACCGTCATCACAATCATGCTCTACTCCTGAGGTGGCAGGGCGTTCCAGGCCATGAATGCCGCCGATCGGCGTGGCGACAATCCGAGATCTACCGTGGGTCAGGGCTTGCTGTAGCTTACGTGCCCATCCAG
>NPIE01024336.1_pt2 | contig 10369 bp, 5 predicted proteins | sample 8637661 | NCBI WGS metagenome assembly NPIE01 (sample SAMN07420842, study PRJNA396082) | bioreactor metagenome | isolation source: sample BA12 brine-fed electro-methanogenic bioreactor BA | place: Japan: Kochi | collected 2016-12-09 | reverse complement strand
GGATAGGGTGGTTTTTTATGAAGGTGAGGATGATTTAAAATCCACCATTGAACATTATTTAAATGATGAGAACGTAGAAGAATTTGAGTTTAAAGAAAAATTAGATGATATGTCTTTTGAAACAAGAGTAGCGGCGATTTTGAAGGTTATAGATGATTCCAAACTTAAAAAAAATTAGATGATGTCCTATGATAAAAAAAATTATTAAAAAGGAGATTAAGAAAACGGGAATGTATAGGGCGTTGGAATTGGAAAATAAAAGGTTGGAAAAAGAAAGTGATGCCCTCCGAGAACATATAAAGCGCATCCATAATGAAAAATTAGACTTAAAAAGACTTATAAACAATTTAAAAAATGAAAATAATAGTTTAAAAGAGATTTTTTTGGATTTAGATATTCCCTTATCCCCAGATTATAGTAAATTAACTGTAATTATTCCTTACCGTGAAGCAGGAGATCCAGATAGAGTAGAAAACATCAACATAACCCTTGATTATTTAAGTCAGATCGGAATAAAAAAATTAATCCTTAGTGAACATTCTATTAAGTCCTGTGCTGCTTTAAAGGAAAAATATGAAGATCTCTTTAGTTCATTTAAACATATTTTTAATAAAGCAGATGATGATGTTTTTAATAAAGCCCATGCTATAAATCAGGCTGTAAAAGAAACCAATACTCCTTATTTTGCCATAGTGGATATTGATTGTATTACCCCTAAATTAAATTTTGATCGAGCCTTATATTTGCTGGATAAAGGTTTTGAGATTGTTCATCCATTTAATAGAATTATAAAAGACATAACCCAGAAGGAACAGTTTAAAGGGGATTATGATTTTGAAAAAATAGATTCACCATCTCAGTATCGTGATTGGGCAGATGGAGGAATAGTATTCTGGAATAAAGATTCTTTCATAAGTATAGGTATGAAAAACGAGTATTTCAGCGGCTGGGGAGGGGAAGATAATGAGATTTTAATCCGAGCCAATCTCTGCCAGCTAAAACATGTTCGAATTAATGATGTTTTATATCATCTTTACCATGATCGGCCTCAACTTAGAAGCAGGAACAATGTGGAAGAGACTGAGAGAATTGAGAGAATAAAAAGTAAAGAAGAGCTTTTTGAGGAGATTGAGGGGTGGGGTTGGGTTTTTGAGGAGATTAAATAATATTTTAATAATATGCTATTATTATGTAAGTTTAAATATAATGTTGCAAAAAGCTTTTTGGGCCAATAAGAGATATAAAATAGATAAAATTCTAATGTGATCAAATGAGTGTAAAAGTTTCAGTTATAGTGCCTGTTTATAATGTTGAACAATATTTATCCCAATGTTTGGATAGCCTTATAAATCAAACTCTAAGAGATATTGAAATTATTTGCGTAGATGATGGTTCGACCGATAACTCACTAAAAATTCTTAAAGAGTATTTCATTAAAGATAATCGAATAAGAATTATTAATCAAAAAAATTTAGGGCCCGGTGCAGCAAGGAATATTGGTTTATCACAGGCAAAAGGCAAATATATATCTTTTATTGATTCTGATGATTGGATTGAAAAAGAAGCGTATGAAAAATTGTATGCATACTCCACAAAGAAGGATTTAGACTTAAATATTTTCTCAATATATGCATATGATGAAAAAAGTAAAATTGTGAAAAGTGATCATAATACTTATAATTTAAAAAATTTTGACAAAAAATTAGATGGTAAAATATTTAACTATAAAGATGTTAAAGATATTTTATTTCATATACCTACTGTGCCTTTTAACAAGTTATACAAAAAGGAATTTTTAGATAAATTCAATATAAAATTCGTTGAAGGTTTATATTTTGAAGATAATGTTTTTTTTTATGATGTATTCCTTAGGGCAAAAAAATGTGCAATTACTAGAAACGTTAAAGTGTTTAGAAGATATCGTGAAGGATCTATAACACAATCTAATGATGATAAATATTTTGATGAAATAAAAATCATTAGGTTAATTGTTGAAGTTTTTAAAAAAACCAACAATTTTAAAGAATTTAAAACACCTCTCATAATTTATATCATCAATCTTCTTGATTGGACCTACTCATTAATTAATGAAAAATATAAAAAAGACTATTTTATAATGATAAAAAAAGAGTTTGAGGCTTTAAATTTAAAAGATGATGATCTAGAAAAATTGCCCAACAGTATTAAGAATAAATATAATAACTTTGCAAATATTAAATCAGGTACTCCATTAATATGTAAACGAAATCTTAATTCAGAGAAATCTCTAATTATAAGTTACGCATTCATCCCGTTTTCAGATACAAGTGCTGTAGCATTCTCTAAGCGTGTCTTGAATATGGATGGAGAAATAGATGTTATTCAGAATGATATAAGTGATTTACGTAAAAAGGATCAAAGCCTAGAAAAAATATTTGGACATAATATTAATAAAAAATTCATTTTAAACACTCCTGCAACCTTTTTCGACTGGAAATCAATTAAAATCTTTGTTTCTAATGGTTTAAGTATATTAAATGAGTCCTTATTAAAAAATTACGACAAACTGTATAGTATTTCTATGTATCCTGCTTCACATTTTTTGGCATTTGAATATAAAATGATTAACCCTGAAATATATTGGGTGGCAGAATTCTCAGATCCAATGCGTTATGATACTGAAGGTAACGAACGTTTGGGAGCTGAAATTCATGATGAAAAATATTTAGATAAAATTAATAAATATTTATTAGAATTGAATTTGCCTTTAGCAAAAGAAAGTGTTAGTTTTTTATGTGAATATTTGCCTTTCATTTTTGCAGATGAAGTTATTTTCACCAATCAAAATCAAATGGATTATATGTTAGAAAAATTTCCTTACAGTAGAATAAAAGGATTAGTACAAAAAAAATCTAAAGTTATCCCATATCCAATACTTTCTAAAAAAAATTATCATCTTGTTGAAAGCGATTATTTAATAGATGAAACATGTGTAAATTTTGCATATTTTGGTGTTTTTTATGGAACTCGACATTTGGAAAGTTTATATTATGCCTTTGAGAACCTAGATGAGAATTTAAAGAAAAAATTTAAATTTCATATTTTTACTGATAATACTCAACTTGTTAAAGATTTAACAGAAAATTTAACCGTTTCGGATAATATTAAAATAAATTCATATGTAGATTATGCAGAATTTTTAAATTTATGCACAAAGTTTGACTGTTTAATTGTTAATGATGCTGAAGTAAAAGAAAATTTATCTATAAATCCATACTTGCCTTCTAAATTAATGGATTATTTAGGTAGTGGAACAGATATCTGGGCAATATGTGAAAAAGGAAGTCCCCTTGATGATTATGAAATTAAATATAAATCTTATTTAGATAGTTATAATTCTCTAAAAAATACCATCATTCAAATTATTAGTGATAAGTTTAGCGATTGCGAGTCTGATAATGAAATAAATATTTCAATAAATAAAAACGATGCAGAAAAAAATGATGTGATTGAAGAATTACAAATAGAAATATCTTTTCTTAAGAAAAGGAATCGTCAATTAAATATGAAAATGTTTAGATACAATTACAGAATTTCGAGTTTGACGAACACTGTTTTAAGCCTAAAAAATGATATGTCAAAAAAAGATGAAAGTATTAAAAAATTAGAAACCGTTAAAAAGTTAATTCCTGAAGTAGCAAATATGAAATCGTATAGGCTTGCATATTTTATAAATAGAACTAAGAATGAATTAATAAAAGGAAATATAAAAAATAAAAAATTATATTTAAAATGGATTTATTTAAAAATATTTAAGAAAGAAAATCCGTATAATAAAAGAAACAATCCATTATTTAACATTCTTAATCGCATTACTTAAATCTTATTGAAATTCTTTGAATATTTTCCACTTTTAAATTTTGCAAGTATAAACTGAAAACTCATGAGGAATATCATAAAAAATACTTTCAAAAGCATGAATTAAAAGTTCTTTACTCAAAATAACATTTTTTACATCTTCTACTCGTTTAAATGTAAATTTGTCGCCCAAAGTGACCCCATATTCTCTTTTTAAATACGAATAATGTAAAATAGCTTTCTCAATAAAAGTAGGGTCTAGTTGAAGATTAGCAAAGATAAAATAAGGAGTATCGTTTAAAGATAAAAATTTTTTAAAATTTGCCGGAGTAGATTTTCCAATGGGTGTATCAGAAACCTCATTTTGATTAATATTTGGTGAATATGTCAAAATTTCATCATTTGGAAACTTTTGAGATATATTGTTAACTATTTCCTTGTTAATATGATCTCCTAAAATCAATTTTAATCTCTTATTTTTGAAACTTATAGATTCAAAGTGATATAAAACATCATCAATTTCATTTATATTCTTAATAATATAATAAACTGTAATTGCATCATTTGATGGAATATAATCATATCCAATATCATCTAAAATCTGTTTAAACCTTTGACTGTAAGTATGGTTTTTTAATACATTATATAAGTTATTAATTCTTTTTTTCTCACTATAGGATAAATTAATTTTATCTTTATTAACAAATATGATATTATCTCCAAATAATTCATGCATCCCTCTAGAGTAATTTGACAAAACAAGAGTATTGCATAACATAAGTTCAAAAACACGTCTAGCAAACATGGTCTTTGATTTAGTTTCAGTGTTAATGTTTAAAGCATACTCACTCTCTTTATATATTTTTTCAATTTGATTAAAAGGTACTGGAGGATTAATATATTTAGAGTATTTTTTTGGAAAAGTACGTTCAGGATCATTATTATAATAGGATCTATCATATATTTTTAGAGTATATCCACTTTCTATAATATTATCAAAGATTTCTATCATTTCTTTACTTCGTGCCTTGTGAAGATTCCCATACCAGCTTCCTGCAAATATAATATCTTTAACTCTCTTTTTTTTATCAATAGGATTAAATAATTTTGGCTGTGCTCCAAACATCAAAAGATGGACGCTTTTATGGCAATAGTCATTTTTATATCTTTGTACGCATTCTTGGGAGGTAGTAAAAATATGGTCAAATTTTAAAGCTGTGTCAACAAAGTTGCAAACCTCATCATCAAAATGAGTTGGATCTTCTTTGTTCCAAAAAATAGTAGGTATTCCATGCTTTTTACAGTATTCTAAAATAGATAAAAGAATTGTTCTATTTTCATAATTGAAATTAACACTAGAATAAATCTTTCCTTTCCAAGGCCTTAATTCAGAATCAATACCACTCCATGCAGATTCACAGAAAAAAAGTTCAGGTTTTTCGCTTTCAAATTTTTCGAACCAGTTATAAGGATCGATAGGGATAGCATTAAATTCATGCTTAAGACAATTATAACTAAATTCATCTAAGATAACAGCTATTTTGATATCTTTCAATTTTTTTGGTTTATTTTTATGAAATTTAGAATTTATAGTTTCAGAATACTCATTATATGTTAGGGGTAATGATAATTTTTTTTTATTCTTGAAACGTTTTAAGTAAGATTTAAAGAATTTGAGAACATTTAAAATTTTATCAGTTGTCTTTACAATTTTTCGTGATCTGTAAAGATTCAGTGATTCTTCTAAATATTCATTTTCTTTTTTTAATATGTTATAATTTTTTTCATAATGGTTAAACCTAAATAAGTTCTTTTCGCTAAGTTCCTTATAAATTAAAGCTCTCTTTTGCTCATTAAAAACTTCAAAATATGATTCATTATTTTTCTCAATCAAATCTTCACACTTTTCTCGCTCAGATAAAAACTGAGACAAATAATTCTCACTAACAGACTTAAGCTCATCAACACTAGACCTCAAAGCCAAAATATCAGACTCAAGACCCCTATTCTTATCAATCAAATCCTCTTTCACTTTTTCTTCATGCTGTAAATTTGATTCAATATCATCCATTTTATGAGTTATATCTTTAAAAATTTTATGTCGTTCTTTTAAATCATCATAATCCTTTTTTAGAGATGTGAATTTATCAAAATAATTATTATTGAGTTCATCTAAAGAAAATCCATTTATGTCTAAATTATTTTTATTAGCATATACAACAAGAATTTCTTTTTCATCCAAATATTTTTTTGGTTCATAGTATATTCTATCAATTTCTTTATAGTAAACTAAATGATGATTGTTTATATTCAAGGGGAAAAAATTATAATTAAATGAATAAAAGTGTTCTTTATACAAATTTTCTTCTTGAAAAGGGATAAGCAAGATAAAATATTTGTCTGCAATCTGTATCATTTTATTAAACACTTTATGGGGATCTTCGAAATGTTCTAAAGTATTAGAAGATAAGACCACATCATATTGGCTTTCAAACTTTGTTATATCCGAGCAAATAAAAGAAATATTGGAATACTTTTTTTCTGCTTCTTTAATTGCATATTCAGAAAAATCAACCCCAACAACATCAGAATCTTTAAAGTATTTTTTAAGTAAATAAACTCCTTCTCCCATTCCACAACCTAAATCACATATACTCATTTTATTAACAGAAATTTCTTTCTTTAACCAGTCAGGTAAATTTTTTAGCAAAATATTATAATGGAATAAAGACTGTTTATTGCCTTCATTATCGGCCCAATCACCAGATTTAAACCTTTGATTCCAATATTCGCGGCTATTCATCATATTTAATTTCTCCAAATATAGATTAATATTAATTAATATGATTTTCGTGTTTTAGTCATCTCGTTTTAGATGTTTTTTTATCAATTTGATAGTTTCTTTTTTATCTAATACACCATTATGCCCATTTTTATTTGAATATAATATAATCTTGAGTGAACTATCAAATAAATCAAATGAATTTAGTTTATTAATAGTTGGAATTAATTGATTCGAAAGATCAAAATTAGAATCTGCGTTAACTAAATAAGTTATTTGAGGAATATGCTTCTGCGCTTTAAAATTTTCAAAAACATCAAGTCTATACTTATACAATGAAAAAATTGTTTCTAAATCAGAGTCACTAAAACAAGTTTTAATCATCCTATTAAAATGTACTTCCCAATAATTTTCTAAAAAGAGTTGTGCATTATTAACTATTGCTTTTGAATTTTTGATTAAAGTCGCTAAAATTATTGAAGTAAATCCTCCTCCAGAGCTTCCATAAAATAATATGTTGGAAGAATCTATATTATTAATACGTGCTAAAGTGCATATAATTTCAGATATTGTTAACAAATACCATTCTTCATCTTTCCCAACACACCATCCTAAAGTTAACTCTGAATTCAAGTATAAAGTCGGATCATTATAATAAATTATTGATTCTTCAAATTCTCCTTGCCAAGAATGTCGATTATATATTGGAGGACTTTGTTTTTGAGGGTTATATTCACCCGAACCCATACAAATTAGACCATTATTATTACTTGAAAATCGAATTAAAAATTCAAATTTAACATTTTTAATATTTATTTGTAGAGAAAATAGTTCGTCTATAGGAAAGTCAGCAAATTCTAATTCATTAATATCTAAAATAAGATTATGTTTAGTATCCATCTAATTTCTCCTTTTAAGGGGTAAACTAACGATTTCATGCATATTTTTTAAATTAGATATATTTTATTAGATTCGAATATGCATAATTAAAATAACGAAAATATCAGATTGAAAACTATTTTTATCTAATCCAAAAATATTTTTGTTTAAATACAAACAGGATTGTTCATAGTTATTACAGTGAAAGCATTCAAAAATTTCGTTTTATCAATTATTTCCCTTTCAAAATTAATTTAAAACCTGCACAATATAAATTTTATTGATTTAGTGTTTGCAATAATTTTTTTCAAATTTTTAATATATTTAATAATTATTTTTTTGAGTTTATTTTATAAATACTTTCTTCAGTTCTTCTTAGATCCACCTGATTTCATTTAAATAATTTATTCCAGCAATAGCATCCTAAATGTTCCCTTCAAACAATATAACGCCCGAATAATTATAAAGCTTATGATTTAGTCCTCAAATTTTTCTAAAAAATTCATCTCATATTTTCAAAAATTATTCGAAATTTTGTTATTTTTAAGAATTGATTTTCAAGATTTAATACATTCCATGATGGTTTGCATAGAATACTTTTCTTAAAGAATACTTATAGATTATAATTTCAGTATTTTTTATTTGCCAATAGAAAAAAAACATTCTTTAAGTTTGTTAGGCTCATCAGAATATTGAGAGTTTCTATTTACTATATTTTTAATTATTTACAAGGTGTGATTTGTGGTAAAAATCTTTCTAGTAGATGTGATGAAGTTCAATCTTGAATATAATTTCTTTAGCATTTAATCCATTAGAATCGATTTTTAGTAATTCTTCTCCTATTCTATCGTCTTTGCATGTATTGATTAATCATTCTCTGAATATCAAGCCTTTACACGGTATAGGATTCTTATTAGGAAATCATTATTTCATGGAACAATAATATCTACAAATGTAAAATATAATAATAAGTTAACTGATTGATATAATTGATTAAATACATTGCCTATATATTTTTATATATTAGGATAAGATATCATATGACCTAATAAGTTTTTTCGATCTACGATTATCTTTTGGTGATATCTTGAAAAAAGAAAAATTGACAATATTCGGCCTAGGCCATATAGGACTTCCTACAGCATCACTATTCGCAAAAAAAAGTTTTAAAGTTACAGGAGTTGATATAAACTCCCAAATCATTTCTAAAATTAATTCAGGCATTTCACCTATTATTGAGCCAGGATTAGATGAACTGCTAAAAGAAGTGGTAGAAAATGGGAACTTAATCGGGACTTTAGATGGTGTTGATGCTGCTAAAAATAGCAATATAATGATAGTAATAGTACCCACTCCAGTTGATGAAAATAAGTTATCTGATCTATCTGCAGTTACATCTGCATGTGAAAACATATCCCAAGGAATAAATAAAGGAGATTTAGTCATAATTGAGAGTACGGTACCCCCACATACCTGTGAAGAGATAGTAATACCTATCTTAGAAAAAAGTGGCCTAAAAGCATCAGTAGATTTTGGAGTAGCTTATACTCCTGAAAGGGCCCTTCCCAATAATACACTATATGAAATGACCCATAATGCACGGGTTATTGGAGGAATAGACCCTGAAAGTACTAAAAAAGCTTCAGATCTCTACAAAAATATAACAAAAGGTGAAATAGTTACTGTTAATAATTTAGTAACTGCAGAAATGGTAAAGCTCATGGAAAACACCTACCGGGATACCAACATAGCTTTGGCCAATGAATTATCACTAATATGCGAATCACTAAATATTGATGTTATTGATGCTATTAATGCCGCAAATTACCATCCCCGAGTAAATATACATACACCAGGACCCGGAGTAGGAGGTCATTGCTTGTCCATTGACCCCTATTTTATAGTAGAAATGGCTAAAAATAAAGGTAGTCCTGCTAAATTAATTGAAACCGCCCGGAGTATAAATGAGTCCATGCCTTACCATGTGTCCAATTTAGTTGAAAAAGAACTATCTAAAATAGATAAATCAACTAATGGTTCAAAAATAGGCATCTTAGGTTTGGCATACAAAGGAAATGTTTCAGACATTCGCGAAAGCCCATCAATAGATGTGATAGAAAACCTGAAAATTAAAGGTGCTAAAGTATATGCCCATGATCCCTACGTTTCCCCAGACCAAATCAGGAAAATAGGCGCATGTTCGGTGGAAATAGATGAAGTTCTTTCCTGTGATTGCGTGGTTTTAATGACCGAACACGATGATTACCTTAACATAACTCCCGAATTAGTTAAAAGTTCCATATTCATATGTACCAGGCCTATTTTAAGTCCAGAAGAGTTTTATAATAACGGAATTTCGTTTAAGGGGTTGGGACGTTTTTTTAGTTCTAAGTCCAATTGATAAAACCTATATATAATTAAATTCAAATTTTCTATCTTCAGTGATATCATGAAAATAACCATTATTGGAACCGGTTATGTCGGTTTAGTAACCTCAGCATGTTTTTCTGAGATGGGTAATATTGTCTATGGAGTAGACATTGAAAATGGTAAGATACAATCATTAAAAAAAGGTATGCTGCCCTTATACGAACCCGGACTAGAGGACTTAGTAAAAAGAAATCAGGAAAAAGGAGACCTTAAATTTACCAATAACCTGAATGAAGGTCTTGAAAATTCTAATATCTGCTTTATTGCCGTAGGCACACCTATGGATGAGGATGGTAGTGCCGATCTTAAACATGTCCTGGATGTGGCCACTGAAATCGGGCAGGTCATGTCCCAGGATCTTATAGTGGTAAATAAATCCACGGTACCGGTAGGAACCGCTGATAAAGTCAAACAAACCATAGAAAAAGAACTAAAAAAAAG
>NPIE01014853.1_pt1 | contig 10371 bp, 9 predicted proteins | sample 8637661 | NCBI WGS metagenome assembly NPIE01 (sample SAMN07420842, study PRJNA396082) | bioreactor metagenome | isolation source: sample BA12 brine-fed electro-methanogenic bioreactor BA | place: Japan: Kochi | collected 2016-12-09 | reverse complement strand
CCTGGCCGATCGGCATGGGCAAGCGGTTCAAGGGCGTCTACAATATCTATCGCAAAAACCTGCGGCTCTTCACCCCGGGCGGTGAAACCCGCGACCAGCAGACGATCACCATCGACAATCTCGACGACCCGCTGCTCGACAAGCTGCTTGGTCGCCAGGCCGACGATCTGCGCGAGGACCTGGAACTGCTCTCCGGGGCGGCCAGTCCATTCGACTATCAACAATACCTCAAGGCATCTCAGACGCCGGTCTTTTTCGGCAGTGCCATCAACAACTTCGGGGTCCAGGAAATGCTCGACGGCTTTGTCGAAATGGCCCCGCCGCCGAGCGCCCGCGATGCGGTGACACGCAGCGTAGCGCCGTCTGAAGAAGATTTCTCCGGGTTTGTTTTCAAGATCCAGGCCAACATGAACCCGGCCCACCGCGACCGCATCGCTTTTTTGCGCATCTGTTCCGGCACATTCACCAGGGGAATGAAGGTGCGCCATCACCGGCTCGGCAAGGACATCAACCTGGCGGGGGCGATCATCTTCATGGCCCAGGACCGGGAAAACGTCGAACAGGCCTGGCCGGGCGATATCATCGGCCTGCCCAACCACGGCACCATCAAGATCGGCGACACCTTCACCAGCAAAGAGGTGCTCAAGTTTACCGGGATCCCCAATTTCGCCCCGGAACACTTCCGACGGGTCTTACTGAAAAACCCGCTGCGCTTGAAACAGCTGCAAAAAGGGCTGGTTCAGCTGGCCGAAGAAGGCGCCATCCAGGTGTTTCGGCCGCTGATCGGCGCCGATTATGTCATGGGAGCGGTCGGCGTGCTGCAGTTTGAGGTGACCATGGCCCGGCTGAAAAACGAGTACGGGGTGGATGCGATCTACGAACCGGTCCGCTTCGGCGCGGCCCGCTGGGTCTATTGTCAGGACAAGAAAAAACTGGCCGAGTTCGAACGCGCCAACCAGCACGTGTTGGCCTTCGATGCCGAAGGGTTTTTGACCTATCTCGCCGAAAGCGAGTGGATGCTGAAATTCTTTATGGAAAAGTGGCCGGACATCGAGTTTCGCAAGACCCGGGAAATCATCTGAGCAGTGCTGCCGGCCAAGAAACGTTCATCGCCGCCGGCCTCGCGACAAGTCATCAACTTTCAGAATCGACGAAGACGAGGGCCTGGCCTTCGGTCAGCGCCTGTGCCATCTTCTTCCGGGCGCCGGTGATAATGCGCTGCACGGTTCCCCGGGAAACCCCCATGCGCAGGCCGGCTTCTTCCTGGGTCATGCCTTCGAAGTCGCACAGCCTCAGTGCTTCGAGTTCGTCGCGATGCAGGTTGATCTGGGTCAACTCCTGCAGGGGCGTGCCGGTCGGCTTAAAGGCCCTGCCGCAGAAGGTCCCTTCGCAGCGCCGCATTTTTTTCGGTCGTGGTGACATAGCTCCCGTATCTGTGCAAAAAACGGTTCCGGCGACGGACGATGGCCGTCGCTGTCATGTATATACTGAGATACCGGCAAAAAAGCAATGGTTTGGAGAGCATCTCCACCCTCGCGGTGCAACCCGGCAACCGCTGCCAAGGCCGACCGTCCGCCAACAAGCAATGGACATCTCTTTTGTTTTCAGGTAGATTAGAACGCTGTCGTAGCACGGTCGGGATACGAGCCCGCGCCCCACTCTGATTGCTTCCCGGACAGCCGATCCCCAGATCGTGCCCACCGAAGGATACTGAATATTCATGCGTACTTGCATTCTCATCCTGGCCTTGGTGCTGGCCGCCGTTGGCGGCGGCACGAGCGCCTTCTCGACATCACCGCAGTTGTCGGGCCCGCATTTCACCGATATTATCGTCACCACCTCGGAGACCGACTTGCTGCTCTTCGGTGAACTGCGCAACAGCCTCAACGAGGACATGATCGAGGGATTGCACAACGGCATTCCGGTGCGTTTTTCTTTTTTCGTCGAGTTGGAGAAGGATCGAGCCAACTGGTTCGACGAGGAGCTGGTATCGCTGGAGTTTACCCATAGCCTGACCTACGATACGCTAAAAGAAACCTACGTCGTCGATACCGGAGAAAACCCTCGACGGCGGCGTACGGCACCGTCTCTGGAAGAGGCGGCGCTGGTGCTCAACGAGATCAACGGGCTGAAGATCATCGAGCTGGAACGGCTGGTCCCGGACAGCAAATACCGGCTGCGGATCAAGGCCGATTTGCACAAAAAGACCTTGCCGCTCAGCCTGCACACAATCATTCCGTTTATCGGCTGGTGGGACGTGAAAACCGACTGGTTTACCGTGGAATTCATGTATTAGCGAGCAATAGCTGCCATGGCCGGACAAACCAGACTTCCGGAAGATTTTCCGCTCACGCCGTTCGAGGTCCAGACCTCCCCGCCGCTCATGACGGAAGAACAGCGGCGTTTGAAGAAACGGATGGTCAGGCGGATCATCCTCTTCTGCATCTGTCTCATCCCGTTTTTCACCTGGCTCCAGGGGGCACTGTTCCGGCAGGACCTGCAGCTGCCGGTATCGAGCACCATCGTCATCTTCGCGCTGATCAACATCAATGTCATCCTGATCCTGATCGTCCTGTTCCTGATCCTGCGCTATCTCGCCGAACTGATCTTCGAGCGCAAGATGAACATCATGGGCAGCAGGCTGCGCACCAAACTGGTCGTCTCGTTTCTCAGCCTGTCACTGATTCCGACCATTTTATTGTTTTTCGTCGCCCTGCAATTCATCTCTTCCAGCGTCGATTACTGGTTCAGCTCATCGATCGAGGAATCGTTGCAGGAATCACTGATGCTGGCCCGCAACCAGATCCAGGAATCGCAGGCCCAGGCGCAGATCACCGGCAACGCCATAGCCCGACGCCTCGCCGACAACAGCGTCGCAGTAGCCGGTGCCGCCGACAATGGCCCACCCCTGTCATCGCTGCTGTCCCTGACCCCGGCCGCGGTCCCCACGGCCCTGACCCTGCTCCATGACTCTCCGTCGGCCGAACAGAGCGTGTCGAGCCGGGAACTGGAGGGAGTCGTATTGCCGAAGATTCCGGTGGACACCGTCCAACAGGTCAAATCCGCGCAAACCGAAACCATCATTATCCAGGAAACCGACCGGGGCGATCTTATCCGTCACGTCCAGCCGGTCGACCTGCCCCAGGGCGACCGGGGGATCCTGGTGACGACACTGCTCATCGACCGGGACAAACTCGATCGCCTGACCACCATTTCCAGTGGCATTGAGGGGTATCGACAGCTCAAGTACCTGAAAGGACCATTCAAATTTTGGCTGCTCCTGATCCTGCTGATCGTCACTTTGCTGATCGTCTTTGCCGCCATCTGGTTCGGGCTGCGCATTGCTCGCTCGATCACCGAACCGGTGGATCGGCTGGTGGCGGCCACCAATCGGGTTTCCGAAGGCGATTTTGATTTCGTCATGGAAAACGTGCCGCGCGACGAGATCGGCCAGCTGATGACCTCGTTCAACTCGATGACGGCCAATATTTACAGCGGCAACAAAAAGCTGGCCGAGACCCACCAGGCGCTGGAAAAAAGTTCGCAGGAAGCGCTGCAGCGGCGGCGCTACATGGAAATCATCCTGCAGAACGTGTCGGCCGGCGTCGTCTCGCTCGACGAACTCGGTCACATCACCACGATCAACCGCTTCGCCGAGAAACTGCTGCGCATCGACAGTAACCGCTTTATCGGCCTGACCTATCGCCAGTCGCTGCCGCGCGAGTACGCACTGATCATCGACCGGTTCATCGAGGAACTCTACGCCACCGACAAACTGTCGATCGAGCAGCACCTGAAAGTGACCATCAACCGGGTCGCCCTGTCGCTGCTGGTCAATTTTACCCGACTGGAAGATGACGACGGCGCGCCGATCGGCTTCGTGCTCGTCTTCGACAACCTGACCAAACTGGAAAAGATGCAGCGGATGGCCGCCTGGCGCGAAGTAGCGCGGCGCATCGCCCACGAGATCAAGAACCCGTTGACACCGATCCAGCTTTCCGCCCAGCGGCTGCGCAAGCGGTATCCGGAGCTGCTGACGGACGAGACGTCGGTCTTCGATCGCTGTACCGAAACGATCATCAGCCAGGTGGAGGCCCTGCGACAACTGGTCGGAGAGTTTTCCCAATTCGCCCGGATGCCGAAAATCAACAAAGCACCGGCCAACCTGACGCTGTTGACCCGCGAAATCGTGATTTTTTATCAGGAGGCGCACAAGGCCATCGAATTCACTTACACGGGTGATCCGCACCTGCCGGTTTTTGATTTCGATGCCGAGCAGATCAAGCGCTGCCTGATCAACCTGCTCGACAATGCTGTTGCCGTTTTGCCGCACGGCGGTAAAATAGACATCGAACTGGAGGTGAATGACGAGGCCCAAACCGCACTGATCACGGTTTCGGACAACGGACCAGGTATCTCCAAAGAGAACAAGACGAAACTATTCGAGCCCTATTTTTCGACGAAAAAGACCGGGACCGGTCTCGGTCTGGCCATCGTCTCCACCATCGTCACCGATCACGGCGGCTACATCAGGGTGCAGGATAACCAGCCACACGGCTCCAGTTTCATTATCGAGCTGCCCCTGTCCGGCAGCGAACCCGGCGCCGAACACAGTCACCACGATTTTGCCTAGCCGCCGTGAAAAAAAATATCCTGATCATCGACGACGAAGCAAGCATCCGCGAATCGCTATCCGGCATCCTGGAAGACGAGGGATTCCACGCGCTGACCGCGGCAACGGCGGAGCAGGGCCTGGAGTTGATCGAGGAGGAGCGCGTCGATATCGTCCTGCTCGACATCTGGCTTGGCGAGGGCATGGACGGCATGACCGCGCTCGGCACGATTCAAGAGCGTTTTGCGCTGCCGGTGATCATGATCTCCGGTCACGCCACCATCGAGACCGCCGTTCAGGCCGTCCATGACGGTGCCTACGACTTCATCGAAAAACCGCTGTCCTACGACAAAGTCATTCTCTCGGTCGGCAACGGACTGCGCTTTGCCCAGCTCGAACACGAAAACCGTTTGTTGCGCGAACACACCGTCCGGCCGGCCACCATCACCGGCTCATCGTCCGTCATCGAGGACCTGCGCAAGCAGATCGAAATGGTCGCGCCCACCGACGCCTGGGTACTGATCCGCGGCGATCACGGCACCGGCAAGGAGTTGGTGGCCCAGGCCATCCACCAGCAGTCGGCCGGCGCCCGGCAACCGATGATCGAAGTGAACTGCGCGGCCATCCCGGAAGAACTGATCGAATCCGAACTGTTCGGACACGAGAAAGGCTCGTTTACCGGTGCCCACTCAAGCAAGCGGGGAAAGTTCGACCAGGCCGACGGCGGCATCCTCTTTCTCGATGAGATCGGCGACATGAGCCTGAAGACCCAGGCCAAGATCCTGCGCATCCTGCAGGAGCAGAAGTTCGAGCGGGTCGGCGGCAGCAAGACCATCAGGGTCAACGTCCGGGTGCTCGCCGCGACCAATAAAAACCTGGAGCAGGAGATCGAAGACGGCACCTTTCGCGCCGACCTCTACTATCGCCTCAACGTCGTACCGATCACCGTGCCGCGACTGCGGGAACGTATCGAAGACCTGCCGCTGCTGGTGGCCGAATTGATGGCCGGTGCGGTGGAAAAGGGATTACGGAAAAAAGACTTTTCCGATGACGCGCTGGCGGCGATGATGGACCACCCATGGCCCGGCAATGTCCGCGAATTGCGCAATTTCGTTGAACGTCTGGCAATCATGTGCCCGGAAGAGACGATTACCGCCCGCCACATCGCCGCCTTTCTCGGTCCCGGCAACAACACATCTCCCGCCGAGCAAACCGTCATGGCCCCGTACCGGGCCGGTGATTTCAAGGAAGCCCGCCGCCTGTTCGAAAAAGAATACCTGCGGCACAAGTTGACCGAAAACGACGGCAACATCTCCCGCACCGCCGAACAGGTCGGACTGGAGCGGAGTCATCTGCACAAGAAACTGAAATCGCTGGCTATCATCAGCTGATCAAAACCACACAAGAGGAGTCAATCATGGTTTTTCCCGAATATCGCTCACGTCGCCTGCGCCGCACCGCACCGCTGCGCGCCCTGGTCAGGGAGACCCGACTCAGCGCCGACCAACTCGTCTACCCGCTCTTTGTCGTGCCCGGCAAAAAAGCCCGCCAGCCGGTCGTGTCGATGCCCGGGGTTTTCCGGGTCAGTGTCGATAACCTGGCCGCCGAGGCCGAGCAGTTGCTGGCGCTCGGTATCAACAGCGTCATCCTGTTCGGCATCCCCGAGAAAAAAGACGGGGCCGGCTCCGGCGCCCACGCCAAGGACGGCATCGTCCAGCGGGCGATCAAGCAGCTGAAGCGGAGCGCCCCGCAACTCGTGGTGATCACCGATGTCTGTCTCTGCGAATACACCGACCACGGTCATTGCGGTTTTCTTGTCGATAACGAGGTGGACAACGACGCGACGCTGGAAATCCTCGCCGAAACAGCCCTGTCTCACGCCCGGGCCGGCGCCGATATGGTCGCCCCGTCGGACATGATGGACGGCCGGGTCGCCGAGATCCGCGCCGCCCTCGACGAGAATGGCTTCGAGATGGTGCCGATCATGTCCTATGCGGTCAAGTACGCCTCCGCCTTCTACGGCCCGTTTCGCGACGCCGCCGAGAGCACGCCGCAGTTCGGCGACCGGCGCGGCTACCAGATGGATCCGGCCAACGTCCGTGAAGCACTGCGCGAGGCGACCCTGGACACCGAGGAAGGGGCAGACATCCTGATGGTCAAACCGGCCCTGGCCTATCTCGACATCATCGCCAGACTGCGCGAGGAGTTCGACCTGCCGATCGCCGCCTACCAGGTCAGCGGCGAATTCGCGATGATCAAGGCCGCCGCCGCCAACGGCTGGATCGACGGCGAGCGGGCGATGGAGGAATCTCTTCTGGCGATCCGCCGCGCCGGCGCCGATATCATCATCACCTATTTTGCCAAGGAAATGGCCGCACTGCTGAAAAAAAACTAACCCTGTCGTTGCCTGACCAGCCAGATGATACAGACAAGCGCCGCCCCGAGGCCGTCGGCAAGCAGGTCGCCGAAACTGGCATCGCGGCCGGGCACGAAGGATTGATGCAACTCGTCGGAGATGCCATAACAGAGGCAGATCGCCCAGACGAGGGCGGCCGCTCGCCGGGGCCGGCCGGTCAACAACCGGTCCGGCAGCGCGATCAGGGTCACGGCGGCGAGCAGGCCATAGGCCAGGGCGTGGGCGATCTTGTCGGCGCCGGCAAAGGCCGACAGCTGCAGGCGGTCGCCCGGCTGGGCGGAAACGAAGAAGATGATCCCCATGACGCAGAGCATGGGGATCACCCGGAGGGAAGGAATCATCGTGCCGGCGGCTCAGCCTGCTGCTCTCCGGGATCGATGTGCAGTCCCTGCCGCACGGATGGCGGGAACTTTTTTGCCACCCGCCTGACGGCGGCCGACACCTCGCGCACCGGACAGTCCTCGAGCACCTGCTCGCTCCGATCACTGTAGGCGGTAAGCACCAGCTGCCGATCGACCACCCGGAAGGTGTGACTCCACTCGACCTCGATGGTCTCCGGATTCTCGTTGATCTCCGGTGACACCGGCTGACCATCACGTGCCACCTGCACGCAGTCGGACTGGGTCACCTCGAGCAACCAAGCGTTGCCGCGCTCGGTGGCAAAGAGCACGAAAACACCCAATTCGTTGATCACCTGCCGGCGCTGCCCGGCCGCCCGACAGATCCGCTCTACAGCCTGGGTCAGGATGCCTTGACCCGGCTCGACCGGTGCCACCGGCGTCCGGGGGGTGCGAGCACAACAATGCTTGTATTTTTTGCCGCTGCCGCAGGGACAGCGCTCATTTCTGCCGATTTTCGCCATTACCATTCATCTTGTCGTTCACGGTTTCCACTTAAAGGGGCCGATCCGTCTTCCGGCACCCTTACGAGCACTTACTGTAACCACACCCCTTGCAGGTCTCGCAGCCCTCTTCGAAGACGAGCTGGCCGCCGCATTCCGGACAGATACTGGCAAAGCCGTACTGTGTCCCGGCCATGAAGGATTTGAACAGCTTGCCGAGCTGCGCCGGCAGATCGAGCATGTGGCCGCTCGAGCGGTCCAGCTGCTTGATGATCTCGTTCATCGGCACGTCGAAGCGCAGCGCCAGCGAAACAAGGCGGCAGGTGGTGGTCCACATCGTCGATTTATCCTTTAGATCGATGCGATTGTCAAAGGGGAATTTGGCAAACACCTCCATCGGTTTCTCATCCTCGTCAAAGCAGACGATGATATAGACCGATTTCTGATCCTGATCCTTTACCCGGTAGCGCTTGGCGAGCAGTACGTCGGGCAGGTTTCGCTTGCCGTTGCTGCTGACCACCGCCGTCGGCATCGACGATTCCGAGCGTTCCTTGGTATTGAGCACCTGGGAATCGCGAGAACCGTCGCGATAGACGGTGAGCCCCTTGCAGCCGAGATTGTAGCCGAGGATATAGGAGTGTTTGACATCGGCCCTGGTCGCCGTGGCCGGCAGGTTGATCGTCTTGGATATCGATGAATCGACCCCGCTCTTCTGCAGGACGCCCTGCATCTTAATGTGGTCGTCGGGGCTGATATCCTGCGCGGTGCGGAAGATCTCCTGCCATTTCTCGGGTATCTCCGCATGGCCGATAACGGTGCCGCTGTCGGCCACCTTGTGCATCAGCTCTTCGGAGTAGAAGCCCTCGGCCCGGGCCACCTGCTCGAAATATTTGTTGATCAAGATGAGCCGATCGCCGTCCATGACGTGCTTGATCATGACGATGGAAAAGTACGGCTCACAGCCCGAAGCGCAGTCGGCGATCATCGACACGGTGCCGGTCGGCTGGATCGAAGTCAGCGCCGCGTTGCGCCGGGCCGGATAATCGTTGACGGAGGCGTCGTAAGCGGGAAAAGCGCCCTTTTTCTCGGCAATACGCATCGACTCGGCCTCGGCCGCGTCGCGAATGAACTGCATCACCTCGGCGGCGGTCGTCCGGCCGAACTCGCTCCCATAGGGAATGCCGAGTTGAATGAGCATATCGTGCATGCCCATGATGCCCAGGCCGATCTTCCGAGTCTTCAGCGTCATCTCTTCGATTTCCGGGATCGGGAACCGGTTGCAATCGATCACGTTGTCGAGAAAAACGGTGGCGGTGTGCACCGTCTCCTCCAGTCGCCGGTAATCGATGGCGCCGTCCACGACGAAGCGCGCCAGGTTTATCGAGCCGAGGTTGCAGCTCTCGTATGGTAGCAGCCATTGCTCGCCGCACGGGTTGGTCGCCTCGAACAGGCCGAGTTGCGGAGTCGGGTTGTCGCGGTTGGCGGCATCGATGAAGAGCACACCGGGTTCACCATTGAGCCAGGCCAGATCGACGATCTGCTCGTACACATCACGGGCCTTGAGAGACCTGATCGTATCGCCGGTGGCCGGCTCGATCAGATCGTACTCGCCGTCCTCGGCCAATGCGGTCATAAAGGCATCGGTAATGGCGACACTGAAATTGAAATTATTGAATTTTTCCTGGTCCTGCTTGGCGACGATGAAATCGAGGATATCCGGGTGGTCGATGCGCAGCACGCCCATGTTGGCGCCGCGCCGTTTGCCGCCCTGCTTGATCGTCTCGGTGGCGGCATCGAACACCGCGGCAAAGGACAACGGCCCCGAGGCCACGCCCTGGGTGGAACGCACCGACGCGTTTTTCGAGCGCAGGCGGGAGAAACTATAGCCGGTACCGCCGCCGGTCTTGTGCACCAGCGCACCGTTGCGGATCGCCGAGAAGATGCCGTCCATCGAGTCCGGCACCGGCAGCACGAAACAGGCCGACAACTGGCCGAGATCGGTGCCGGCGTTCATCAGGCACGGCGAGTTGGGTAGAAAATCCATACGGTAGATCATCTCGAAGAAGCGGCGTCGCAGCTCCTCGAAATTGGCGGGCCGCTCGCCGCCCTCGGCAACGGCGTCGGCCACGCGGCGGCAGAGCGTCTCCCAGGTCTCGAGTGGATTGCCCTCCTGGTCCTTGAGATAATAGCGCCGCCTGAGGACGGTCTCCGCGGTTTCGGTGAGCATCTGTGCGGGAATGTCTGCTGCCATGACCTTTTCTCCCTGGTAATGCGGCTCGAGCATGATAACACCAACCAAAATACATGATAAATGAGATTCGGAAACGAGCGTTCCCGAGACGAACGATCATTCAGCTTATACACCACATTTATTGCCCTCTCAACCCCAAACTACAACATATTGTGGAAATAGAAGAAGAATGACAGAACTTCGAGGGGAAAAGCGGGGTCAGGCTTGACAAGTTGACAAACCGCGCGCGGTTTGTCAACTTGTCAAGCCTG
>NPIE01019470.1_pt1 | contig 10378 bp, 6 predicted proteins | sample 8637661 | NCBI WGS metagenome assembly NPIE01 (sample SAMN07420842, study PRJNA396082) | bioreactor metagenome | isolation source: sample BA12 brine-fed electro-methanogenic bioreactor BA | place: Japan: Kochi | collected 2016-12-09 | reverse complement strand
CAAGTGTGGCCATGCCACCCACGCGCGGACGCCGGGGGTGCAGGCCGCCGTGCATGATTCACCGCAAGGGCTGGGAGCGGCGGCGTGAATCACCATCAATGCGATACGCGCGATTGCAGGGCTTCAGCCAAGAGCTCGACGGGATGAACCACCGGTTTGCCCGTGAGGTGCTCGATCTGCATTTTGCAGGCGGCGCACTCGGTCAGGATCACGTCCGGATCGGTTTCGGCGATGCGGTCGGCCAGGTCCCGGCCAATCGTCGCGGCCAAGTCACGGTTCTTGCGCTGCATGCCGAAGGTGCCGGCCAAGCCGCAACAGCCCCCATCCAGGTCCTCCACGTTGATGCCGCACAGACGCCGCAGGAGCGTGCGGCTTTGGCCCTGGGCCCGCAACGCGCAGAGATGGCACGGCGCGTGATACGCGTAACGGCGGTGGTCCGACGGGGACGAGGCCCCCCCGCCGTTCCAGCGGCCCTGTTCATGCAGCCGCTCAAGGTAGTCCATCAGCTCGACCGTATGCTCCGCGACGACACGAACGTCCTCCCCATTGAGCACGCTGGGCATCTCCTCGCGCAGGCACAGGGCGGCGCTGGGCTCGCTGCAAACGATCGTCCAGCCCTCGCGGGCAAACGGCGCCAGTTGCCGCACGTTGTAGGCCAGGTCCTTGCGGGCGGCGCCGAGGTTGCCATAGACCAGGGCCGGCAGCGGCGCGGGGCGCTGTTTGGGAATCGCCACCTGCACGCCGGCGGCCGCGAGCACATCCAGCACGGCAAAACCCAACTCATGGTCGTTCCAGTTCGCGTAGGTGTCTACGAAATACACGACCCGATCCACGGGCACATCAACCGGCGGCGCGGCCGCCAGACGCCGTCGGGCCTTGCGCATGAAGGAGCCACGCCGAAACGTCGGCAACATCCGCCCCGCATCGAGCCCCAACACGGCTTGCATTACCCGACGCGAGAGGCCCAGCGACATGACCCAATTACTCAACGGCGCGAAAGTGCTGCTCAGCGTGCTCATAAAGCGGTTGCGGGCCAGGGCCCACTCGGTGCGAGTCGGGCCCCGGCGGGCGACGGCCTGGGCGCGGGCCTCGATGACCAGCTTGCTGACGTCCACGCCCGCCGGACACTCCACGCTGCACATCTTGCAGTTGACGCAATGGCTGATGATCTCCTTGAAGCGGTTGGACGCCAGCTCCTCCGGGCCGATCTGCCCGGTGATCCAGGCCCGCAGCAGGTTGGCCTTGCCACGGGAGGCGGCCAGCTCATCCCGCAGGGCGCGAAACGTCGGACACATGCGGCTGCCCGATCGGCAACTGAGGCAGACGCCGCAGCCGTCGCACTGTTCGATCTCGAAGCGGAACTCCTGGCCATCCACGGCCAACTGGGTTTGCAGGCGCTCCGGTCGCGGGGCGAACCGGGCACGGAAGTCCTTGACCATCAGATCGGGGTCGTCACCCACGATCTTGCCCGGGTTGAGCAGCCCCTTTGGATCGAACAGTCCCTTGACTTGTCGCAGAAGCTGCCAGTAAGCATCCCCGTATTGCCGCCGCACGAACGCCGTGCGCACCAGGCCGATGGCGTGTTCGCCGCTGATCGTGCCGCCCAGTGACCAAGCCAATTGAAAGGCGTCCTCGGCGATGCTCCGCATGCGGGCGATGTCCTCGGGATCGTGCAGATCGAGATACGGCCGCAGGTGGAGCTCGCCATCGCCGGCGTGCCCGTAGAAGGCCAACTGAATATCGTGTTTTGCGGCGATCCGTTCCATGCCCATGACGTACTCGGCCAGGCGGCGGTTATCGACCGAGACGTCCTCGATAAAGGGCACGGCGTGTCGGGCGCCGCGGTCGCGGTTGAGCAACGGCACGGCGTCCTTGCGGCTCTTGGCCAGTCGTTGTTGCGACGCGGCATCGTAGACCTCCACGGCGCCGCACGACAAGTCGCCCACCCGGCGGATCGTCTCGGCGATCTTGACCTTCAGGGCGTCGGCCTCATCGGCGATGTGCTCGACGAACAGGACGGCCGCGCAGTCCGTCGGAAACAGATCGCGGTACTGCGGCAGGGCCTGGGCGGCGAGCTGCATCAGTCGGCGGCCCATCAACTCGCAGGCCGCCGCGCCCGATTCGACGATGATCGGCACCGCACGGGCCATTGCCTCAATCGTCTCGAACTCCAACTGCACGACGGCCTTATGCCGAGGCACATCGACCGTCTGCAGGGTGATCTCGGTGAAGATGCCCAGGGTGCCCTCCGAGCCGACCAGCAGCCGGGCCAGATTCACGTGGCCATCGTGCAGCACACCCGTCAACATATAGCCGCAGCGATTGCGCTTGGTGGCCGGTTGGGCCGCCGCGATCAGGTCCTGCTCATCGGCCAGCAGGTCGCGCACGCGCCCCGCGATCCGCTGCTCCGGCGAGCCGGCGTCCGAAGGACCAACGTCGCTCCGCAGATTCACCGCCGACCCATCGGCCAGGACGACCTGCAGCCGCTCGACCCAGTCGGCGATATAGCCGTACTGCAAGGAGTGCGCCCCGGTGGCATTGTTCGCGACGACGCCGCCAAGCACCGCGCGGTTGCCGCTGGAGGGGTCTGGACCGATCTTTTTGCCGTAGGGGGCCAGGTGGTCGTTGAGATCATCCAGGACGACGCCCGGCTGGACGGTGACCGTCGAGCCATCGTCGGCGGTGGCGATGATGCGTTTCATGTGGCGGGCCAGGTCGAGCATGATCCCCGGCGTCAACGACTCACCGGCCAGGCCGCTGCCGGCCCCGCGCGGCGCGATAGGAATGCCGTGCTCGGCGGCATAGCGCACGACCGCGGCCACGTCCTCGACGGTGCGCGGCCGAACCACACACATCGGAACGATCTGGTAGATGCTTGCATCGGTGCTGAAGGCCAGCCGGCTGAACACGTCCGCCTGAACATCGGCCGCACCGCCGGACACGCGGCGAGCCAGCTCCTCCTGCATCTGCTGAACGTTTCTATCCACAATAGCTCCGCAGCCGAAACGCTTATCCCCGCACCGTGGATGCAACACCGCCACTCGGCGTTGAATCGACGGGCGGCCCTGGCCGACGAACGTCCGTGCCGCGTGCCATACACTGAAAAGGCACGACCCACCCCATGGCCAAGCCCGTGTATTGTAGCGACATCGCCATGCCGGGAGAAGTCCCTGCCGCATCAAACCGCTGGAAATCGCGGGGCGCCCGACGTATCATGGGCTCCGTCGGCCTCCGGCGCGATCCGTCAGTCGGGCCCGACGAGATGCGGCAAGCAGGAGAACATCATGCAGAGGGCTCGTGTCCTTTCGATTCTGGGCTGCCTGGCGGCCATCGCCGCAAGCGCGGCGGCGTTTCCACAGTTCGCATACCACCGCATCGACCGGATTGGCAGCAAGATGGGGCAGACGGCCCTGGCGGACGTGGACGGCGACGGCGACATCGACATCTGCTCGAAACCCTGGTCGACCGGCAACGAGCACTTCTTCCTGCGAAACCTGCTTTTTGAGTGAGGCCGCCACCCGCAGACCGCAGCCGTTTATTATACGGTATGGCCCAGTCCTCTCCTCCCTCCGTTAGGGCCTGCTTGTCACGCTTGAGCAGGGTTTTCGAGACCGGATGATTGACACCGAGCGCCGGATGTTGGTACTGTAGCTATCGGTTGGCTTGAAGACCCGGCGTAACCGGGCGTCGGTAAGGTACGTGGTCTTTTCTTTCGGAGGAGGCTTTTCATGGTGAGTTCAAAGAGTGCCGCGGTGTGTGCGCGCTATGGGTTGTGGATCGTGGTCACGGTGTGTCTGGCCGTCCTGGGCACGGGCCGGGCCGCGCCGAACTACGCCATTACATTGGACGGGAACGGCGACTACCTGGACACGGGCGTCACGGCGACGCAGTTGGGGCTGTCGGGCAACGCCGCGCGCACGGTCAGCCTGTGGCTGTATACGCGGGCCTTCAACAACGCCGGTCCCTACGATTGGGGCACCACCGGCTCGTGTGGTCAGGACTTCAGTATCCGCACGATCGGGGAGAACCGCTGGCGGATCGAATACTATTGCACGTACTATGACGTGGACATTCCTTCGCGGGACCGATGGGTCCACTTCACGCACGTTTACGAAAACGGCCGAACCCTTTACTACGTGAACGGTCGGCTCCTGGTGGACTGGTCTCACGGGGCCCTCAACACGACCGACACCAACCCCCTGCGGTTCGGCTTGTGGCCCACCTATTACATGGACGGCATGCTGGATGATATCCGGCTGTACAACCGGGCCCTGACCCCGCAAGAGGTCGAATCGGTCTTCCTGAATGAGTCGGTGACCGATGGGCTGATCGCTCACTGGCCGTTCGACGAGGGATCGGGGGCGACGGCCGCGGACGTGGTCGGCGGCTTCGACGCCGCACTGCTCGGCGATGCCGCGTGGGTGGAGAGCCCCGTCTTCGAGGGGATCCAGCCCGATCTGTTGATCCGCACGGACGACGATGCGTCGTATGTGGGCGACGAGGTGTACGATGATCTGGCCGGCCAGACCAAGGCGCAGAACATCGGCCCGGGCCTGACCGCCGTGTATGACATCATCCTGCAGAACGATCGGCCGGCGACCGATGCGTTCATCGTGACGGGCGATCCCAACGACGGCCAATGGACCGTGCGATACGTCCTGGCCGCCACGGGCGACGATATCACGGCCCAAGTGACGGAGGGCGGCTGGGATACGGGCTTGGCATCGCCGGGCCAGGAGATCGAACTGATGCTGTTCGTGACGGCCCCGGCGTTCGCCCCCGATACGACAGTCGTGCAGACCCATGTCACCGCCGTCAGCCGAAGCGATCCATCGCGATTCGATGCCGTTTGGGCTCGGACCACCTATGACGCGGGTTTTGCACCGGTGCTGCACGCGGTCTATACGGACAACGCCGACTTCGATCGCGGCGTCCTGACCGGCGTGGAACACGATACGGCGCCCGACCAGCTTCAACTCTCGGCTGAGTCGACGACGCTGCCGTTCATCTGGGCGCCCAACAGCAACCAAGGCACCGTGTCCAAGATTGACACGCGGACGGGCCGTGAACTGGGCCGCTACCGGATCTGCCCCGGCAACCTGTACGGAAACCCCTCGCGGACCACCGTGGATCTGTTCGGCAACTGCTGGGTGGGCAACCGACGGATCGGCACGGCCGTCAAGATCGGCCTGCTGGAGAACGGTCAGTACATGGACCGTAACGGCAACGGCAAGCCGGACACCTCGCAGGACCTTGACGGCAACGGTGTGATTGAGGGCAGCGAGCTCTTGCCGTGGGGCTCCGACGAATGCGTTCTGTGGGAGGTCGTCGTGATTCCCGGGCGCGAGGGCACGTACTACCCCGGTCAATTCACACACGTCGGGGCGAACCCGAACGACCAGTACGCCAACCATGACTGGCGGCCGGGGCCGCGAGGCATCGCCATCGACGCCCAGAATAACGTCTGGGTGGGCATCAACAACGAGAACACCAATCCCCGATACTACTATTACATCGACGGCCAAACGGGACAGATTCTCGACCAGGTCGATATCTCCTCGGTCAGCCACAAAATCTACGGCGCCGTCGTGGATGAAAACGGCATTCTCTGGTCTTCCGGTCAGGACACCAACACGGTGCTGCGGCTCGATCCGTCGACCGGCGTGTTTACGGTGATCCCTATGCCGCACTACGCGTACGGCATCGGTCTGGACCGTTTCGGACACCTTTACGTGTCCGGCTGGCAGAACACTAAGCTGTCCCGGATCGACGTCACGACGGGTACGCTGGAGTGGACTATCAGTGGCCGATACGAGTCGCGCGGTGTGGCCTGCACCGACGACGGCGACATCTGGGTGGCCAACACCGGGCCTGGAACCGTGACCCGATGGACGCTGGACGAGACCGACAAGGCCGTCGCCGTGGCCGATATCCCCGTCGGCAGCCAGCCAACCGGTGTGTCCGTCGACGCCGAGGGCAAGGTGTGGGTGGTGAACCTGGGCGATGGGTACGTCCGCCGCATCGACCCGGCCACGAACACGGTCGACCTCGAAAAGTACCTGCCCGGCACACAGCACTACGGCTACAGCGACATGACGGGAATTATCGCGCGGTCCACGACGACGCAGGTCGGCTCGTGGCGCGTGGTTCACAACACCTACGCCATGGACACGCCCTGGGGCGTGCTGGGCTGGACGGCCAGCGAGCCGGCGGGCACGGTGGTATCCGTACGAGCCCGCAGCAGCAATGATCGGCGCATCTGGTCGCTCTGGGAAGACGTGCGCAACCACAAGCCCCTGCTCCGCACGCCGTCCGGACGCTATCTGGAGGTCGAGGCGACCCTGCAGACGTTCGGCATGAACGTGCCGATTCTCTATGATGTAACGATTCAGGCGTCGCCGGCCTGCGGGGATTTTGAGCATTCGTACCCGGTGGGCGACCTGACCTTCGACTGCAAGGTGGACCTGCTCGATCTGGCCCTTCTGGCCGACAACTGGCTGGAGTGCACCGCGCTGCAGTGTCCATGAGTTTTCAGAGGGGAGCTATCTGTGGCCCGGCGCGGCGTATGGCCGTGCCGGGTTTTTTTGTGCAAGGCACGCAGTGACATTGATTTACGCGCCGCTTTCTGCTATGATAACAACGTAGGCCTGTAGGGGCGACTATTTGGAAAGGCGGCGATGCAAGCACGGATCAGCTTTCTCGGAGCGGCGAAGAACGTAACCGGCTCGCGCCACCTGTTGGAGGTGGATGGCCGACGGATTCTGGTGGACTGCGGGCTTTACCAGGAGCGGCAGTTTCGAGGTCGCAACTGGGAACCGTTCGAGGTGCCTCCCGATTCGATCGACGCGGTGCTGCTGACGCATGCCCATCTGGATCATTGCGGACTGCTGCCCAAGCTGGTGAAGGAAGGGTTTTCGGGCAAGATTCACTGCACGGATGCGACCGCCGAACTGGCCAAGATCGTCCTGCTGGATGCGGCGCACCTGCAGGAAGAGGATGCGGCCTACAAACGCAAGCGGCACGAGCGCGAGGGCCGTACCCCGCCGCGACCGGTTGAGCCGCTGTATACCACCAAGGACGCCGAAGCCACCTTGCCGCTTTTTGCACCGGTCAATTACAAGCAGCCCGTCGCCGTCGATCACTGCATCGAGGCGTCGTTCCACGATGCCGGGCATATCCTGGGCTCGTCGATCATCCGCGTGCGGACCTCGTGCGACGGCTGGAAGCGCACGATTCTGTTCACCGGCGACATCGGCCGCAACGATCGGCCCATCCTCCGCGACCCACACGTGTTCACCGAGGCCGACTACGTATTGGTCGAGTCGACGTACGGGGACCACGACCATCACCCCGTGGAGGAGGTCAAGAATCGTCTGGCCCAGGTGGTCAACGACACCGTCGAGCGCGGCGGCAATCTGGTGATCCCCAGCTTCAGCATTCAGCGGGCCCAGGAAGTGTTGTACTTCCTGAACGAACTGCTGATCGAGGATCGGATTCCACACGTGATGACCGTCCTGGACAGCCCGATGGCGATCCGCGCAACGCAGGTCTTCAAGGATCACCCGGAGATGTTCGACGAGGACATGCGAAAGCTGCTGCTGAATCATACGTCGCCCTTCAGCTTTCAGGGTCTGACGATGACGATGACGACCCAGCAGTCCAAGGCCCTCAACCGGGTGCGGGGCACGATGATTGTCATTGCCGGATCGGGCATGTGCACGGGTGGCCGGATCAAGCACCATCTCGTGGCAAACATCACGCGACCGGAAAGCACGATCCTGTTCGTGGGCTACCAGGCGGTGGGCACGCTGGGCCGGATCATCGTCGACGGGGCCGAGGAGGTCCGCATCCTGGGCCAGACCTACCCCGTGCAGGCCCGCGTCGAGCGGATACACGGCTTCAGCGCCCACGCGGACCGGGATGAGCTTCTGGCGTGGCTCAAGAACCTCACGAATCCCCCGCGCGGGGTCTTCGTCGTGCACGGCGAGGCCGAGGCCGCCGAGCAGTTCGGCCAATACCTCCGCGACCAGACCGGCTGGTCCGTCACGGTGCCCGACTACAAAGACACCGTCGTCCTGGAATGAACATTCGCCTCTGCTGGGGGCAAGCCACGATGCGCTTGCATGCGCCTTCCCTTTCGAGGTAGAATACCGGCGCAGGCAAGCTCAGCGCGCCGGCCCTGGAGAGGGGCGGGTCGCCAAGTGGCACAACCAATTGAGAGGAGCAGGACTATGGAGCGACGCACATTTCTCAAGGCGGCCGGGCACCTCGCGGCCGGATATGCATTGGGGTCGCGACTGGCGCCGGCACTCTACGCGGCCGAGACCGCGACCGATGAGCCCGCCCTGCCGCGGCGGGTGGTCGGCACGACATCCATGAAGGCGTCGATCGTGGGTTTTCCGGGCCTGGGACTGATCCACCACAAGCAACCCGAATGTACGGCTTTGCTTCACAAGGCCTTTGAACAGGGCGTCAATTACTTCGACGTCGCCCCCGCCTACGGCAACGGGGACGCCGAGACCAAGATGGGGATCGGCCTGCAGGGGCTGCCGCGGGACCGGTACTACCTCGCGTGCAAGACCAAGATGCGGGATGCAAAAGGCGCCCGGGAGGAGCTGGAGCAGTCGCTCCGGCGGCTCAAAACCGACCACTTCGACGTGTACCAGATGCACCATCTGCGACGGCCCGAGGAGGTTGAGCAGGCCTTCGGCCCGGATGGCGCGATGGAGGTGTTCACCAAGGCCCGGCAGGAGGGCAAGGTCCGCTTCTTCGGCTTTTCGGCGCACACGACCAAGGCCGCGCTGCTGGCGATGGAGAAGTTCCGCTTCGACACAGTCATGTTCCCCATCAACTACATTGAATACTTCAAGATCGGCTTCGGCAAACCCGTGCTGGAACTGGCCCGCAAGCAGGGGCTCGGCGTCCTGGCGATCAAGCCGATGTGCGGCGGGGCCTGGCCGCCCGGCGCCCCGCGGAGCCGGCAGTGGTGGTATCGGCCGCTGGAGGACCCGCAGGATATCAGCATGGCCCTGCGGTTCACGTTGTCCCAGGAGCCCGTGGCCGTGGGGTTCCCGCCGGGCTGGCTGGACCTGGCGGACAAGGCCGTTCAGGTCGGCCGTGAGTATCGGCCGATCACCGAGCCGGAAACGGACAAGCTGCGGCAGATGGCCACGGCGGCCCTGTCGATCTTCGAGCGCGAGGAGCAGCAGGTCGCCTTGGGTAAAACCGGCCCCGCCTGGCCCAACAGCCCGCACGAGTGCGCCCCCATCTGCTGACGCTTCCACAGGTGACGCTTGGGCCCATATGATGTAAATCGTCGCGATGGCGATGTGTTTATGGGTGCGCCATCGGTCGTCCGCCAACGTCAAAAAAACTGCGTTCTCGGCTCTTGACGCCCCAGATGTGGGGCAAGTATAATGCAATATCAGCGGATGCACGTGGCCAACAAGGACGAGAATGGAATAAGGAGGTGGCGTATGTGGACGACATGTTTCCGTTACGGGGGGCTTTGCTGTCTGGTTTTGGCCTGCGCGACCGTTCCTGCGGGGGCGGACAATCTGACCATCTATACGGATCGGACGATCGATGCAGGCGAAAGCTACTGGACAGTGACCGTCAGGTCTATTGATCCTGGGAATGCGCACCTGTTTTCACCGCTCGTCGAGTTCTATGGAGAGGCAACCGCGATGGAAACATACGATTACAGCATCGTCGATCTGTATGGCCCCATTGGTATGGGCGAGACGTCCACGATCATGGGGTTCAGCACCGTCAACATGTATGATGGGGCCGAGTTCTGGGGCGGCAGCGGAAGCCTGTTGACCGTTAGTGAACACGCCACGCTGAACATCTATGCGGGCAGGGTATCTTGCTTTTTCGGCGCCAAGGATTCGTCCACGGTCAACCTCTACGGTGGAGTTCTGATCGGGTTCGGCCTCTCCGATCAAGCCGTTCTGAACGTCTTTAGCGGGAAGATCTATACCGACGGGTTCTGGTGGGAGAACACGGTGGCTTCAACGGCTACCGTGAATATCTACGGCTCTGGCTTTGAGTTCGATCCCGAGGGAGCTTGGTGGCAAGAGATATGTTCACCAGAGGACCCGGACTGTGGCGGGCATTGGATCAGTAAACTTACAGGTTATGATGTCGACGGCGACCCCGTAACGTACTGGGGTCTACCCGATCCCGCAACACATCCGAACATTCAAATAATCCCGGAGCCTACGACGCTTCTGCTTTTTCTCTCAGGTACGACACTGATGGCCGTCATGCGCCGAAGACGTCCATGACATGACCCGTGTGAATAGACCATTCCACGTGAACCCCATTCCGATGATGAGTGGCATGGCCGCACTTACTACCGGGGGCATTAAATAAT
>NPIE01006804.1_pt1 | contig 10380 bp, 5 predicted proteins | sample 8637661 | NCBI WGS metagenome assembly NPIE01 (sample SAMN07420842, study PRJNA396082) | bioreactor metagenome | isolation source: sample BA12 brine-fed electro-methanogenic bioreactor BA | place: Japan: Kochi | collected 2016-12-09 | reverse complement strand
CCGCGTTCGGGAGAGAGTCGTGGAGATACTTGGCAAAGCCAAAGGTCCGTCTTACCCCATCTTCCGTGATCTTGATCTTCTGGTCCAGATTCACCTGACTGCGGTGCGCCTCATCCGAGATACAGATCACATTGCTCCGCTCGGTCAGCAGCTCCGTGTCCTCGGTAAATTTATGAATCGTGGTGAGAAAGACCCCGCCGCTGTTCCGTCCTTTCAACAGTTCTCGGAGATGGGCCCGACTCTCCACACTGATCACCGACGCGTCCCCGATGTATCCCTTGCCATTGGTAAAGAGACCCGAGAGCTGGTCATCCAGGTCAGTCCGGTCGGTGATCAAGACGATGGTCGGGCTCGCCAGATCCACACTCTTCATCAGCAGACGAACCAGGAACAGCATAGTAAAGCTCTTCCCGCAGCCCGTCGCCCCAAAGTAGGTGCCGCCCTTGCCATCGCCTTCGGGCCGCATATGCCGCAAAATATTTTGATAGAGCTTGGTGGCCGCGTAGTATTGCGGATACCGGCAGAGTATCTTCTCTTCCTTCCGGGAGGTGTCGGGCAGATAAACAAAGTTGCGGATCACGTCGCAGAGGCGGGTCGGGTGAAAGAGCCCCTTGATCATCGAATAGAGCGAGTCTATTCCGTCTTTTTCGATCAGATCGCCGCCATCGGTCTTGCGCCAGCCGTAGAAGAATTCATAGGGCGCGAAGAACGAACCCGCCTTGTTGTTCACCCCGTCACTGATCACACAGAAGGCATTATATTTAAAGAGTTCCGGGATGTCGCGTTTGTAGCGCACCGTCAGTTGGATAAAGGCATCGTAAATCGTCGCCTCCTCCCGGATCGCGCTCTTAAATTCAAAGATCACCAGCGGCAGCCCGTTGATGTAGAGGATCCCATCCGGTATCCGCTTCTCGTATCCGTAAATCTCCAGCTGATTCACCATCTTGAAGATGTTGCCGACGGATCTGTAGCCCGAATCTTCCTCAGCTACAATCGACGGCACCTCGCCCGCCTTCGGTTCCCGAAAAGCGACCAGGTCCGAATAATCGATCAGCTGTATATAGAGGTCTTTTTGAGTATGGTCTTCACGCTTTAAGAGAAACCCATCCGAGACCAACTTCATGATCGCCTTATTGCTCTCGTAGAGATCCGCTGCGGAATAAGCTTCTAATTGACTAATCACCGCCTCGATCTCACCCGGCGTAATCCCGTCTTTCGCGTACTGCCTCGCCAGGAATTCCCGCAGGTCGGCCTTGATTAAAACTTCCTGGGGCTGACGCTCAATCGTTTCACCCAGCAGATGGGGATAACCAGCCTCGCCGAGGAGTTCGATGATTGCCGCTTCGAGTTGGGCTTCGGTGAATTTCATAGGCTTNNTCTTCAATACTACCTTCGGAGTCAGCCGTTTCTGTTTCTTTTGTTGATGAATCTACCTGGGGACTACTTTCTTTCATCTGCCATTCACTAGTGATGTTTGGCCAGTTTATTTCTCTTGATTCCTTGCCTGTCCAGACATCCCAGAAATCTGGATCATCAGAATGCGGTCTTTCGGATTCCGCCAAATCATTCATTCGAACCATGATTGGCAGCTCCGCTGCCCAGCCTAATAGAATGGCTTGTTGCGATGGCAAAGAAGGCAGCTCTCGAAGCAAACCGCGTAAGTTGTCGGGGACCAGACTATGAATCAGTTTCTGATCGTGATCGTTGCTGATGCGGTGTAGTAGAAAACTGTTACATTGTGATAAGACAGTTGGTGACAGCTCGGATGGTCTTTGGGAAGAGAGAACCAGACCCAGACCAAATTTACGACCTTCACGAGCAATCTTCTCAAAAATCTGGCAACAAATAGAAGAGGCATTCTGGTTTTCGGAGTCCTCCTTGTAACGCTTTACAAAGGTATGCGCTTCTTCCATCACCAAAACAGTCGGTAAAGATTTGCCGTTTAATTTGCGATATCGTTGCAATGATTCCAAGGTCATGCGTGCGATTACGGAGGTGATTACATGGACGATCTCCGCGGGAACCAGTGATAAATCGATAACCGTAATACATCCACCCTCCCCATTGTTCTTGCCAATGTAGTTTTCGAGCCATTGCTCAAGCGTGATTTCCACACCATCGCCGATGATGTCTTTCATGCGGATATCGGCAAGCATGGTTCGAATACGCGCCAGTAAGAACTCAATGTATTGTTCATTGCCCGTTTCCTGGGCCAATGCTTGAAGGAAATTGACAAATACTTCGCCAGTGAACTTTACAGGAATGTCTTCGTTTTTGGGAAGAAGGTCTTGCTCAGTGCCGCCTAGTAATTGATGGAAGTTACGCAATAAGCTAATCAACTCATTGATTTCTGTAGATTGATATATTGAATAATTCACAAACCCACTATTAGTAACGGTTTTGTGGCTGGATGCTAGTTCCTGTATTTTACTGCTTAAATCATCTAGCTCTTCAGTAATATTGCTATTATAATTGTCTATGCTTTGGTTCCATACGATCAATCGCTCTGTGAAATTTCTATTATGAGGGAAAGTTTTAAATGGCTCTCCAGAGTTTTTACTGGCGATGCTTGACTGGAGTATAATACCTATGAATCTCTTTGCCTCAATTCTCGAGTCAGATTCTATCTCAAACTCCTCGTTGCGCATTGAACGTAAAGCACGCTTCAATAAAGGCACCTGTGCCCTTGCACTAGCCTGAGTAAATGAACACCACTCTGAACTGTTCCAAAACCAGAGGGGAACTTCTAAAGGATTAGTGTGAGAACTAACCTGAAACACTCGACTTTTGTCTCCAAAAACCTTTGCATACTCCCCATTTGGATCAAGTATGATAAAACGAGCATTGGGATTACTCTTGTCAGGCTTTGATTCATTCAGAGACCACTGAATCAACCCTGCCACTGAACATGATTTACCGCTCCCCGTATTGCCGATGACTGCTAAGTGCCTTCCAAATAAACGATCAGGATCAATGCTGACATCCGCATTAGCAGCTAGTGGACTAGTCCCTATTTTTACACGTCGTTTTTCACCGGATTGTACAATTGCACATAACTGTATATCGGTTGGAATTAAAACAGGTTCTCCTATGCTCGGGAAGGTTTGAACCCCGCGTTGAAAATAGAATTGTTTTCCATCGGTTTTCAATAGCCCAAGTGGATTAACCCGCATCTTACGCAAGGGAAATGGCAAGTCTATCAAACCATAATCAGCAAATCCCTTACGTTTTGGAAATGGCGACCGCTCAATAGCGATCCACTCTACCTGAGCAACAACATGTCCCGCTTCAGTGGCAATCAGTACATAGCTGTTGATACGGGGAAATGCTCTAGGCACTCCTGCATTAGCGGCTATGCCATAAGGAGCTTCCAAGTCGAGTCCAACCTTGATTTCATCTGGAGAAACAAACTCAACAACACCGATCCTTAAAGATGCGCTATGTTCCATCGGGGATAAACTCATTGGGAATCACCTCCGGAATTATCCATCTGCGGATTAGCCATGCCGCGTGATTTCAGCAACTCGGCCATTTTAACCGTTGTTCGATCGATGGCTGGTTTCGGTAAGTAGTGATCAACCAATGTCTTTAGATCACCAAAATGATCTCCAATTAGTAGAGATATCTGAGCGGGGCGTTTCAGTTTTTCATAGAAACGTTTTATACGGTCGCCTTCATCGCTATAGCTGATAATCACTAAATGCGTTGAAGGGATTGTTAGCATATCAGTGATAACCCGGTTGACGTGCTCATCACCAAAACTGTAGCCATAAATAATAATGGTTGAATTTGGGCGGCACACGGTCGCCGCAAAATCCCTAAACAGTTCCACATAGGGATATTCAGATGTTTCTCTGTCTTTCGCAGCATTGGGATAAATCATCAACGTATCATCGTTATCAGAATATTTTTGGATAGATTCCGCACCGTACGGTAATGCAATTCTGCGAACGACATCTCCCCGCATTGCCCAATCCAAAGAGCCGTGAAGTTTGGTGAACTGAACCACACCTTCCAGATAGCGAGGTTCTCTTCGAATTCCAGGAGGATTGTAGTGCATATCGACTTCTACGCGTGAGGAACGAAAGATGGGATTAATAGTGCCCACAAATCGGTCAATCAGACGAATCCCTGCTAACTCAGCGCCATATTCAATGATCCGATCATAATTAATGGTAAAAATATTAAGACGTTCACGAGTTGCGGACCGACTGGCAAAACTAACCAAAAAACTCATCAAATATTCGGCGGCACGTTCGGATGATACTGACTGAGTTATGTTCCTTTCGCATGTCAGAATAGAGTCTGAAAATGAATTCAGTCCCTTCTTGAGCTCATCCTTCAATTTGCAAAGTTCTTTCCCCAAATCTTCTGCCCCATCAACGCCAGTAGAAATGTATATTTCTATTCCATTAATCAATTCGTTGACTACGCGAATCTGATCTTCGATGTTAGCAGTTCCCCTCCTTGATTTTTCCGCAGACTCCTTGCTCGCTTTTTCGATCTGCTCTTTAAAAATAGAAAAATCAATTTTTGTCATTCCGGTGCTAGACTGCTGTTTAGCCAACCAGTGCGTTGCAGACGAAATACNNAACAAAGCAGTTAGCCAGGGTTCAATTTCTCTGCGTAGATTCTCCGCGTTGGGTTCCTCTGCTATTTGTGGGTCACGCTGTTCTCGCACCTTATAGATCTGCTGATTATTCCAACTGGTGATCACTTCATCACTCATAATGTTATCCTCAATTAGTTATCCTATCTAAGTAGTTTTCAGCTTCAGAGATACGGAGTTCTCCGGAGATGAGTTTGGGGAGGAGGGTGTCACGAAGTTTTGCGAGAGTTCGGTTTTCTTCTGTTAGCAGTTTTAGCTGTTGGTATAGTGGGCTGATGTGATCTGTGAAATTCTGATTGATCTTATCTTCAGCTTTCAAAAACGGGATGCTGTTCATGTTTTTCTGGTTTAATTTTAGTTGAACAGCTCCTGTCACATATGCCGTGATATTCTGTGATAGCATGAAAAGCATCAGATGCTCGGTTGATATGCCTGATGTTCCCTGGAGTACATGAGCATGATTGTTAACCCACGATTTTCCCCAGATGTATTGAACAAACGGACTTCCATCTTCTTTGAGCTTAGAGCCGTCTTCACCAATTAAGAGAAAAGTATCTTCAAAGATCCATTCATTGATGTAATCCATGATAGAGGTTGCACCATAATATGGAATGTGTCCGGGCTTTTTTTCTTCACGTTGCTTTTTAGAAAGAGGAATCCTTTTTCTATCAATGCATAGTGAAACATCTCCGAAGTCTTTCATTTCCCACCCATCCGGAATCCAGCCCATTTCTTCGTTGAACTGGAAGGCGGCGGGGAATTGCTTGGAGGCTTCGCGATTGGCGGTACCATCGGCGAGGGCCTGACGGCGGACTTCGGCGCGCCCGGCAAGTTCCTCGGGGATCGGATTGCCGGCGGCAAGGGCGTTGTCGATCACCGGGTCAAAGTCCACAAACCAGCTTTTGAAGAGCGCCTGCGCCATCCCTTCCAGCGTCGCATTCATCCGCCGATTCAACTCAATCTTGTCATCGAATGTTCCCAGGACGTGAGCAATTCCTTTTTGCTCGGGTAAAGGTGGTGTGGTAACGTCTATACTTTTCAATATTGATTGGTTGAGAAGTGGTTGACCAGATCCAGTAGCCCAATTGTTTAAATCTAAAAGATTTAATAGATAAAAAAGAAATCTAGGATTATTACCCTCGAGGGTATTTGCCTTGATTGCATTATCTGTAACCCAGCACTCTTCTTTACTTAGATATATTGATCCGCAATAACTTCCAACTCTTCCGATTATAATAGTTTCCGCTTGTGCGTTTGATTCAATGCAATGACCAATAATACCATTCGAACCATAAACAAGAACGGGGTATTCGTCAGAACGAGGAGGGCTAGATTTACCATTAGAAAATTTAAGTAATGTTCCAAGGTTTGTCTCTATCCACTCACTTCCCATAGCCCAGCCTCTCCAAATTCTTCCGAATCACTTCATCAAGCTTTGCCGACTCCTCCATCTGCCGGTAAAGTGTCTGGCTTAGCTCGGTCATCTTGGTCTCAAAGGGAATGCCGTCATCTTCGAGCGGCGCCGCGCCGACGTAACGCCCGGGGGTAAGCACGAAGTCGTGCTTACGCATATCTTCGAGCGTGGCGGATTTGCAATAACCGGCCTGGTCTTCGTAGATGCCGTCTTTTTTCTCACCGCGCCAGGCATGGTAGGTTCTGGCGATACCCGCGATATCCTCAGCATCGAGTTCCTTTTGGGTGCGACTGATCATGGAGCCGATCTTGCGGGCGTCAATGAAGAGCGTCTCGCCCTCACGGTTGCGGTAGCCCCGCTCGCTATCGGCTTTCTTATTCTTGGCAAGGAACCAGAGGCAGACGGGGATCTGGGTGGAGTAGAAGAGCTGGCCGGGAAGGGCGACCATGCAATCGACGAGGTCGGCATCGACGATGGCGCTGCGGATGTCGCCTTCACCGGACTGGTTGGAGGACATGGAGCCGTTGGCGAGGACGAAGCCGGCTAATCCGGTGGGGGAGAGATGGTGGATGAAGTGCTGCACCCATGCGAAGTTGGCGTTGCCACGAGGCGGAACCCCGAACTGCCAGCGGACATCGTCGTCCTTGCGGAACCAGTCGGAGTCGTTGAAGGGGGGATTGGCGAGGACGTAATCGGCGCGGAGGTCGCCATGCAGGTCGCGCCGGAAGGTGTCGGCGTGTTCAGGGCCGAGGTCGGCCTCGATGCCACGGATGGCGAGGTTCATCATGGCGAGGCGGCGAGTGGTGGCGTTGGACTCCTGGCCGTAGATAGAGATGTCGCCGAGGTGTCCGCCATGGGCCTCGACGAACTTCTCGGACTGAACGAACATGCCGCCCGAGCCGCAGCAGGGGTCGTAGACGCGGCCCTTGTAAGGGGCGAGCATGGAGACGAGGACGCGGACGACGCAGGAGGGGGTGTAGAACTGGCCGCCGTTCTTGCCCTCGGCACTGGCGAATTGGGTGAGGAAGTACTCGTAGACGCGGCCGAGGATGTCCTTGGCGCGGTTCTGGCGGTCGCCGAGACCGATGGTGCCAACGAGGTCGATCAGCTCGCCGAGGCGATGCTTGTCCAGGGCGGGGCGGGCGTAGTCCTTGGGCAGGACGCCCTTGAGGCGCGGGTTGTCGCGCTCGATGGCGACCATGGCGTCGTCGACGAGCTTGCCGATCGTAGGCTGCTTGGCATTCGCCTGGAGGTGTGACCAGCGCGCCTCGGCGGGAACCCAGAAGACGTTCTCGGCGCGGTACTCATCGGGGTCCTCGGGATCGGCGCCTTCGTACTCGCCTTCGCCGGCCAGCAGGCGGGCGTGGATCTCCTCGAACGAGTCGGAGATGTACTTGAGGAAGATGAGGCCGAGCACGACGTGCTTGTACTCGGCGGCGTCCATATTGTTGCGGAGTTTATCGGCCGCCAGCCAGAGCTTGGCTTCGAACCCCAGGTTGGCGGACGTATCGGACTTGGCGCCCTTTCTGGCCATGAAAATCCCCCGAATACTGTTGACAGACAAGTACAACCTACAGTAACGCAGCTCAAGTCAACTGCAACGATGTGAGCACAAACTTCCTTTCCACCAATGCAGGCAGTGAGAGCAATGATGCCTTGATGACGTCACGGCGGCGTCATGTCCAGTCGCGCAATACCATGCTGCCAAGGCATGGTCCGAGCCTGTGGTTAACTCGGTCGCTCAGCGATAATGTACCGTGCGCGCGCTTAGTGAATCAGTCCCCAGAACAGGAGGTTGGCCACGAACAGGCAGAATAGGATTCCGTTGATCTGTGAGCGTGCCCGCCTTCTGCCTTGCCGGACGAGATCTGAATAAAGTTGGTACTGTCCTATTCCGCCTGTTCGGACCTTTCCGGATCGGCCTCAGGAACAGTCAACCCCAAAAGTGGCTGACCTTGTTCGTGGCCTGTTCTGTGATCGGCCGCATTGCTGCTTTCCTCGAATATGTAGGCATTCAACTCCTTGGTGCCGCTCGAATAGTGTTCGTTGCGCATAGAGCGATGGACGCAGAAACCATCCAGGAATATCCGGTCTTCACCTTCACCAAAGCAACGGCCCAGCCGGACTCCCAGCTGGCACAGGCACTGTCTTTTGCCCTTCACGTCTGCTTCGTGCCAGCTGCCCCTGAGTCCTGGTAGCTCAACGCCGTTGTTGCCGGCAACTATCGCCAACTCCTCTGTGGTAAGCTGTTCAGCAAGCCTGCCGGAGGATTTCACCGCCAAGGCTAGCCGCCGTAACCAGGTGAGCTCCGGACTGGTAAGCCTTTCCCTGCTTTCTCTGTAGCCTTCCATGACCGATGCGGCCCCGAAGATCTTCTGAGTGATCCAGTCCATCGCCTGAATGAACGGGTTGAAACTTGAGTCATGAGCCGTGGTATTTGTCCTTGGCATTCCTTGGTCATGCCAATGCATGATGACCGAATAAACGCAACCCAAGTAGAGTTGCCAATTCTCCTGCAGATGCTCCAATAGGTCCCCTTCCGGGAACACGCGATATTGATGACCCGAACGCTTGCGAATCTGGATGGGAAGAGATCGGTTCATCAGGTCGGGGCCCAACTGGCAACCATTGGTCGTAGCCAGAATGACGAATCGGGCAGGATTGACGACCACAACTGGAGAGTATGGCTGGCGAGCACTGTAGGATGACTCGGTCATGAAACTACAGATCTGGGGAGAGTTGAAAGACTTGCCGCGTTCAGGGACCAGATTGTCCAGGTTGATGAATGGATGCCCCACTAATACTGCGGCATTGAGAGACTCCTCCAAGCCACCAACTCCTGAGCTCTGTTGGTTGACCACCGTTGGCCTATCTCCATACAATCCTGCGATGAGGCGGACCAGATAGCCTTTCCCCGCCTGGGACTGGTCTGCTTCGACGTAGAGTATGGGCACACGCCACGGTGCAATCTCACCTAACACAAAAGCTGGAGCCAGCAACGCGGCAATTGCTCGTGATCGGTCGCCAACTGTCGCAAATGCGAACTCCGATAGTAGTGCGCTCAATGCGGTGACGGCCTCATCCACGCTTGGGGAGTGGACCTGGCCAATGGAGAATATGCCAGTCTCTCGATCGTAGCCGGAAATCAACCCCAAATCTCCCCCGTTCCGCCGTACGAGTACGGGGCACCGGCTGGATACAACCAAGGGATCCAGAGCATCTGTGAAGCTTGAGGACTCGATGATCTGCTTAGCTAGAGAAGGACTCATGATGGTGGGCTCTGTGATTGTGTCATAGCCGCCTTCATCGTTCTTGATCTTTCTCAGGCCATGGAGATCTGCCACCGCCTCAAATTCCGTTGTGGCTTTGTCCTTCTTCAGGACCTCCAGTGTGCCGTCTGGGTGCCGGATTTGAGCCGTCCCTATCGAGGCATCAACCGAGCGGCGTCGCGCGAATATTCTGCCATGGTCGGAACAGGCTTGGCCAAGTTGCATGGCCGCCGCAGTGACCTTGATATCAAACCCAGCCTTCGGTAGGATTACGACTTGATTCCCGGGCGGGATCTCGGTGCGCTTACGCTCAACAAAAGCAAGCACATCCTCCACGCTGTTGCCGGCCATTATAAAGTCATCAAGCCCTACCTTCCCATCGCCATCGCCAGGCAAGATGACCATGAAGACCTTGGAGTCAGACGCCGTGGCGCTTTTGGCGAGGAACTCCGCGCTCTTTCGGAACCCCCCGATTCTCTTGGGGTCTTTCGCATCAGAATCGAAGATGATGACGATGTCCCGGCCGTCACCGAGGTACGCTTGGAGGAGTGGATGCAACTCTTTACTGCCCTTACGAGCAATCCACCCCCAGTTCCCGATCAGACCAATGACTGGTAGTCCGCGCACCGTAGCACAAGCGGCCTTTTTCTCTCCCTCGGTGAGATAGAGCGGGGTGGCGCCATTGGCTTGGAGCATGTCGTGCGCTTCCGGCAGAATATAGGGGCACATACCGCTCCCGTTGCGGGATAGGTACTTGGCCAATCGCTTGCCCTCGCCCATGGGAACCGGTTTCTCAAGCTTCACCCGCATGAATGGTTTCCCATCGGGCGTCTCGAGAAAGCCCCCATTCCGTGGGTCAGCGAATCCAATCACATAGCCGGAAACTGGAGTGTTGTCACTTGTTTGTGGCCGATTGCCGCCGATAAGCAGTGGAATATCATCTGCACAGACGTACCTCCAGCCCTGTTTCCATGCCCACTCAGGATCCAGACCGGAGCTCTTGAGATCACGGATTGCCCACTCAGGATAGGGCTCGTCCAGGCGCTCTTGCAGGCCCTCTGTAAGTGCGTTCGCAAGGTTTTCGCGGG